>Ga0181466_1000064_pt1 | contig 13624 bp, 13 predicted proteins | sample InSIn4gowninarea_FD_119078 | JGI IMG/M metagenome (GOLD analysis project Ga0181466, IMG submission 119078) | Clean room microbial communities from NASA Spacecraft Assembly Facility at Jet Propulsion Laboratory, Pasadena, California, USA -... ... | reverse complement strand
ATATATATATATATATATAATATACAGCATGTTCAGTTGTGGGCCATGGCAATCTCCCTCTGGTCAATTAATTAACTAATATCTTTGAGCATTACAGAACCTAACTCAACAAACAAACTCAACACTAGACAGTAAGAATTATCTAAAGATTCAAAAAAATATCACAACTAATTTTCTTTAGTATAATAGTAAGTTCTATCTTTTTTGGTTCTTATGAACTTATAAATGGACCCACCAAGTTAATTGGTAGGATTTCAAGTCAAAATCACCCATCCATAAAAAAATCATTAAGAACTAGTGGGTTTGAGTTTGACCTGGCAATACTTGCATCTAAAACTCATTGTCAATGAGCTTGAATTGCCAACAAGTTAGTTTGGCCCATTTTTATTTTCCTCAGGAGTACTCATCAATTCAACCAAGTTTTGTAACAAGGATATCAACATATCGACTATGTAAATAAATCAAGAAGCATCACCAATCTAATTTTGACACAAATCAACTTGTCAATTTCCATACTTATTCAGAAAGAATTGGTTGTTCTACTCAATAATGTACAAATTGCATTCCTCACAATATGAAAGTGATCTTGTTGACTTGCTTAATCATAAGTGCACATCACCCACTACCCCCCACCCCCTTAGCCCTTCAAAATCCCCCCTATCCAATTCAAATTGGTTAAGTCAGGATCATTCTCTTAACAACACCTCAAATTATTGCAATAGATTATTTGGATTCTGAACTATGAATCATACAAACATCAACAACTCCACCATGCCATTGACTTAATATATTATGTTATGTATCATTTTTTCCTTGAGACATTTTTAACATCAATAATGAGCAATTGTTATAAGGAAGAATCAACAACCTAAGATGAATTATGTATCAGTGGGCCACTTATAAAAGTGCAACCTAAATTTACCAATAATACAATGAATTCTGTAAATATATTAGCATTAGAAAAAATGCAACAATGAATAATGCCATTTACATACTTTTCTGTGTCAATTTCATACCATTTTACATCTATTCACCTTGACACATTGATAGTCTCAAAGCATTGTTAGTGAAAGTAAAATCAAAATATGAAATGCCATATTCGTATGCCTACAACACTTCAAAGCTACATTTATTCGAGTCTCATATCTTAAGGAATTGGTGAGATATTTTTTAAGCTACTTAGGAATTCGTGCCCTCATTCAAATCCAAAGAGGAAAAGGAGCTAGAACAGGGCACACTACATTCCTTATTGCAAATTACGGTTAATTTCCTAAGAATTTGGTCATTTTGCTCCCTATCAAATATCTTATTTAATTAATGTGCAACACCATCATATAAAACAGTTTAGGAGCCAGAGGCACCCATCCAAGTTGGAGAATGGATATCTGGGAAGAACTGAGTTATGATGAGAAATGTTAATCATTCTTTTCCTCAGAAAGTTTATCAAGAGGCCACAATGCGAAATTGGGCGTAGGATACTTTGTGCTGATAGACCTCATGAGGTGTCAACAATACATACAATTAATAACCATAAGGTCTAAGAATTACAATTACAAGGAAGAACCATCCTAGGTTACATCCATTAAGGATTAACCCTACTTCACCTAGGGTCCATACATAAGCATATACGAATAACCTAACATCTATCTAGATATAGTTACGCATTTAGGTATGATAAAAGATCGTATTGTTATGATTATGATTTATCTTACTAGTTGAGATTGTTGTCTATGGTCATGGCATACCATAATATTCTTGGTTATTAAATAGTTTGGTAGGTAGGCATCATGGTTCTTCATTATGGGCAAGAGTTAAGGACTGTGGTTACACACACCACAGGGTTTGTCATGCTTCTCTACCACCTTGGATATTCAAACACCTCAAAATGGGCACAGGGATAGGTTTCCTAATGACCTCCCAACCATTGACATATGCTTGTACCACCCAATGTATAGCCAGGGACTCCATAGTTCAATGTCTCCACCCTTTGATCAGAAAGGGCCATGAGAGATCAATGCCTCCACCCTTTAGGCATATCCTCACCCATAGTTGGTAAGGGGTTCATGGGATGTATATCTCCACCTAATGTACAAGGGACTCCAGAGGTCAATGTATACACCCTTTGATTAGAAAGGGGTGTCTAGAGATCAATGCCTCCACCCTTTAGGCACATGGGATTCTAGAGACATAGCTCTCCACCCTAACTCTATTCCCGAATTTCAGAGACTTTTCCCCACCCTGAACTTACTTCATTAAATTCTTCTAACTTATCACTATAAAGTGATTTTGTCACATAGCTCTTACAGGCTGATCAAGGGGCATTCCGAGAGACATAGCAATGAAGTTAAAAAAAGGGTTAGTGAACTTGGATGGGAATGGGTCTATCGCGATTTTTTCCTATGGCTTAGAACTACATATGTGACCTTGGATTTGAAATGCTAACACATTTGAAAAAAACAAGGGCATTATGGGTTGGCCTTTTATGAAAATTCATAGTAAAAATTCTAAAGGAAAACATAGAAAGTAATTATAGGCACATTTAATGATTGTAGGCACATAGTTAGCAATAATTTCTCATAGAAAAAGACTCAATGATGCTAAATCATTCCATTTAGTATCAAATACAACAATAAATACTGTAGGGGTTTACTGAGACAAAACAAATCCTCTACAGTTTTATGGCATTAACCTATGATGCTACTAATTTGGTTATATCCTTGCCAACTCCTTTTTAGCCAAGCTATACCTTATTCTTATGCGACTGATCTCCAGATATGTAGCTCGATTGCTAACATCTATTCAAATCCTCTCTATCTTCCCAACTATGCTCTTCATGTTGCTTCCTTCTCTTCCCTGTCCCCTATGTCCTCACATGTTTCCCTTTTCTATTGTTGCCCCTCACCTCCAGTTAGTTAGGCCCTTTCCCCATCTCCTTGATTTTTCTTCTATCTAATCCTTCTCCATCCTTAGGATTTGTTTTCCATCTGCCACTTTTACAGGTCTCCCTCTCGATACTACCAGGCATGACCCTTATCGATTTGTCCATGTGCTCTAATTTTGCAAAATATCCCTCTCTTGAAGTCTCTCTCCAGGTCCTCCATGTTTTAGATTGTCTAATTGACTACCCCCTCATCTCTATGCCAAGGCCTCCTCCCCTCGAATGTGTTTCCCCCTCTTGTTAAAATGGATAGTGGGTAATGATTTGTAGGTATGATGTTGGTAATCCAAACAAAATCATATGAAACCATATTATCATTGTTTTCATTGTGGTTTCCCATACCTTCGATTAAATAACTTCTAATTTCCTTTTTACCACCATTTTACTTAGTAAGAACTAAGATTGGTACTCATGAGAGAGGGGATTTGAAACCTATGTGCCCTGAACCATACCAAAGGAAAGTTGGTTCGGAAAAAATAATTATTGTTGTTGAAGCAGGAAAAATAAACTGTGATGACAAGGGTGGTTGTTTCATATTTTGTGAGCATAAATGAAATGAAATTCAAGGTACCATAATAAATTTCGAAAGGTGCATATATATGTGTTGTGGTCAAGTCACTTACAAGTTCTATCAATTGAGAGAGAATGATGAATTCCCACTATTTCAATTAAAGATGTCTTCCATTAATGTATGTAATTCGTAAGGTACATATATCAACAGACATATCAAATTACTGAAATAAATATTTACATTGACCACATAGTGTAAGTTTTTATTTACATTATATACATTCTTGTACCTTGGCTATGTCAACATCCATATTCCTTCCAATGACTGTGATTACCAAAATATTTGGATATATTATGAGATGCCAGGGTTGGTTACAAAGAACCTGACACATATATAGTCTAAAAGATGAGGGTTAGAAGTTTTTTGAGATGTATTTAAATGGGAAAAATAGTCCACTATCAAATCTCCTCCAAGATTGTAGAAAAATTGTAGACTGTTAAAGTATATTAATTTGTCCACGAAAATAAGCACTAATCATGGCCAACATTACTCAAAATTAGTGTTCTTTGCTACAACTCCAAATTCTTCATATGCTAATAAATGATTAATTATAAAAGAGAGGCAAGTTAGGAGGAGGGATGGATGGTGTCCTTAAATAGAATAAGGTTAGGGTTTAGGGTCTAGATCCATTACTAGTGGAAAAATGGGCACATATGTCAGACGTTGTATATAACCAACGAGTTCAGAGAGTCAGTTTAGGATTTTTTTTTTCCAAAATGGATTTTTTTTAATAATTGGTGGGTTCAAACTAAACTGATCAACTCTAATAATTATGATAATGGTAAATTCTTTCTTGTAATAAAGAACAATATAATTAAACTGATGAAATCATTAATTAGTAAGGGGACATTGTAATTTTCTCTCTCTAGATATAGGCAAGCATGGCCAACATATCCACCTTGTTACCAAACTCCATAGAATCCATATTATTTCTATACAAACTCATTTTGGTTAACCCTATTTTAATATTTTATGAATTGCATTGACAAGAAGGGACTGATTGATTATCAACCAGTGTAAACTTGGGATTTGAAATATGTTATGATTTCAATATGGTTTGACATTGTTTTATCCATCTATTATCTTGTTCTCGAATTGTCTGATTCTAGCTAAGCCTTCCTGCTATCTAAGAGGTAACTCATATCCCTTAATGTAGTTTGTTGGTTTAATAGGAAAGAAGTGTTTGTCATATATCCTTTTGAATAGTTCTTCTCACCTCTATAGTTGTATATTAAAGGTACCACATTTTAGAATAATAACTTACAAAAATCTAACATAGTATTGTCTCCATAAATATAAAGCATTGGGAGTGATTTTCAAGTTTTGGTTTCAACTGAGAACCCTTCTTCCTGTTCCATAGTCTCATTGTGTCTTAACTCCTTCTTAGAGAACTTTTTTGATAGAATTAGAAAGATATCCTAACTATATTTGAATTCAAATTTCAAGGACAACTTCCTCAAAACAATATGCTAAGCATACCAAATTCCTACAAAAATGGGAAATTTGGCAATATAAAGGGTTTGGGTTATCTAAAATCTCAAAATCCCTAATGGAAAATATTTAGAATCATTTTCTTAGTCTATTGTTCATCCTCGGGCATGTTGATCAATCAACATAAGCCTACTTTCTTTTATAATAATTTCCCATTCTCCTATATCCTTCTTTGTTGTAATAGCCCTAGTGAAAAGTTCATGTAATAAAAGTTAATAAATCCAAAATAAGACCAGGGTTAAGGGACACTTATTCCAAGCTGAATGTTGGGCAAATATATCCTAGTGGGAATCATTAGATGTGTGTTTTGGCTAAGGAAAAGTGGAAAAGGCTAAGGAAACAACATTAAAAGGAAAAAAATGCATTTTTGGCACATATATTTATGAAAATAAAGGAAATTAGGAGAAAAATAAGGTGAAAAGTCACAGGTTTCATGTGAGGAGGAAAATGAAGGAAAATAATGGAAAATGAAGAAATTAAAGGCCTTATTCATAAAAAGGATTCTGAGGATCAGTTGGTAAGCTCTTAGCCAATGTGAGCTCTTGGATCAGGTTTGGTCAGTGTAACTTTTAGTGAGTTCAAGTATAGAGCTCTCTCATTATTCTCTCTCTCTCTCACTCTTTGTCGCTTAGAGTTTTCTTAGATCACTCTAGCTTTGGATCAAGAAAGGAAAACCAACCAAAAGGAATGGAATGAAATCAAGGATCAAGGAAAGGCAAAGCGAGATCAAGCAACTTCAACAAGAATACTTTTAGGTAACATATTTCATGTGATTTCCTAGCTGGTTTTGAAATGCATGGCTTTCCATGTTGGTGTATGGTTTTCTTGTTGTTGGTGGCATGGTTTTTCTAGGTTATGATAGTGGTTTTTAGCCTAGCCTTTCCTTTTTCTAGATGCCATGGTATGTTGGGATGCTTACTTTAGTTTTTGAGCTTTGATTTTCCGAATGGATTTCATAATCTAAGGCAGAGGTGGTCTCAAGGTTCATTCCAAAAGGCCTAGAAATCCCTTTGACCAGTTTTTGCAAGATACACAATAAATCATGAGGTAGATGTTAGAAAATTATATATTACAGAGAAATGGAACACATAAAATATATTGTAGCAATATAACACAGAAAAACACATAAAACAAGAGAGACACAGATATACGTGGTTCACCCAATGTTATCCACCAAATTGAAGAGATACAACCTACAACAGATTTGTTTTAATTCCCTCTTCGCTCTCACACAATCTCCTCTCTCTTTCTCACTCAGAATATACATCTACATAAACGCAATACAATTCCCTCATATATAGCGAGGGGTTGAATATTAGGGGAAAAAACCATAAATTAAGCATAAATTATACCATCATATCTCCACCTAATGAACGACCCATATTGACTATGAAATTACAACATTTTACATTTATTTTTAGCTTCGGGGGTGTTTCCCCAATCCCCTACTAGGGGGGAATCACAAAGATCACACCTATCCCCCCTTGGAACCCCCTGCAATGTACATTGTACAGGCAGTGTTGCCACCACATTACGAACTGGGGTCCAATGGGGTGATACCTCTAAATAAAGAAGATAATTAGGCTCCACACCCAACAATCTCCCACTTGGAGACTAATTATAGCAACTCCACCACTGCTTCATCTGTTGGACAATGAATCCACTTTGGACCTAATTGTTTCTCATATTCTTCATTGTACTTGAAGACCAATTGAGACTGAGCAGAATCTCATTTTCTCCCTGGTTACAACTTTTGTTAACATATCTGCAGGATTCTGGCTAGTGTGTATCTTTTCTAGCTTCAACTATCCATCTTCCAATGTTGATTGTATGAAATGGTACTTGAGCTATATATGTTTAGTCTTGGAATGAAATGGAGAGTTCTTTTCAAGATGTATAGCACTCTGCCTATCACTGTATAACCTGCCCAACTCTTGCTTCTTACCCAATTCATCCAGAAACCTTTGTAACCAAATCATTTCTTTACTAGCCTCTATAGTAGCAACATACTCTACTTCCATTGTTGAGAGTGCAACAACACTTTGTAGTTTTGAGACCCAACTGATAGTTGTTCCACTTATAGTAAACACATACCCTGTGGTGCTCCTCCTGTTATATCTATCACTCGCCATAGCTACATCAACATATCCCTGTAAAGCAATGTTTTAACCACCAAAGCATAATGCTTGATTTGTGGTACCTCTCAAATACCTGATATTCCACTCCACTTCCATCCAATTTTCTTTTCCTAGATTTTTCATGTACCTGCTTACAACTCCTTCTACATGTGCAATATCAGGCCCTGTGGAAACCATTGCATACATTAAGCTTCCAACTATTGATGCATATGGAACTTTAGACATATAAGCCATTTCTTCCTGAGTCTTGGGACACACCTCCTTACTTAGCTTGAAATGGCTGGCCAAAGGTATGCTAAATGATTTTTGATTCTTCATATTAAACCTTTTCAACACCTTTTGTATGTACTCAATCTGAGACAATGTTAATTTCCGATTCTTCCTATCTCTAGTTATTCTCATACCAAGGATTTGTTTTGCAACACCCAAATCCTTCATTGCAAATCAGTTTTCCAATTTTCTTTTGAGCACATTTATTTCCTGCATGTTAGAACCTACAACAAGCATGCCATCTACATACAATAACAATATAATATAACTACCTTCATTTTTCCTTTTGAGATAAAGACAATGATCAGAGTGACATCTAATATAACCTTGTTCAGACATAAACCAGTCAAATTTTAGATACCACTACCTTAGAGATTGTTTTAAGCCATACAATCTCTTCTTCACCCTACATACTAGTTTCTCCTTCCCTTTTACTTCATATCCTTATGGCCGTTGCATATATATCTCTTCCTCCAAATCCCCATTGAAAAGGTTTTCTTTACATCTAACTGCTCGAGATGCAAATCTTCACCTGCTACTAGACTTAAAATAGTTCTAATTGAAGTCATTTTAACAATAGGAGAAAATATCTCATCAAATTATATACCCTTTTTTTGTGCAAACCCCTTCACCACAAGTCTATCTTTATACCTTTTTCTACCTTCATCTTTTTCCTTCGATTTGTAACCCCATTTATTCTGCAATGTTTTTTTTCTACCTCCATCTTTTTCCTTCAATTTGTAACCCCATTTATTCTGCAATGTTGGTTCACCAGAATTAGTCAACAATACATAATATAATGAAGGAGAGTATCGTTCATGGGATCCACTTATCCTGATAGACATTCTAGCACCACTTTCAGGTGTTTGAGGTGCTTGTTGCTGTTGTGGCTATTGTATTTGTTTTGGTTGTTGATCATTATGATTTTCAGGCACCTTCACTTTTTTTGTGACCTCATCAAGCACTGTGTATTCTCTATTTTCTTTTACTTGTTTCTTTTCCTTCATCTGATCCTTATACAGAACCCTTTCATTGAATATGAAATCTCTGCTTCTAATGATTTTGTATTTTTCATAATCATAAAAGTAATAACCAAAAACATTAACACAATATCCAATAAAGGTACATTTCTTTGATTTTTCCTCAAGCTTTTTTCTATTTTCTTTATTAATGTGGACGAAGGCTTCCTAACCAAAACTCTTTAAAAATGAGTAGTTTACCTTTTTACCTATCTATGCCTCCTCTGGAATACCACCATCCAAGGAACATGAAGGCCCTCTATTTATTAGATAAACAACAATATCTACAACATCTACCCAAAATTTTAAAGGCAATCCTGCATGCAATCTCATGCACCTTGCACACTCAATGATTGTCCTGTTCATCCTTTCTGGCACACCATTTTCTTGTGGTGTTCCTGGAACTATCTTCTCTCTGCAAATTCCATTCTCTGAATAGCACCTATCAAACTCTTTTCTGCAATATTCACCTCCATTGTCTGATCTGAGACACTTCAACCTTTTTCCTCTCTCATTTTCAACCAAAATCTTTACATTTCTTGAATGTATCAAATACATCATATTTATTTTGAATATAATAAATCTAGGATTTTTTGGTTGCATCATCAATAAATGTAACATAATGATGAGAGCGATTGAGAGATGATAGCTGAGCAAGTCCCCATACATCTGTATGCACAAGCTCTAATTTTCCACTCTTATTTTCTTTCCCAACTTTGAGGAATCTAACTCTCTTATGTTTTCCATAAACACAATTCTCACAGAATTATAAATCAACATGATTCAAACTTGGCAACAAATTTCTTAAGTGAAGAATTTGCATCCCTTTCTCACTCGTGCCCGAGCCTATGATGCCACAATGTCATATCTTCTCCTGCAGACTTTAAATCATTAACAAAATTAGAAATAGCATTTCTTAAATACAATGTACCTACCTTTTCTCCTTTTGGTGTTAGCAGGGCTCCTTTAGTGACCTTCCAAGTTTTATACATAAAATTAGTCACACAGCATTTGCCTCCCAACTGCCTTGTTGAAATAATATTTTTCTTTATATTTGGAACATGCCTTACCTCCTTCAGTAGCCATTGATTTCCATTCTGCTATTTTCTGAAAATTGCACCCATTCTAATGATTTTGCATGGTTTATCATCACCCAACCAAACCTGTCCAAAATCTCCTTGAACATAATTATGAAAATGTATCCTATCAGGCCTGGCATGGAATGAGGCCCCTGAATCTACCACCCAGGCATCAATAATATTTTCTAATGAAAGAATCAAATCATCTTGCAACACATCACCTGACACATTCAGTTCATGATTGTTTTCTTGTTGCACGTTTCCTTCTTTTCCCTTTCGAGACTTGCAGTCTTTCTACATGTATCCTTTATTCCTGCATTTCCAACACACTATCACCGATCTAGACTTGGATCTGTCTTTCCCTGACTTACTGTGATATCCTAGGCTCCTTCATCTTTCCATTTTTCTTCCCCTAATCTCTACAGTCAAAGCATTACTTGATGTCTCACCAGAGCTTGTCCATCACAGTTCCTTGCTAAGGATTACACCGACAACATCATCAAACTTTAATGTACTAGATCTAGAGATAAAGTTACTAATGGCCATAAATAAACCATTCCAACTTTATTGCAATGAGCATAGAAATAACAGAGCCCTAACTTCATCATCAAAAGTTACTCCTAGAAAACTTAACCGACTAGTTACTATATTAAATTCATTTAAATGCAAGTGCAAAGTAGATCAATGCTTCCTTAGTCTATCTCCGGTTTTTGTTTATAAACTGAACAATCGATTTGCAAACATCCTAATTGCCTTGGTGGTGGCTCTAGTAACCTCTTTATATTAGCCCCTGTGATTTCTATTTACTGACTATCATTAGCTCGGCCTAAATCCTTGAACTGAGCTGCAAACTGTGACCCAGAACCAAGTTGAAGTCTCGTTCGTGGACCATTGCACTTTCTCCTCTTGGGAATCTGGATGCATTGCACCTCTCATGTGTAGTAGGTGCACTGCATCACACTTTCCCTGTGTTGCAGGTGCGTTGATTAGATACGACCTCTTCTGCTCTCAGATTTTGGTTTTTGTGTTCACTCTCTTCAGCTTTATTCAAGAGTTTTGCTGTCTGTGATCAGTATACCACTATGGAAACTCCCTTCCTTTGCATGATTCTACCTCCATAGTACAAACAATTGTGAATGTTTTTATGTATTGTGCACCATTTACAGTTCTCTTTTACAAAAAGTAGCATAATCAAACTTTCGTCTTTTGATTTGGAAGTGTCGTAAGTGTCGTTTTCAGTTAAAGAAAAGAATTATATTGTTCTTGATGGTTGATTATACAGTTACTCTTGTATTTGATTTCAATTAGTATTTTTTCAAGTGTCGAAGACAATTTTCAATTCGAAGTCGCAAAGTGTCGTCATTATCTTCCTTTTGTTTTGAAGAGAAATTTTTTCGTACTGTTGCTTTGAAAAGATAATTCAGATTTGTACTTAGCATTCTTCTTCTCATTCACACATTAAGAAAGCTGAAAGCAAATACATGCATGTGCATTTACATTTAGACTGCTTGTTAGTTTGATTTAGGACAGCGCATCTAGTGTGTGCTCTCTGCTCTATGTTGAAATAATATCATCTCTCTTTATTTAGTAGCTAGGATTTTCATTGCAAAAAGAAGATTAAATGATTGTTTATCATCTTAGATTGCATTTTAGGAATTGTATATCTACATCACGTGGTGAACCTGAAAGGAAAATTTCTTAAGAAAGATCAACTATAAAATAAATTCAATGAACATAAAAACACTTTGAAACCTAACGCACAACATCCAAAAGTCTAGGCTAGAGACGTATTCCAGCGTCGTAAAGCCTGGTAACTATCGCTTTCATTGTTGGTTGGGTGATTCCTGCCCTTTGAGATGACAAGTGCCAATACGGACTTGTGCTCCCATGTACCGTCGAGTATATATTGGGAGACCACAATAGGCTATATCCTTTATCCATAGGAAGTCGTGTCTACTGCCCTATCGATCACAATGCACTAAACACAACATTCGGGAAGATTGACTGCTGTACAGTAAAAAGTGTTCTGCAGTTTTGCGATTGGTTTGGTAATCCCTCTGTCTAGATTTCTAGAGTAGTATCTTTTGTTACTTTTTAGACTTCTTAAAGGAAAAGGTCCATCTGAGCACTTGTCACTTCAGGCTCATTAAAAATTGAAGGCAACTAGAGTCATCTTTTGTTTTTTTCTCGACTCTTAAAAATTGAAAAAACAAGTTGTGTCAAAGCATCTAAAATTCATTTAATTCAAAATCATTTTTCCCCCTCTATTTTTTAGTTGACCGAGTAATCCACAATAGTGGAAGAAAGTCAATCAAAACCTCGTTGTTCGCAGAGACTTACGAGTCAATCGTCTTTTTCACTAGAAACAAAATTATTCCGGACAAAGTGAACTCGTTTAACCGGTTCAAAGTCCCCTAGTCTGGTTGGAACAAATATTCCAACACCCTCAGAGACTCCAGTTACTCCAAGCATTTCTGGTATCCATGCCCTTGTAGAAGAAGTTCTGCAACCACTAGAGGATAGTAGAACTGATCCTCTTCCACCTAGGTTGATTGCTATAGAAGAGATTGTGGAGGATCCCTCATTTAGTACTCCATCACATTTTGGAGTTGGGATCACCCTATATCCTTCCTCGTTAGAAATTAGTCTACCGTTATTGGAAGTTCTTTTAGAATCGCTAGGAAATCTTTTGGATAGACTAGATATGTCTGAACAACCTCAACATCTAGGATTGTGTCATCTGACAAAGCAGCGACAGAACTTCCTGCTATCACTCCAACAATGTTCGTCGTCATACCATCTATCCCAACTAGCTCTCAATCGCTAGATGGAATTCATCCAGGGGCTGTTTCGACAGTATGGTCCGTTCCCGTTTGTTCGTCCAAGATAATATCTGGAATCTCTTATGTTGAATCTCAGCAAATTGATCATTCGCAATGTCAATTTGGGCAGTCCAGTCCTCAAAGGTAGATCATTCCTTTAAGTACTGGATTACCGTCGTATGTGGGGAAATATACCCTTTCATTGTCTCATAGAGGAGAACAAACATACGAGAGTTCACAACAGAATTCAGGTTATGTTGGGATCACATCTAGCAGTTGGGTGCCAATACTGCCTCAACAACCAAGAGTTGTATACTCAATGCAACAAAGTCTGCCTATGTCAAATATCCCCACTACACCGGCTATTGTGATGGTGTCACAAGTAGAAGCATTGCTTATTGTATGCCAACATCAGGTCTCTCAAGTTGCAAGTCAATAGCCTCTTGTCTCTACGACGCCACCACAATCATCGATTAGCAGCTCCTTAACTGGAGTGACCTAGGCCCAAACAGGTACCATTACCCCTCATCTTGGTCAAACAACCAGTATTGGACAACAACAAATGGTCTCACAACCATGGCTGATGCAATATCAACAACCGCAATTCCGACAAGTTTACCAAGGATCTGAGCACCAAATCTTTGCAAGTAATGGGTAGCCACATATTCAAAACAGTCAACATCAACCATTTCATAATGGTTATGCCCGTCAACCTTACCAAAGTTATCAGCATCAAATGCACTATGCTGGCATGCAAAGACCCACTACTTAGGCAATCCAATCTTATCTTGGGTATGTTTTGCCGAACCTTAATCAACAGTTGCCCTTCATGGCAACTTTAGAGTTACTAGATCTAAATCGGGTGACAAATGATCCAATTGCTTATGCCTCTTGGTGGCCAGTGATTTCTCACAAACTTTCGTCAGATATTCCTAAATTTAATGGAAATCTAGGTGAAGACCCGTTGAATCATGTGATGACCTTTCATCTGTGGTGTTCATCTAACACTCTAAACGATGATTCAATTAGACTTTTCTTTTTTCAGCAAACATTAACTGGTCCGACAACAAAATGGTATATCAAATTTCCTAGAACTTCGTTCGATAACTTCAGTACCCTAGCCACAACCTTTTTAACCCATTTTCAGTTACCCATAAGGTATGAAATGGGAACAGAGCTTCTTACCAATTTCAAGCAAACCACGGCCACTCACATATCCGATCATATTCATGAGTGGCGACATCGTCGTAGAATGGTAAAAACATATGTTCCTGATCAGCTGTTGGCTGAATGGTT
>Ga0181466_1000569_pt1 | contig 13651 bp, 6 predicted proteins | sample InSIn4gowninarea_FD_119078 | JGI IMG/M metagenome (GOLD analysis project Ga0181466, IMG submission 119078) | Clean room microbial communities from NASA Spacecraft Assembly Facility at Jet Propulsion Laboratory, Pasadena, California, USA -... ... | reverse complement strand
TACAATATATATAAACCAAGGTAACAAATGTTTTAAGAGATGTGTATTTTGTGAGGTACTTTAATATTAAATATAACGAATAAAATTAAAAATTTTATTCGTTAATAAAAATTACTTATTGTTTTTTCTCTTAGTGAATATCTGCAAATTTAGGATATTAAAATACTATTAATCTACTGCTGAACTTGCGCATTACAATGACTGTTTCGTAATTTATTATTACGTGTAATTTCCCAACTTGAGTGTTAAACTTGTAATTAGAAAACGCTCTTAAAATAACTTATGCTAAAGAAAGTATACCTTAAAATCAACCTTAGTAACTGGCTAAAACTTTATATAAAGTTTTCTTTATTCATGTATCAGGGTTCAGATCTCTTGGAAAACCTTTGTGTAAAATTGCAATCTTAAAATGTATAGTTCGTGGTTGAAAGACATAAATAAAACTTGGAACCGTCTGGGTGCGGTGTTCCAGTTTAATCAATGGAAAATGATGTTGGCATCTGTAACCTGCAAAAAGCTTTTTTGTTTATTTTTTATGAAAAATGTAGAGAATAATTAACACTGCGTTGATTTTTATTGTCGTCCTTAAGCAAAACCGTTTCCATGGCATCCAAGAGTTCATGATTTTGTGAATCTTGTTGCCAGATTCAAGATTGGGCAGCAGAAATGTGCATTAAAAATTAGTATCTCTTTTCCAAAATTAAAATAAAATGTTTGCCACTGAGTTTCTGATCCTCGTAATGTTCTACACTAGAACACTTAATTTCGTGTCTCCACTGTGTTAAAATAATGTTTTATTCATGAAAAATATAGAAAAACAAGTAAACTCCACATTAATTTATGTTTATAAAATTCAACGTTCATTTTATTCACACGAGAGTAAAAATAATCTTCACCCATCAGAAATTTCGAAAAATTTGAATTCACCAATCAGCGATCGAATAAAAGTGGTAGGACACTTGTTTCCACAAAAGCAACAATCATTTTCCAATGGTTAATAAGAATGATACTAAGAAGAAGAAAAATAATTCAGCTACCGGTTTATATGGTAATTAAAAACGAATTACCTTACGAGACTGAAAATAAGACTGGGAAGTCAATGATGGATATTTACCTATGTTAATAAGTTATTATTAAACTTTGCTTCCATTGAATTTAAAGACAGAATTAAAATTGATGAGCGATTGTTATGTAGCTATTTCCGAACAGCTCTTATACGCTCGATGTAAATTATTTATTTTTTTTTTTAATGCAGATGTCTACGCATTCTCGACCGTATTATATATCTGCACGAGTATCTAACATTTTTTCTGGTATCTATTTGTTTTCTTTTTACATCTTTATGAAGGAGAGTTATTTGAAAAGAAAAATACTTATTTTACTTCCGTTATTTTGTATTCCTGTCTTATTCAATAATTTCTTTTCCTTTCCGTTTCCTCTGGATTCTAGAACATATATGGGCAACTGCTGGCCCGCGGAACATTTTAAAATCGACTTGAAAAACATATGCATATTCTCGGTTCTCGCCAAACAAACTTCAGAAACACGGATAGCTGCTTTACTTGTTTGCTGCTCCAATGAAAACTAACATAGAGAAGGTTCCGACAAACCTGCAAATGGAGTGGATCGAGGAACACATATATTTGAAAACGTAGAGCTAAGTGATTTTTCTACAAAAAATATCTTCCTGAAGAAAAGCACTCACAGCTCAGAGCATTTGCAAGAAAATAATTTTGACATTTGGAAGCACTTATAAATGTGAACAGTTCTTTTCCATAATGCAAACGACAAACCGAAGTATCGAACCCAGCTTACAGATGATAATCTGGAAAACTCACTGCGGCTGTGTATTAGTGAGATTGATTTCAAAATGGATTACCTTGTTCATCAAATTCAAGCTCAAGTTTCTCATTGATTTCTGCTTGTTGCAAACATGTATTTGTGTGTGTATAAGAGCATACATACTACATACTCACACTACGGCCCGCGACTTAAATAATATTCTTAATTTTGGCTCGCAGTTTCAAAAGGTTGCCCATGCCTGGTCTAGAACATCATTTTAAAATTGTATTTACATACTCAATTTATTGACGTCCAACTTCTCTCTCTTTCTCTCTCACACACACACCATTCCATATAATATTCTAACTCGCTTAGGGCGACATGAACTTAAGACATACACATCAAGGTATAATCAAACAAATGTATTTCCATGAACTGATTTGTTTATAATCTCATCAATAAGCTAAGCTGTTTCCACGCTCCCCACTCCCAAAATGTTTGAAAATTACTATTGTTGTAATTAGATTTTACACATCCATGCATCCGAGACCATTTCTTAAATTTTCGTATGATTCTGGTATTACTAAAGCGTTTTAAAAGAAAACAAAATATACTATTAAAGCTACTGAGCAATACCACCGGTAACAGATATTCACTAAGAAAAACAATAAGTAATTTTTATTAACGAATAAAATTTTTAATTTTATTCGTTATATTTAATATTAAAGTACCTCACAAAATACACATCTCTTAAAACATTTGTTACCTTGGTTTATATATATTGTATTTTTTAATCTGGATCCAATGGTATAATTGAATTTCTAAAATACTGTTTTGATAATTTAGAAAAAATTGTAAGAACCACGGTGACTGGCTAAAATTTATGCAAACTGAATGAAAAAACATTGATTTAACAAGCGATTCTTTCGAAATTAAAAGGATTTTTTTATAAAATTCCATTAAGTACAAAGACCAAAGAACAAGCTTTCAGCATAGGGCATTTGTGTTTCAAAATATTGCCAGAATAAAGAATAGCAGAAATTACAACACACTGGTAACTGACTGACATTTTTGTCCGTTGGTTCTGACTGGCATTATGTTCTAACTACTCTAACGCAAACAATTCGAAATTTTGTCAAAAACGTAATAAAATAGCTTACACAACAGACAGGCAAATAAAATAAGATTATTTTACTAATTTTATTCTATTAACACAACTTCTTTTTAAAATATGATTTTTTTTTAAATTTTAATGTGAACTGCTTGGACTCCACTATATTTTTAGGAATTAGCTATTCAGAGTTTAAGGTATCCCCCGTTTTACTTTAAATTGTTGTAATTTGTATTTACGTAGTATTAAGTTGTACTGAAATTTTGATTCTCAGGTTGACATTTTCGCGGAATTGTCCGAATGTAGCGCGCTCAGTTAAGAAAGCAAATCATTGTTGCAAACATTTAGCATACAAATAGTACACGAAGCGATTTATAAAGCATGGGTGCAAGTTTTCCGTCTGCAGGACGGAATTCCGTCCTTTGAAAGTATCCGAGAACGGAAGTGGGACGGAAAATTTCTTAATAATTTTTTAATAATCTTATGATTTTTTAATGTTCTAAATTCTGGTTAAAAATTATTCAAATTGCGAAACCATCCACCATCAAACGCGTAATTTGCATGGACATCAATATTTTACAATCATCTTGTATTGCTAAAAATTTACATTTTAATATTAAAAATTGAATACATTACAAATTTTTAATGCAGCCAATTCTCGAAAAGACTCACTTTCACGTAGAATAGCTTTCGAATTGCCCTCAGGATTGAAATTTATTTTATTATTATTTTTTAAATTTCTATACAAGTAATCGGAATCTTGTATTTCTGTGTTTTGTAGTTTTTGCGATACGAGCAAAACAATCGTCAGATTCGCGAAATACTTAAAATAGAACGGCGTAGAAATGTAATTTTTTCAGAGTAGGAAGATTTCAACAAAATTTTTATCACTGTTATACAATACAAAATTTCGACGCTAAATTTTATCACTAAGCAATTTATTACACGTTATTATTACATATAGCTATGTATAATTATATTAAACCTTTGATTTCCTGTAAATAGTGCTTTCCTGCAACGTAACCCTTACTGCAGGAAAGCAAATAAAACTGTCGACATTTTCCGTCTTGGTCATATCTCGTAACTTGCGCCATGTTATAACGTTTTATTTTAAAACCAAATTTTTTATATCAGATTATCATTCGCCTGTCTGACAATCCTATCAGATACGTTGAAACGCGTGAAAATTAGAATACAAGCTTTCGCACTAATAAAAATAAATAAAATAAAATCTATTAAAGTGTCGCAATTTTGCAGAATTCATTATAATTTCTATTGTGCTTTGCCTTCCGGTACCCCCGAAACTGTGCGTGTCTGTGTTTAAAACATTAGCTACATCGTTAAAAATGTATTTCTTACTTTTCCTCGCAACAAACAAAGAGAGGAAGATGTTTGTTTTCCATTCATAGTTGTTTTATTTATACTCTGAGTTAGGAAGAAGGAGACACATCCTGCAATTAAAAAGTAAATAAACAAAAAATAAACGCGACCATTTTTCGTAATAGTATACCAGTTGTAAGACAATTTCTCGCGTGAAAACACCACGACCACCGTGAGAGGTTATAGCAGCGACTCGCTGTACCAACCTTAAGACAGAGGCCATATTTGGTCACAGAAGAAAATTTCGTTACAATTTTAAAGCAACGTGCAGTAAGATCGAAAGAAAGACACCCTTTCCTTTGCCTGAAATTCTTCAAAATTTGATGGGTGATTTATAGTCGAAAAAATGATCCATAAATTTCCGAGTTTAAGCCCCATGTGAGGGACTTTATAGAAAATTTAAAGAGCTTACAAATGGAAGATAGCAAAACTTATTTGATAGACATTTGATCGATTGTTCGTTAATAATTGTTAAATAACTAAAAACATTCATCGCTTTAATTTTGTATTTTTCAATTTAAAATACAAAATCACAGAAGGAGGAAATACAAGTATCTCCTCCTTCTGCGATTTAAACATTTCCCATAACTGTAAAATGAGAACAGATGCAAATAACAAAAATTCGAATTAATAATTTGACCATAAATTATTACTTGCACGAAATTTATTTAAAATTAATTTTCATCTACACCTGAAAAAACGCCAACTGTGCCGTCAAAGACTATTAGTGCAAGTTCTTTGTGCCTATGAAGATTGCACAGACAGCTGAATTTAAGAGAGCTGATCAAGACCAGATCGCTGAACTTAAGACCAGAGCGCTAGCCATTCAGCCGCAGTTGGACTTTTACAAAGAGAGTCAACCGCTATCACCAGCCAGCCAGATCCGGTTAGTTTCCGATTCAATGTGATGTATTTATACGTACTGGAGCCTATATATTAAATGCATTTTTCTATAAGCCTGCAAGAATACTTCAGAGTTATAAACATAGTCCTATAGTCATTGACATTTGTATAAAATGAAATATTCCGACGAATCCTGATGCACTATAAAAATAATGTTGTGAAGAGAGGTATTAAGAGAAAGGTGTAGGTCGTGTGTATTTTATATCATCACTTTACAGGAAGGGCAATGGGTAATGTTGAATCAAATGTCTATGTCGTGTGTATATCGTATGATTTGCATGAGTTGGACAAAAAAAATTCTTTAAAAAAGCAAAATCAAGTGACAAACTGCGTAGTTAAATATTCTAAAATAATCTTCCAGAAAATTTTGAGCTCCGACATAAGACTAGTCCCTGTGTAATAATTACACTTTGCTTGAAACATAAATATGCAAAAATAAAAATGTGTGCAAATTTACATTCGAAGTCATAGCATACTGTAATTCCATGGTGACCACAATCTTATCGAGCACACACACATGTTCGGTATTTTCTCGATATAGTTGTGGTTCACAAAAGTTGCTTCTTTTTCAACAGCGCATAAAACCAAAATAATCTTGAGAATAATGAAAGTGTATAGCACAAGACAGCCCTAAACACTTAAATAGAAAACATGTGTCAACGGTCTCCACGTTAAGTAACATCTTATAACACAACTTGCTTGCCTTTCTTTTTTATCTTGACTGTGACTGAGTGGGTAGTGGTCTGGTCTTCAATTCAAAATTTTCGGGCTTGGATGTTTGTAGTGGTTCAGAATCCACTTTAAACAGTAGGTACCTGTCTAATTAGTCCTCGTGTGCACAAAATGACCGTAGACCGACAAATCAAACCTTTTTATCTTCTGCCTTCTTGACAATACCATAACAGCAGTGAAACACAATTAAGTATCATCCTATGTTTTTTAAAAATGGTTACTCCCGCTACCTCCGCTGTTTCAGGAATTTCGTGAATCTTCCGATAGTTTTACTTGCCTCGCAAAAACTACAAACATAGAAATATGATTTTCCATTTATTTGTACAGAAATGTTTATAGAACAAGCCAAACGTAAAGAATGTTTCAATCCAGAGGGCAGTTCAAGAACTATATATAATAAATATTGTCTTTTCGTTAACTGACTTGGCTGATTTATAAATCACAACGTATTTCCAGTGGAAAAGACATTTTTTTTAAAAGATTGATGGAAAAGTTTTATACACTACATAGACATTTTTTAAATTTCACTTTATTTAATTAATTATAATATTTTAAATGTTTTTTCTTTTTCTTTAAAATGCCACTTTTATTGCAAATTTAAGTTATTCAATTTAAAACTTTGCTGCTTATAAATATAAAAGACATATTTTCTTTTTTCGCGTAAAAAACGAGTTTTACAGAAGAATTAATTATAGTTATTTACATAAAATAATAATCGATATTAATAATTCGTTCATTGTTGTAACAAGCATTGTATTTATTATTATTCAAAACTAACCAAATAAAATTATTATTTAATTTATTGTACTAACATTAGCGTTTTGCTTTCAACTCACGTATTTAGTTTTCTCTTCCTTTATAATTCAAATCATGCAATTTTCCTTTTAAGTAGTTTTAACTTGTGTGATAGTGACTTATCCATTATAAAAATCAACTAATGGGCCATGTTTTTTGCTTAGTTCACAATGCAAACCTTGCAAGTCAAAAGGGAAGATTGCTTCTAGTGTTGAAAAAAAAAGTCACAAAAACTTAGCAAAGCTACTACTGTGCGTGGCCAGCAATGGCGGATATAGGCAAGCAGCACACGTAACTAACTGTGTAAGGAAATGAAGATCTCAAACGTAAACGTCAATTGAGTTTCCCTTGTGTCTCCGGCCGGACTCAGTTGTCCCACCCCCTCTGTGCATCCCATACTCCGAGTCTCTAATAACTATGATCGAAGGCTCTTTTCGCATGGCAATAGGACGGACCACCACGGCTCCGTGTGCAGTCCATACTCTGGGCCCTGTGTAAATAGCTTAAATATTGTTTTCGTCGAGAGCATAGGCTTCCTGGTTTGAAATAATTTCCCTCTTCTTAGGGATTTATCGAGTGAAATTCCCCAATGGTGAAGGAAAATCGGAACTTACAATGTATACAATCGTGCGTGTATATATGGATTACCAAAACAGAGTACCTTCACAATATACGATTTATGATATAAACAAAGATTATATGGCAGAACAATTCAACTATACAATCAGATCATATCACCCCTGTGGGCCGAACAAAAGTGTCTATTCAAGAGCTTCAACGTTATAAGCGAGTCTGCTCATTTTAACAAAAGACAATGCGTTTTAGAGTATACAGGTGTTCAGTGTTCAAGGAGACCAATAGGAAATCATAAACGGTTAATCTATACCGTTAAATACGGTAGATATATAGTTCCAGTCAGAAAAATGTATATAATGAATGGTTTTTGAATCAATAGACGCATTCTTGAAAAACTGAGGAAATCCAAATTTTTATTCCTCCAACCGGTCCTATGAGTCACATGAGTAACATGTAAAACAATAAAAGTTTGATGCTTTTATAATTAAAAGTGACTTAATTACTACCATCTTAAGATTTGGAACGTCTTTTCTTCTAAGAAAAGGAGGTCTCACACATACATGTAGTTGCCCCATATGTCCATGCGTAAATCACGCTAGAGAGTAAACAATTATCATCAATTTTAAATTTCAAGTTATTTATTGCCGAGAGAATTTTATAACTTTTCAAAGTTAGCCATATAGTACTTCCCGACCAATGCGTTCTGGGGGAAACAAATTACAAAAATCTTTACTCTGTGATTCTATCCCAGTGGTCGGCAAAGTGCGGCTCTTTATCTCGTTAAGTGCGGCTCCGGCACAAATATCCACGGAAGGCGCAATAATATCATTTTAAAAAAATCTTGGTAAGAAAAAAAATTACATAATATTTTGATAAATTAAAATTCTTCTATAAATCGAAAGCAGAGCAACTTCAGCATTTGTCCTCTTAATGCTGCGATAACTGAGTTGAAATTTTCTCCTTTTGAAATTGACATTGGTGGCTTTGAAATACAATTGCTGGATTTTAAAAAACAAGGAGATATGGAACTCTAAATTCGAACGTCTTTGTGTTGAATTGGAAATACTGGAGAAGAAAAAATGTGATTTTAGTTCAGAACACAAGTGGTCTGCTTTGAATGACCTGCAGAAGGAAGACATGATCATTTTCAACGCTTGGAATAGTATTCCTGACTCTTATGATCTGAAAAAGCTCTCGTTTGCGGTTCTTTCGCTTTTCGGTTCTACATATATATGCGAACAATCTTTTTCAAGCATGAACATTATCAAGAGTAAACTGAGAAGTCGTCTTATTGCTGAGAACTTGGAATCATGCCTAAAATTAAAAACAACAACATACAAACCTGACTTTACTCAAACTTTCCAAGGAGATGCAAGTATAATGTTCGCATTAATAAATATTTATTAAGTATGATATTTAGTTTTATTTAGTGTACTACTGATTTAGTGAAATAAAAGTTTACTAAACAAGCAGATTTGGCTCCCATTTTTTTTTTTAATTGTTGTAATGTTCATATTTGGCTCTTTGGCTAGTAAGTTCGCCGACCACTGTTCTATCCTATGCAGTAAATGTCTTTATCTTTTCAAGACTCTAGGGATTTTTGCTAACAAATAGGGAAAAAAGTCTCGGGCCACCTGTGAGCAGAGAACACACCCCTATACATTCAATTCGGTAGCTAAAGTAGAGCTCATAACCCAGACGCCGCCTACGTAACCCACGAAGGGTATTTAAGGTTATTACTTGCGCCTTCAAATACCGACATCTTCATTGGGCAGTAATAGGGAACACGCAAGCGGTTACACCCCTTTGCATGTTCGCAGGCACAGGAGCACTTTTTTAGGCCAGAAATGCAATTTTTTCAGGAATGAAAATTGAATATTTTGAAACGGCTTGGCTGCCAGAAGAAAATAGGATCGAGGGGTATTAGAGAGGGAGACAATGCGCGAGCACACTAGTTTTGTTTATTTTTTCTTGTTCCATGACAGGACTACACCATCACATGGGTCAGTAAACCCCGAGGATTAACCTTTGGCAAACTTTATTTATAAGATATCCAAACAAAAGCAATCCGAATATTGATATTTTTAATTGCTTATTGTTGCGTCACTAACAACTCTATTTGAGAACATTATTAAATGAAGGGAGAGAATTAATTATTTTAGTAATTGTACAGTAGACACAATCTCAAATCCGCACGATGTTCTTTGACGTAAATTAAATTTTCTGTTATGCAAACTGATCAATTTAAAGCTTAGAGAAAGACTGTATTTATTTAAAAATATGCATGTTTAAAGCATTTTCTGATGTGTTAAGAACATACATCAATTATATTTAATTCAACAAATTTTTGGATCCCGCGGCAAAGTGACTCTAATTTGGATTCAGTGTTTTGAGAAACGGAATTGAAAGAGCATGAAATTGTGACTATCAGGGTTTAATAAAAATTACGTAAACAAAAAATTTATTGTTTTAAAGCATGACCCCCAATGGGCATTGTGGTTCGATTCCCAGCCACGGGTCCGTGGTTTGAATCCTCAGTGATGAATCATATTTCATCCACCGGATGTTGAACTAGTGAACCATGGTGAACAGAGACACGATGCTATTTAAAAGAAACAACATTAGGCACTCATATCTGTCTGTGACTTTCAAGTGAAGTGAAATATCATATTTATTTAGTGTCTTGAATATGATGGGTTTGGCATCTACAAAACAACCTTTGCGAGAGGTGTTATTCTTCTATATTCAGTCTCAAATCTGCTGGGAATAGTCATCATTTGGTAGTGGAAGTACACATGGGGAGGGACATGCTGTGTCAGAAATAAACGTGCAAAGATTTATTCCGACGATTGAGAGACAATTATTTTAAGGTGAGACGAAAACTTTAGACGATGGATTTTTAGAGGCACTACTAGAGGTGGAATGTACATCTGATACTCTTATAAAGCTGTGTGAAACTCTAAATGTGGATACGTCAACTGTTAGTAAGCAATAGAGATGATTCGGAAATCGAAAAGCTGGGTATCACTTGAATTGACGGTCAATGACGTTGAGAAACGCTTAACAATCCTTGTCGTTAGATTGTTAACCGCTTCCTTTACAAATGTTTTTACAAAGAAATATGTTCATGACTTTGTTTATTAAATTGCAGACGTTTATGTGATATTGATCAGACAAATTCAAGAAAAAAAAGCATAATGCTCACATATTAATAATATATAAAGTATACAAAATATCTGAACTCCAATAAGTATAAAAGCGATGTTTTTCCCACACAACATGTATTAAAATCTTATATACAGACAACCTTATAATTTCTGTATTTCGTACGTTTAGCCTTACAGAAACGTTTCTTCTGAACTAATTTAAGATTCAAAGATAAATTAGTGCTCTATGAACTAATTTGTTATTTTCGAATTTCATCATTAATACAGAATATGCCTTACTTATGTTCTTTTAATTTCAATTCATGCACTTACAGAGACAGATAATAAATTTAAAATACCCTCTACAAAACGTTTTGAAAAATATAATGGAGAAATGTTGCCGATAATTATTTTATGTTTATAATTTTTTTTTTTAAATCAGGTGAAGTGGAAACTACACTCTATAATAAAAAAATCGACGCACCTAGAAGCAATCATCCGATGGCTTTGAAATTTCGTGTGCATAAATGTTTTCAACATATATGCAAAATGATTAAAGTTTGGTGTCCATTGAATGAATAGTTTGATCTCTAGCGCATCGAAACAGCGCATCCAGCAGACGTATATAAGGAGCAGTTCTTCAACTGTTGTTAAAACTTTCAGTTTCATTGCGATTCAGATTACCTGTCAACAACTTAAAAAATGCCTCGTTGCAGGATTCGTGCTCATTACGAGCAATTTTCAGAGTTTGACAGAGGTCGTATCACTAGATTGAAAGAGGCCGGTTGGACAAATCGGAGAATCGCTCGTCATTTGAGTCGAAGCGATGCGACGATTCGAAGATGCTGGCAAGGATGGGTGGAAAATGGCAGAGTTCAGCGTCAGGATGGTAGCGGTCGACCTAGGGCTACAACAGATCGTGAGGACAGAGTGATTGTCCGATCAGCTGTCACAGCGCCTTCTTCATCTCTATCAACCATCAGACGTTCAACCCAAACACCAGTGTCCACCATGACCATTCACAGACGGTTGAGAGAGCGAAATCTACGCTCGCGCCGACCGTTACGCCACCTGCCACTCACGCCTGCACACTGCCGAGCCAGATTACAGTGGTGCATGGCTCGATCAGGTTGGAATGATGCCGACTGGGAACGTATAGTCTTTAGCGACGAATCTCGCTTCCAACTCTGTCCTGACGATCGTCGAAGACGTGTTTGGAGACGCACAGGGAAGAAGAGTGATCCTGCTTTCCCTATTGCACGCCACACCGGCCCACAACAAAGCATTATGATCTGCTGTGCCATTTCCTTTGACAGCCGGACCCCTTTGGTCGTCATTAGAGGTACACTTACTGCACAGCGATACGTCGAAGACATCCTAAGACCTGTTTTGCTACCGTTCATTTTGCAGTGCCCTGGGATGGTTTTTCAGCAGGACAATGCCAGACCACATACGGCACGTGTTGCTATGAACTGTCTGCAAGCTTGTCAAACTCTTCCTTGGCCTGCCAGATTGCCAGATCTCTCTCCCATCGAGCATGTCTGGGATATGATGGGAAGGCAATTGCATCTGGCACGGAATGTTGATGACCTCGTTCGACAATTGGAACGAATTTGGCAGGAAATACCGCAGACCATCCGGGAGCTTTATCGGTCTGTGCTACACCGAGTGGCAGCTTGTATCCAGGCTAGAGGCGGGTCAACATCTTATTGAACTTGTTACTGTAACTCTGAAATAGATTATTCAATCGTTCTGAAATTTTAATCAGTTACTATTCTGTACATTGTCTTCCTATTCACCAATTTTCGTCTCAGTCGAACAACTCCTTGCTGCGTCGATTTTTTTTCTTTTTTTTTTATAGAGTGTATGTCTAGGTACTACGCCTCTACGAGTGAAACGACTTTTGCGAATACTGTACTTATATTTAAAAGGTTATTTGTAGTAGCCATCGCATGCATGAATAAAACGAATTTATGCCAATTTCGATAATTTTTAAATTTAAATTTTGCATCATTATTTAGTATAGAATATTCATGTAAGAGTGAGTATACATGTGAACATAAGCTAATTTTAGCCTGATTTCATACTCACGGTCCGAGAACCAAATGGCAGTAGTCAAAATTGAACGGGCGTAGACTACGTTTGTGCCAAAAATAAAGCAAAATTTTATAATATTATTTATTATGTTATTATTTTTTATGTTAGTGAATGCTAGAATGCACTCAATCGCGGGTTCGTATTCGCGGGTTCGATGCCCGCCTCGGGCTTGGGTGTTTGTAGTGATTCAGAATCCATTTTAAGCAGTAGGTCCCCGTCTAATTAGCCCTCGTGTGCAAAAAATGACCGTACAGCAACAAACAAAACCAAGCCAAACCAACCCTCTCTTGAGAAACGTCTTCTAGAAATACTTTTATTTAGGTACTTCAGATTGGAAAGTAGGACGCTTTACTTTCATCCTTGAGTAATTTACTCAAAGTACCTCAACTCCGTTATCTTCTGCTTGGGCAGACGCCTAAACAGACAACAAGACCTCTTCAGGTAGACGGACTGCTTTCGAATGTTCTTATAGAGCAACATTCCCACAATTAGCGGAGAAGTTACAAGGGAATTATTCCTCATGCCACCCCATGCAAACACTTGGTGCCGTGAGGGCTGCTCCGTGCCAAGCAGGAAAGAAGGCATACGTACTCAATATTTCAAAATAGAGTGTCAGTTACACCCAAATTTGGCATCTGGAGGTGAAGGTGATACTTTTTTTACTTTTATCTCATGTTTTGAAGAAAACGTTTTAGTTCGCAAAGAAATTTTAACTACTGTTACTTTCATGTAAAATAATTTCTAAAACTGAGGAAAGAGGGATTCAACCAAGAACTAAAATGTTATTTCTAGACATTGTCAATGTAAGAACTCTAATTGTTCAAAGTGTTATTGTAGCTCTGAAATATCTTTATTAAAAATAAATTTTAAGTAAAATCTTGCTATCAGAGAAAGTTATTATGTATCTATAACTTCAATAATTTGGCATAAGTCATTTTCACAAAAGAAGTTGCTTGATAACATCAGGCTTTTGAAATAATAAAAAGATCCACCCCGAAAAAATAACTGAATAAAATCTTAAATAGAATGGTAATGAAAAAGAAAAAACATTTAAAATATTATAATTAATTAAATAAAGTGAAATTTAAAAAATGTCTATGTAGTGTATAAAACTTTTCCATCAATCTTT
>Ga0181466_1000567_pt1 | contig 13658 bp, 13 predicted proteins | sample InSIn4gowninarea_FD_119078 | JGI IMG/M metagenome (GOLD analysis project Ga0181466, IMG submission 119078) | Clean room microbial communities from NASA Spacecraft Assembly Facility at Jet Propulsion Laboratory, Pasadena, California, USA -... ... | reverse complement strand
TAAAATGTAATGTAAAAGCATTTGAACGCCTGTTTTTAACTGATATTTTGTAAACCCTGTAAATCCTAAATTAATGGCTGGTTTGATAAAATGCTGTATAGAATAACCATTAATGAAAGCAACAATTACATGATGTTTTTTTACCTCTTCTTTAAGTTTTTCAACATCTATCTTTTCAGATAACCATGCAGTCAAATTCATTCCTGCCGCAGAGGGTTCTATTGTAAGGTAATCCGCTAAGTTCTCCTCAATTAACTTTACTAAAATTCTCCTTCTTTCTGAATATACTAACCTCATTTTTCGTATATGTCTTAAAAAATGACCTTCTTCTATAAATTTGGCTAAAATGATTTGGTCAAGAATAGGAGATTGCCTGTCCATCATCCCTTTCATTTTCTTAAATTCATCCACCATCTCTGCCGTTGGCAAAACAACATAGGCAAGCCGTAAACCAGGAAATAGTACTTTGCTAAAGGTACCAGTGTAGATCACTACTCCGTTGTTATCTAATCCTTGTAAACTTGCAAGAGGTCTGCCTTCATATCTAAACTCACTATCATAATCATCTTCCAGTACCCACATGTTGTTCTGTTTAGCCCACTCGAGTAACTGTAATCTCTTTTTCACTGAAAGAGTAACGCCTAAGGGGAACTGGTGAGAAGGAGTTACATACGCTAACTTAGCATTGGGAAACTTATTAATACCAAACGCTACATTCATCCCGTCCTTCTCTACCGGGATTGGACAAATTTTAACCTCCTTATTTGTGCAAACAAACTTCATTCCGTGGTAGCCAGGATCCTCATGCCAAATACAATCACCTTTATTAAGCAAACATTGAACAATTAAATTGAGACCTTGTTGAGATCCATTTACAATAATAATTTGTTCGGCCTCACATTTTACGCCCCGCGACGTCCTTAAATATGTGGCAATTTCCTTTCTCAAAGGTTCATATCCAATCGCATTTTCATAGCCTAATGGATATTGTTTTAAATTCTTTAAAACCTTTTTACTTACCTCGTACCACGAGCTATATGAAAATAGTTCAAGTGCTGGATGGCCTGTTTGAAAGGGTGCTACGTCTTCTTTATCGCTGTTTCCTTGCAGCAGTTCTTCGGCTATTATGTTTTTTGGGGGGGCAAATGAGTTTCCGTTCTTTGGAACCTCAACTTCTTTTTGCGGGAGAATAGTATTTATTAAACTATCTGGCAGTACAGTGGCAACATACGTTCCCGATCCTGTTTTACCAATTAGATACCCTTCTAATATCAGTTGCTCAAAAGCTTGTGTGATAATTGTTCGCGAAACACCTAAATCCCAGGCAAGATCGCGGGTAGAAGGTAGCCGGTTACCTGGTCTTAATCTCCTGCTTAAAATCATTTGTCGAAATTGCTCGTATACCTGCGTATATAGCGGCGTAGACGAACTTTTAGAGATTTTAATACCCGCAAAACTTAATTCCAAAGATTTTTTTGCCATAAATATTCTTGTTCCAGCGACTCATTTAAGCCATAAGACTAAACAACCTGATTAAAAAATTCTAATGAAACTGTACAGTTCGAAATGAAATAAAGACAATCAAATCACAATTATTATTCTTTGAATGATTTTCATCCTCTAATACATCAAGAAATTAAAAGAAGCAGGTAAAAAAAACTCACGCCTTATTCTTAACTCTTACTGTGAAAATTATATTATACATCAAAAACTTACACAATTTGAATACTTCATCTTTCATTCCTATCGCTTCTTGAATTTTGATTGAAGTTGGACATTTGAATTCCAATAGCTTTCTTATTATAGAAAATTTCATTTCGTTTTCGACAATCACCGAATAAAATATAGTACCATCTTTTATTACGTCAGTAATATTTTTAGTTGTTTTCTCTTGGGATTTCTCTTTTATTTTCAATAAAACGTATAACGGCAAATTATTTTCGTCATAGTATCTCCTCGAGAGTAAAAAACTGACGTTCTTATCATACGTTACACTAGTACGAATATCATTGTCAGAGAATATCGCTGTAAATTCATCTCCGGTTGAAAGCTATTTTACATCCCTTAAATTTTAAAAAGTTTGGCTAGATACTTCTAGAACTTTTTTGGGTGCATCTATGCTTTGATTAGTAAAACCAAAACCTAAAAAAACTTACAACAATAAAGAAGAAACAAATTTTTTCATAACTCAAAATTGAGATTAAAATTTACGATAGTATCAATTTATCTTAATGCTTTTACATTACATTTTACTTAGATTGATGAGGAAAGTCACCTTTTATTCAATTTTAATAAGCCAAATTAAAATTGAACTAGTCTTTATACTATATATATTTTTACTTTTAGGACGCAACCATTTCAGTCATTTTATAAAACTATCCATACTTGTTTTAATCTATAATTCCACTTTCACACCCCATTTTTTTCCGGTTATTAAAGAAAATTTATCGCTTCTTCAGTTTTCTAAAACACCCAATAAAACTTGGTCGTTAACTATGAATTTCACTACTATGCTTTTAAGTTTTTACAACCATAGCTTTTATAATTCTTATTGCTATTGATTAATGACAAGGAAGTTTATAAAACGTGACAAAAATTTTAATTGTAATTCATTTTTTATTGCCAATCTTACATGTCCTCCGGGGAATTTCAAAGTAAGCTATGATCTAATAAATTTTTGAAAAGTGGATTTTGAATTTTTTAATTTTTGTGTTTAGCCAGACTTTAGCAACTCATGAAACTCGACCTAAGATAATTTTGAAATACCTTATAATTCCAATTATAAAGTATTTCAAATTAATTTAAATAAAGCGGTGATTAGCCTGTTTTCGAATTCCTAAACAATAATGTAAAGCTCATAAAGATGTTTAGCACTGACAATCCGATTCTTGTGATTTCAGAGACATGATGCAAACTCTTAAACCATTAAACCTAAAGCAAACGCCTGGCTTTTAATAAAATCAATCATACTTAAGCTTTTTAATGATTTATTTTCGAACATTCAAGTTCACTAAAAAGCATAAGCTGTTTATTTAAAATCAACGAACGACAGCTTTATACAAACAGATAGCACTCTGGATATTAAAAGGGAAGATTTAGAAATTATACCATCCGCAGATAAAAATTTTTTAATAGCAGATAACCCATCAAAAAGCTAAAGCAGTTATATGAACATTACGTACAGATTTGATGTTGTTCCTGACACAGATAGCATTATTTCATTATATATCAGCTCAGGAATAATTAGACCAACTGCAGAAAAAAAAGAATTGAAAAAATGTATACTAAAATTCCAACCTGATAGTCTCAGTTTGGAGTAATACGGAACTAATAGGTATTTTTAGATCAATGACTGACTTTACCTATAGCTGCTATCTATCTGATCTTGCTGTGAGAAAAGAATATCAAAAACAAGGCATTGGTAAGAAACTCATATTATTGACGAAGGAAAGGTTAGGAGATCAATGCATGCTTTTATTGGTTTCTGCACCAGCGGCTGTTAATTTTTATTCCAGGATCGGAATGGATGTAGTACAAAATACATTTATTACTAAAAGAGCCATTTAAATTTCTCTAACTTATTTCATACCTAATGGAAAAGTGTATTTGCAGATATTAAACAAATTATACAACTATTCCATCAATAAAGATTGCCTCTAAGTGCGAAAGAATGGTTAAGTGACGTTTATTGTTACCACTTAGATGCGCATGCTTGAAAAGCCTTTAATCACTGCCACATTTAAAAGCATCCTGCCTAAGCTATAAATTCAATTCGCACAATAACCGACCTTATTAAAGCGATGTTTCTGCCGCTTTCTGTTCTATCAATATTATTTTAACTATTCTAAGTTTTCAAAAACTCTCTGATTTCCGCATATCCGCCAAATTCAAAAACAGGACAGGATTGCATAATAAAAACAGCCTCATCTAAATCTTTTGCATTAAGCAAAATAAAGCCGCCAACTATCTCGGTGCCTACTTTATGAATATCGTTCACGATATCGGCATTTGCACCTTTGATTTGTTTTCCAACTAATGTCAATGCGCTCCCACCCACAACATTTCCTGATTGTATATATTTTTGAAACCACTCCCCTATGTGCTGTCTGTGTTCTCTAACCTTATTCTCCGCATGCTGTTCAAGGCGACCATCAGGTTCCCTTAGAATTACAATAAAATTTCTCATATTGATTTTGTGTTCATTAAGACAGAAATTTATCAGACACAATAATTGTATTGAATTCGTAACAGATTTTCTATTATTAAGAGTCTAATTACAGAGAACGGGTAAGTGACGTTGCCGGATGCTCTGATTAATACTTAAAAGAAGTTCGGGTTATTAACTTTTTACTGCTTTCTGATAAGCATCAAGCAATTCTGCATTGTCTATTGAACCGTGATGATGAATCAAGAACCACTGACCTTCTTTCTCTGAATAAGCCAGCATTCTTGTTGTTCTTATTTGTAATGCTAATGATTCCTTTTCTTTGGTAAATGCTCCTGTTTCCCTTCCTGCAAAGGTTATCGCATTTTGCCCCTCAAAAACAACAATACTATTAAAATCAACCCAAACATTTGATTTTCCTTTGAATATAGCTTGGTACAATTCAACTATTTTATCAATACCATTAATAATGCCGCCTAAAGGATTATTAAGCTGCACTAAATCATCATCTAGCCATAGTTTCCTAAATGTTTTAATATCCCTATTATTAAATGCATAATAAAAAGTTTCAAGGCAAGCTATTGCCCCATCTATAGTTTTATCATTTGCTTTTTGAAGTTTATTTTCGGATGACTTTCCGAAATGCTGATCTAATTTATAGATTTTCATGTTCTTGTTTTTTGTTTTGCCGCCCTTTAAAATCGCTTCTGATTTTACCAAACAAAGCAAGCGCAAGTAAAGCTGAAGTGTTATTAATAAATTCTCTTCTTTTCATAGGCCTTATTTTCGTTATTAAGATTGTTTCAACAGCCTGTATCAATTATCAACGAAGAATACCAATATCTAAACCTGCATAAAAATTATTCATCAGTATTATTCTATCAAAAGCAGTATAGATTTATAATAATAGAGGCAGGTATAAAAATACCCGCCGTTGTACATTTATTAAATGCACATGAGAAAATTTCAAATTGCTGCAAAACAATTCCGAATATCTTAAAATGAAACTAGAGCTTTATCATAGCAATTTTTCCCTTTACTGCAAATGCAATTCTCTAATATCTTTTATATAAAAGGCCTTTATGAATTAACCAAATAATTTTTAGGAACCGCTTTACTAAATATTTTGCTTCAAAAATAAAAGACAGCCGGTATTTGCATTAAGTCCATTTAGAATCAAATGATGAAACCATTTAATGACGTTCGCGATATCATATTCAGTCGTATTTGTGGATTAAGCTGACTCTTTTTTATGATAATATCTTTAACTTATATAAAGGAACGACTCTATTAAGTTATAGTTCTTTGTAGTGCAAACAAATTCTGATTATACTACCTGGAACAGTATCTCATATACAAAAGCCATTAAAAACCTCATTCCAAGCGCTTTTGTAGCCTCGCCCGCAAACTATGGTTATTGTATTTTACATTTTCATTGATGTGAATCTTATTAACCAACGCACTTTTATCTTTCATTAACTTTGATTCTTTGTTCACTCTTTATCTGACCAATAAGCAAGCACCAACAAAAGCAGTCACAGCACCTAATAATCGCAGGTTTCCAGGGCCGCTTTTCTCCTCTAACAGCAGCAACGTACCTACTGCCCCTATAACATGCAATCCGAAAGTAGTTATTGTAAAACCAGTTATATACTCCCCTGCGTTAAAAGCGTGAGGTATCTCAGTTCCGTGTGCATAACCGTGACAAAAGCCGAATGTCCCAACAGCAAGACTGGCAATAAGAAGAGATATTTTCTTATTAAGATATATTGCTAACCCCAGAAGAATTACTGAAAGAGCAATCATCCAATCTATCTTTCCAATAGCAATCATTTCAATTCCTGTAATTCCCCCTAAAAACATCATAGCCAAAAAGGAGCAAGGGACTAAATAGATCGCTTTACCACCCATTTGAGCGCTCCACGCGCCAACAGCAACCATTGCCAATATATGATCAGCACCTGTGAGCGGGTGCAGCAAACCATTGGTGCCAAATCCATGGGCTAAACTATATTTACTTAATAATATTAAAATTACAAGGAACCACTTTTTTTTACGCATTTTCTGTTGCTGGTTTTTTTGCTCTGTGATCTTTTATTATGGTAACCAAGGCAAGTATGGCAGGGATCATCGGAAACAGGGCAGTATACATTCCGGAAAAATATTGATAACCTACTCCTTCTTTAAACATTCTAACCACAGGAAATACCAGCAAGTGTGTTGGTTCGCCTAAAATCATTCCTACAATTAAAAACCATAGAATAAAGTTACCAGCAGCCCCACCCTTCCATAGGCTGTGAGCTGCAAAAACCCAGACAACAGGTCCCAATAAAGTGATGAGGTAATTAAAATCTTTATCCTTCCAGGGAATGCCGGTGATAGAAGAAATACTCTGACTGAAATTTGTTAATGTTTCTTCACCAACATGTATATAAAACAATGTCAGGAGCAATAAATAAAGGGGAGTTAATTTATAGGGATCAGCTGCAAAACGAGCTGTGGTCTTACGCCAGCCGATCATTCCACCCATCATAGAGCCCACAATAATTCCAACAGGCAGAAATCCGGCCTGGACGTAAACTGTAATACCGTAAACTGCCACAATACTTACAAAAAAGGCAGACCACAGATTCACTTGCCGGTTGCTAAGAGTTCTGTAATTACTGGTCTTGGTTTCATTCTTTTCAATGGGTTTAATTAAGTAGAGAATGCCTTTAACTCCTAAAACAAATAATGCCATTGCCAAAAATGATCCGGAAAAATAAGAGTGTTTATAAAATTCAATATTCCCCAGTTCTATCTTAAATTGGATAACAGCTTCCGTTATACAATAAACAAAACCCCACCATACAAAATAAGGCCCCACGGCAGAACGCTTTGTAAGAAAGTATCCCCCAAGCAAAAGGACTGAAACGGGGAGGCATACAAAAAATAAAAACCAATTGATATAATTCAAACTAAAATCCTGTAAGAACAGTGAATGATAATGAGAACCTATGAAAAGGTGAAAATCAGAAGAATACCGGCAGGTATTTAAAATTAAAAGAACTACAATAGATAAAATATAGGGGGATACGACCTGTTGCGTGGTCAAGGTATCTTTAAAAGAAAAGGATAAGCAAGCTACCAAAGCAATTGCACTAACAATTAAATGCTCTAAAAATAACCATGTTCCTGTAATAGTGAAGAGTACAGCCAGGGCAGTGAATACAACAGCCAGAACAGTTAAAAGGCCTGATAATCTTGATATTTGCATATGTCCCGGAATTTAGTTGTTACTATGCAAAGGTCTGCATCAGCAATGGGACTTCTTTTTACAAATGATAAAAACTACTTCTTTGCTCTTATTCTGCTCAAAGAAACCTGCGTTATTCCAAGGTAACTTGCTAAATCTCCTAAGCTTATTCTTTGAAGCAGATGGTTGTTTTCCTCTACAAAATGCTTATACCGTTGTGTAGCATTTTCTTCAAGCATCTCACTTATTCTTTTCATCATATTAAGGGCTGCGAGAGAAACTAACTTTCTAAAAAACCTTTCCATTGAATGATGTTTTTTGCATAGCAATTCCATTTCATCGTTTCGGATTGAAGTAATGGTGGTTGTTTCCAGGCAAATTATTTCATAAGTGGATGGTGTTTGTGTAAGGTAACTGTCAAGCAGTGTAAACAGTGCATTCTCAGGAAAAAAACGCATAATAAATTCTTTATCTTCTGTGGTAAAACACAACTTTACAAGCCCCTTGTCAACAAACAATAAATTTCTGCAAACATCACCGCTTCTTAGTATGTAATCTCCTTTTTGAAATGTTTTGGTTTTAAGTTTAATTACCAGCTCATCCGCTGTCTCTTTTTCGAGCGGTGAAAGCTGATTACAGTATTTTAAAAAGTCTGTCATGTTTAGAACAGCAGGGTGGTATAAACGGTTTTCTAAAGTAAATGTTCTGGTTACAAGACGCGTTTAAAATGGTTACAAAATACTTAGCAGAACACAAAAAAACGCTCTATTGCCTTGGTGCGAGGATAAGCATTTTGTGTCTTGAATTTATCATTTCATTCAACCAGCATTACAAATAAAGATTATTTTCCGGCAATAACTTTCCTGTGTTGCCTGCCCCATTTTATTATAAGCTTTATAACAGGATCAATAGATTTACAATAAGTTAATACTTCATAATCTGCTTTTACAGAAGTATTGAAATCTACTTTCCTGCTTACCATATAATTAAGTTCAAGTTCTTTCAATTCCTTAGACAACGTTTTAGAAGTAATACCAGGTAAACTGCTTTGTATTTGCCTAAACCTTGTATTTCCCGTTGCTAACGAAAGCAAAATTGGCAGCTTCCATTTGCCCCCAATCACATATAATGTATCCTGCAGGTACTTTACGTCTTCCTGAGATGGTTCTGCCATTTTTTGTTTTGCCATATGCTTGTGAAAAATGGTATCCTATAGTATACCTCTTATAAACGAATACTGCTATAAAAGTAATTTTAATCCAAAATTAATAAGAAGTATAAAATAAGGAGTATGAAATCAAACATTGAAAAGTATTTTGTTGAGCACTTAGCTATCCGTGCTTTAATTGATGGTTATAACGACATAGTCAACAATAGAAATTGGGAAGCGATTCCTCAAATTTTTGCTACTAAATCTATTTGGAAAGCAACTGCACCGGTTAACCTGCAGTGGGAAGGGATTGAAGAAATTAAAATCGAATTGCCAAAAAGTGCTGAAAGAATGGAAGTTTTAATCCAAAGCAGCTCGGGGGTTGTTATTGAGGTTATCAATCGTAATCAAGCTACCGTTCGCTCCCTTATGAGTGAATTTGGTCGTTCGACTGAAAATGGGGAAGGTTTTCATGCTGTGTGTACTTATCATGATGTAGTAATTATAGAAAATGGAAACTGGAAGTTTAAAACACGTTCTCTTGAATTAAAATATTTTGATACATTACCCGTTCCGGGAAACATAAGTGGCTATAAATATTAATGAAGAAATAAAGAAGTGCCTGAAATAAAAGGGAAGCTACTTTAAGCTTGAAAATCAAAAAATATCCTAATAATCCTTTATTATATCGCAACATGGGTCTTTCACTTCTTCAATACGTTCCTTGTATTCAATCTTTCTACGGCCCGCCGTGAGAACTACGAAACCGAACACACTGCAGAAAGCCATTATTGCAGTCATTGGCAAAGCGGTTCCATTAAAAAAAAGCCCCACCAATGCGGAAGCAATTGCCCCTGCGCACATTTGAAAAGCTCCCATTAAAGCGGAGGCGCTTCCCGCCCCTTTGTCAAATGGTGCCATGGCCAACGCTGCCGAATTGGGAAAGGTAAACCCCTGGCAGCTTAAGAATAAAAAAATAATGAATATTGTGCTATACAGACCAAGTAGTCCAAAAAATGTTCCGAACACCAGTACAAGGCCAATAACGGATTGTGATAACAACACCACACGGATAATCTGTGCACTGGTAAACTTTCTCATAGCAAGATTATTGAGCTGACTGCTACTGATAAGGCCAACAGCTATGGCAGAAAAAATCCACCCGTATTGCCGCTCATTTACATTGTACAACTTCATAAAAACAAAAGGTGATCCTGCGAGGTATGCAAACAGGCCGGCTGATGCTATAGCTCCCGCAAGTGCGTATGTGTAAAATTTCGGCTCCCTCAATGCGGCAGAAAAACCGGAAATGATGGGTTTTGGCCTAAGTGAAAACGTTGGGTCGGGGGCTTTGGTTTCCGGTAGAAAAAATATAACCGATAATAAAACTGCGGCTGCAATTGTGGCAAGGACGATGAAGAGGATAGGCCACTCAAAAGCAGTAGTGATATAACTTCCGACCGTTGGTGCGAGTATAGGAGAAACGCCAAGTATTAAAACTAATAATGAAAAAATCTTTGCATTTTCCTCCACAGGAAATGCATCTCTTACAATAGCGCCCGGTGCCACCATCCCTACGCAGCCTCCTAAGGCCTGCAGAAACCGGAAAGCAATTAATACTTCTACCGAGCTGGACATAGAGCATCCTATGGATGCAAGTATGTACAAAACCAAGCCGATATAAAGTGGCTTTTTTCTCCCAAAGCGATCCAGCAAAGGACCGCAAAGCATTTGGCCCACGCATATTCCAATGAAGAAGCTTGACAAAGAATAAGCAACACGATCAACTGTTGTATGAAGGTTTTCCGCAATAACAGGAAAGCTGGGCAGGTACATATCAATAGAAAAAGGCCCGATGGCAGAAAGTAATCCAAGAATAAGTATCAGTAAGAAACGTTTTCTTTTATGCATAGGTGTCTTTAGTGAATAATGAACCATTATTTGCAGAATTTGGAAGCGGCATCGCATTCGAGTGTGCCGATAACTCAATACTTAAGCAGGTCATAATTACTCGAAAGCAAAAGCTCTTATTTCAGAGATATTCTCCTTTACAAAGACAAATTGCTCATATAGAGAAATCTCTTTGATCCAGTCCTTCCGACCTACTTTAACAATGCGAAACAACTACAGAACAAAAAATATAATAGATTCTACAGACATCTTTTAGCGGCCCGAAAAAACTTATCAGCAGCCCCTATGGAAAGAGCTTTATCAGTAAATTTTATATAAAAAATGCCTGTAATTTTTACCTTATGCAAATGATGTTGCCCATCGTAAACGATGGATTAGTCCTGCATCTTTGTATTTGTTTTCAATTTCCGGATATGATTCTGTAAAATGTTCCCATCCTTCAAAATGCAAAGGGACAATCGTTGCTTTGTCAAAGAGTCTTGCAACCTTAAGACTTTCTTCTACTGTCATTGTTAAATGGGCCTTACCCACACTTTCTACGACTGCTGCCCCCATAAAAAGAACTACGATTTTAACATCAAACCGCGCGGCAACTTCTTCTACACCTTCATACCAAACGGTGTCTCCTGTAATATAAACTGCGCCTTGAACTTCGTCTTTAAAATTCAGTACAAAGCCTGTTACGGGTCCGCGGTCGCCATCAACTGGCCCGTGACGGCAGGGTGTACCGGTAATCATTAAAACACGATTATCCATAGTTTGTAACTCAACAGTTTCCCAATTTTTTAAACCCACTGCATTTGCACCAAGTCTTTCCGCTCCCGTTGGTGTAGTATATACTTTCTCTACAGAGGATAGCAATTGCCGCCCTGCATTATCCAGGTTATCAAAGTGATGGTCGTGGCTAAGCAACACAAAATCAATCTTGCCTATCTTATCCACCTCAACAGAAGGATTTGTTAGTTTATGCAATACATACAATCCTGTATCGTATTTGGTGTCTTTGGGGTCAAATGTTGGGTCGGTTAAAAATCTCAATCCTCCAACTTCCAGCAATGCTGTAGCACCTCCGATATACTTAATCTTAATTTCATCTGCTATCATAGATAATCAATTGAGCGGTTTTAAAGTTATTTTACTTGGTGTAATTATTTTGATTTGTTATATTCATATTTGTTGATGCCAGGATATTCTGTTTTTCAAAATTGGATAGTTCTGAAGTAATGATATTGCAAATATTATTTAACGTCCTTCATTCTCTTTTTCGTAAACAATAGAACCTGCTGGTGTTTGTTTCCGGTTTTTAAAACCAGTTGTTATTGAGCAATTGTTTGGAAACTCCCTTACATACTCCACCTCAAAAACATTAGTGTACAACCATTTGTCATTCTTACCAGGTTTAAAAGGGAGAAAGAAGATGCTGCTTTTAATCCTACCCTCATTCCCCTCCTTATGAGAGGGAGTCCGAACATTTTTTTCTTATAAACTTTTGCCCTTACTAATCAGTTCAAGCCAGTCATCTGCCAGAGCTTTGACCTTAAATCGCACTGCTTCTGTCTACTCTTTAGGGGTTGAAACTCCCCTTTACAATTGTTAATCGGCTTAATGATATGTTGAATCATAATTACTCCTCTACTTCCAACCTCCACCCAAAGACCTGTACAACTCCACCTTTGCGCTTAATTGCTCATGTGTTATTGAAGCAAGTTCCAGTTCACTTTGTAATACATTGCTTTGGGCAGTAATTACTTCGAGATAGTTTGCCATGCCTGTCCGGAATAACATGTTTGCATTTGATATAGCTTTTTGCAAAGTGTTGACACGTTCTATCGAGATGCTTTTTTCTGTTTGCAGCTTTTCAATTCTTACCAATGCATCCGACACTTCACCAACTGCATTCAGTACAGATTGCCTGAACTCGATAACTGCTTTTTCCCTGTTTACCTTTGCCACTTCATATGCAGTTGTTAACTGCTTTTTTTGAAGTAAAGGTTGTGTGATACCACCTGCAACGGCACCAAACAGCGAGGCAGGAATATTGAACCAGTTGCTTGCTCTGAATGAATTAAGACCACCATCCGCAGTAATGCTTAATGACGGATACATGTTAGCCCTGGCAATACCTACCTGTGCATTTGCAATGTTTAAAGCCAGTTCATAACTCTTAACATCAGGTCTGCGACTCACCATTTCCGAAGGGACGCCGGCAGACAAACTATCCGCAATATTTATCTCGCTCAACAATACATTTCTTTGTATTTTATCAGGCAATTCACCTGCTAAAATGCTCAATGCATTTTCCTGTATGCTGATGTTTTGCTCAAGTTGTGGTACAAGCGATGCAGCAGTTAATTGCTGTGCTTCCGCCTGCTGAATGGCTAATGCAGTTACCTGTCCGGCATCGTATTGCAACCGGATAATTCTTAATGTGCTGTCGTTTAATGCAATGTTTTTCTTTGCAATTTCCAGTTGCGCATCCAGCATTAATAAATTATAAAAGCCTTGTGATACACTCGCTACGATGTTGGTTTGTATTGCCTTTTTGGCTTCTTCGGTTTGCAGGTAGCCGGCTAATGCACTTGCTTTCTGATTTTTTATTTTGCCCCAGATGTCTGCTTCCCAGGACAAAGTGATAGTAGCGGAATAATCTTCAACATGAGTAGTGCCTAAAAAAGACTTAGCACTTAATCCATTGAGACTATTATTTGAAGGACGGTTAGAATTAGCTGTTACCTGCAGCCTTGCATCTGGCAGGTATGCCCACTTTGTTTGTTTCAACAATAGTTGTGAAGCTTCTATGTTTTTTACGGCCAGTTGCATGTCATAATTCTTTACAATAGCCTTATCAATCAACTTTTGCAAAGAAGCATCTGTGAAGTAATCCTTCCATTGTATATCTGCGATGCTTGACTTATCTTCTGTAGCTGCATTTCTAAAGTTCGCTGGTAGTTGTGCTGACGGTTTTTCAATATCCTTAGCAACATTACATGCAGCTAACACCATAAGAAGCAGGATAAACACTACACTATTTTTAATCTTGGTCATTTTCTTAGTTTTAAAATTCTTGTCAATTCGCTTGTAAATCTGCTTTGATAAAAGCTCTTTCCATAGGGGCTGCTGATAAGTTTTTTCGGGCCGCTAAAAGATGTCTGTAGAATCTATTATATTTTTTGTTCTGTAGTTGTTTCGCATTGTTA
>Ga0181466_1000565_pt1 | contig 13722 bp, 12 predicted proteins | sample InSIn4gowninarea_FD_119078 | JGI IMG/M metagenome (GOLD analysis project Ga0181466, IMG submission 119078) | Clean room microbial communities from NASA Spacecraft Assembly Facility at Jet Propulsion Laboratory, Pasadena, California, USA -... ... | reverse complement strand
CATCTTAATGAAGAGATGATTAAAAGAGTCGTTTGAGTCGCTTGAGTCGCTTTCTATACGTATTATTCATTATCAGCAATTTTAAAATTAAATATTTTTGAATACATTTGTAGACTTTTGTACACAATGTTAGTGTAAATATCTTTAGTTAGGAGTTGAAAAAATGGCTGAAAACTATCGTAAATCTAAAATCCAAAAATATTACACAACGTTAAAAATACGAAAGTCAGTAACGAAGCTACAGATTGAAAATGGAGGTACGCTTACACCTGCTCTAACTTATGACGATAAGATGTTGGCGAGGCAAAGAGGGTATCTTGATGCTTTAGAATTGATACTTAAGGAATTGGAATATGAATTCGATTTATATAATCCTGATAACTCCGATTCAGATATAAAAAAATTAGCAAAATGATTTAGGTGATAGTTATGGCAAGCAACAGGTCCCTATCCATAATCAAGTTTCCTAAGAACTTGGGCACTCGCGCCCAAACGGCGCCCAACGGAAGCCCGTTGGATCGCTATAAAGTTGATTTAGCCGCCCCACCCTCCGTTTCATCGGAGGGCTGCCCCTTCGGCGGGCGCAAACAAACATGGAAGTTTGTTTACATGCATTAGGCTCTTGGTATGGTGAGTCTGTCCACTCCTTAATTCTCAGTCGGGAAAAAAACTTTCCCCTCCCTGCGATTACCGTTGACAGACGCCAGGAGGCTCTTTCTTGCAATGGTAAGGTTTATTTTACAGTAGCACGTATCTAAAGCGCTGTATGCCTCTTATCTGGGCTCCTAGCGCTTAGATTAACTATTAATCTTGGAGACTGGTGGAAATGAGTGTTAACTACACTTACAGAACTCCATAGTCCTCAAGAAGTTTTCTAATACCAGTATTAATCAATCTTGATTTATCACCTTTTACGCCGTTCTTAACGATCTTATCTACCTCTTCCGCTAGATCAGGATCCATATAAAAAGAAGTAAATACTTTATTGGCTTTTTTCCTCTTTGGTCTCCGCCCTTGCGCTAAACTTCTGAAATAATCTTCATCCTTAGAAGTTGATGAAGGGACTTGTGTTGCAACCTCAACATCATCATCATTAACATCGTTATTATCAATATTGTTATTAATGACATATGTTTTATTGGTATCATCATTATTAGCGGTATTGTTTTCTGGGTTTCCCTTGCTTTCTTCACTATTATCTTGAATGTCGTCATATTGATTAAAAAAGGTTTGGGCAGCAGTTTTTCTTTTGATTTTATTTCTCAAGTTATCTTTAGTTGACACGTTCTTTTAGCTCCTTTACAAATGGAATATAATATTCTAAAGCAGTTTTTAATTCCGGGTTTTCCTCAAATCCGTTTATAGCTAACCTTCTAGTAGCTGCTTTTCGTTTAATGATTGAATTAAACTTTAGACCAGGGTAATCTTCCTCGACCGTTTCTTCCATAATTTCATTTTCTTTCGCTCTTGCATCTATCAAGCTAAATAATATCCCCGCAGTCTTTAAAGTGGGATTATATCTTTCCCTGGCCCCTTCGATGATTTCTAAGAACTTCGGGATGGCATAATATGCAAATAATGAACCATCAAACATGGTAACGACGTACGAACCTGCATCTGAATATGTACTTAGTGGCATGATAGTCTGTTCGGATAAAGATGGAGGTGTATCAATAATGATCCACGAGTAATCTTCCATGACTGGCTCTAAGGCCTTCTGTAATGCATCTAATTGCAAACCCTTTTCATACATTTTGCGTGGTAAAGTTGCTAGGAAATCGTTAGATGGAATTAAATCTAAATTTTCCTTTACGCCAACAATATAAGGACGTGCATCTCCATCTAATATTGCTTCTAAAACAGTTCGTTCTTCAAACGTATTACAGATATCGTACTCCCCAGTTAGGAAGCTCGTCAGGTTGCCTTGTCCATCCATATCGATGACTAAGACTTTTTCTTCTTGGCTTAAGAGGTAAGCTGTAATGCCGCTGCTAGTTGATTTGGAGCAGCCCCCCTTACTGATACCAAAGGTTAAAATTTTTGCTGTCATGAAATAGGACACCTCTTCTTAATAAAGTAGTTATATATAATGGTAGCATAAATCAAATTAACTTCAACATCGAGATACCCATATATAAGCAGGTATACAACAAAACATTAATATAATTAACTATATATTATCCCTTATATGTATATGTTGTAAATGACATATGTTTTATAACCATCATCGATTTTATAATATGCCCGTGTGGTTTGAGAGAGTGAAAGCATTTTGTTTGATTGGTCAATTAGCCTATAGAAGTTTAACGAGATTTACGAGGATATTTAATATGAACATCTTTGTACAAGATAGCATATACCAATTTAAAATAATGTTGAAATATATAATTTGCTAACAAAAACTTTGTCGCTTACAACAATATATACGTCGTACGCTTATAGATATATGAAACAAACAACATGAGTGTATATGTTGAAGTATGTGCTACCATTGCATGTTTAATAGTTGGGGAGCTCATTAGAATAACGTAAGTGTTGAGGAGAATCCTGTTACAAATACCAATGAACTCCCGGAAAAAGCAGTATGTAATAGGAATCACAATTTTCTCAGTATTAAACAATATCATATAATCATGCATATATTCCTATTATAAATTGATATATAATAATATAGTTGAATACAAACATATGGCATTAATGTCATATGTTTGTATGTTGAAAACATTGTTATTTATAATGATATTGACATATTATGTTTACAAATTTATATTATGGTCAACGGATATGAGTATAATGAATTGGTTATCAAAGTATATAAATGCAAACCGCAAGTTATTTAGTGAATCTGCTAAAGGATCATCCTTGAATACATGCCTGTTATCACTGTTGAATATATGTATATTTTATTGCACATGTGTATGTATGAGTTGAAATATAATATAACTTATTAAACTGTACGATTTGCTCCGTGAAGGTTGTGGCATCCGCGTCTGCCTGTTTTATTTGTTGACCGAGTTCAATGAGAACACGTTATAGCAGATTAACGATATCAAATTGCCCCAGAAGACGATTAACTTAATAGAAGTATACTCCATACATTAGCAATAATTTATACAATAGAATATATGTTAATGATGGCATATATTTATATATTAATCTAAAAAATTCGTAAGCTTGTCCATTTTAGAAAGACTTCTTGTAATTGCAAGAGGCGATGGAAAAAGTTATATCTACGCAAAATTCTACCCCAAGTACGGCACAGTATGCTTACCCACTAAAGACCTTGACGGTGAAAAGCGTACGCCTGCACAAACATTAGGCATAACTAAAAAGTACTTGAGTAAAAAATATAATCTATTTAAGATAAGTGAGAAGCCAAGCTCGGCTTTCCTAATATATTGAAAGTTTGAAATATAGACGCAACTAAAAGGTTGCCCACATTTTTTACTGTATAATATATATATAAAGGAGGGGGTTTTGTGAAAGGTAGGATACTCATTATTATTTTGTTACTTATGATGACTGGATGTTCCTTTAATGTATCGTCAGAAATAATTACAGATGAGGATACAACTCCTGATATTGCAATAATTGAAAACGATGGTTCTGAAATGTTAACACATTACCATATGTACGATAACATGGACAGAGGGAATAACGATTATTCTGATAAAACCCTAGCAATTGATCCAAGCGTAAATGTGACTGAAATATCTAGAGGAGATGTTGTTTTTTTCGATAATGAGGATGGGTCAACAGACATATCCAGAGTAGTTGCTCTTCCTGGTGAAAAAGTTAAGATAACTAAAGGTCAGATTTATATTAACGGCAAGAAATTAGATGCTTTTTACGGAAAAGCACATAGAGCCGATTTAGATAAAGAAAGTTATTTTGAAGAGATGGATAACAAGGGAAATGAATACAATAAAAAAGGTATGATGGAGGTTTTCGAAAGAAGCATGGAGGAAATTAAACTTTCTGATGAAGAATTCTATTTAATCGATGATGATTGGTTTAGAGGCAAAATGATGGTATTAAATGAAGCTAAATTTATTGGTAAAGCAATCGGATACATCGAATAAGTATGATTAAAGGGCATCGAATTAATTTAACGATGCTTATTTGTGCTATTATTATTGCTTTATACAGCAGATTTACTCCATTGGTACTGATAATTACAATGTTATTGCATTTTTCTCTCCCAAAACGGAACCAGTTAGAAAAAGGTTGGAATGCTTTTTGTGACACATTAAGCAATTCATAACGCCCTACCTTTTTCTCGATTCCACGTATCTTGGTCTAACCCCATATCACCAGCTATCCTTCTTAAATGGTTTGGATCCATCAATGTTCATCAAATTTATTCTAGAATATGGCCCTTAATAAAATTAGTCGCATTACATATTAGAGAAATGCGACCGATTAGTATAAAGCTTATTTTTCCTTATTAGCAAGACGCATAAGTGGTTGAACATTAAACTGCTTTTATGACGATGTTATGCGTGTCCTGTATATTGCAATAAAACAACTTTATTCTAGCCGATCATTCTTGTCACTTTATACAACACATTAAATCTTTTTAAATAATAAGTTATATATTTAGCATGCAACATTGTCATTATATACTAATACATACCAATTATTTTATACAATGAAATATATGTTGTTAATAACATATATTAATAACTTAAAATGTATAGTGCTATATTAGATGATTTATATAGGTAGGAGTTCTATCGAATAAGCTTATATTACTTCAAAGTATTAATAAGGGGGGCTTATGTTTTGTCTCAGAGAGGAAATAGAAAGAGGTTGCGTTTTTGTGCTTTTCCAGGCTATAACTGGTATGGTCCCGGCTGTAGCGACCCCGGTGGTGCACCAATCAATAAAGTAGATGCCGCTTGTAAAGCGCATGATGAATGTTATCGTAGTTTAAATAATCGATGCGAATGTGACTGTAAATTTCTTCATCGTCTACGTCGTAAAAGTAATCCATATACGAAAGAGGGCAGACAGGCTCAACTGCTATATCATTATATGAAGATGCAAACACTTTTTACTTGTGGAAAAATCTCATATTGATGGTAACCATATCATAATACAGAAAAGACATATTTATAACTATATCATGTCTTTTTTTGTTGTATTAATGAGTACTTATATTGTATTTATAGCCAAGTATAGATCGAGATGAGACATGTGGAATATTTACCTTTACTAGCTGGTTATTTGACTGTCGTTAATTTATTTAGAAACAAAGTTTGTGACTAATTTCCATAAAGTGTTATTGACAAAATATATCACGTTTGTTACTTTGTTGTTATCGCTAACAAATAAGCGGATAATAGAATCGGTTCATTTTAATAGATGGAAATTTTAAAAACTTGAAAGAGTTTTTTATATTATTTATTTTATCATAGTTTAGTTGCACCTAATAGCATGTATAAAGAAAAGTTCCTTTTGTAAGCGTTAAATTAAAAGTTGTGATTCGAGTTCATTTTTTATAATAAGTTAGTACTTCCTGATTTATTGGCAGTTATTAGACTGAAGAGAATTTAACTTAAAGTTAATGGATAGGGTATTAAAGGGGGAGTAGAGTTGAAGAAATTGTTTTATGACAAGCCAGCCTCTGATTGGAATGAAGCTTTACCAATCGGTAATGGTTTCCTCGGTGCTATGGTATTCGGACAGGTAAATAAAGAGCGAATTCAATTTAATGAGGACTCTTTATGGTCAGGGGGATTTATTGATAGAACAAATCAAGATAGTTTAACTTACCTGAACCAGATTCGTAAATTATTGGAAGACGGTAATATAAAAGAGGCAGAAAATCTTGCTTCTCAATCAATGTTTGGTAAGCATCCACATATGCGGCACTATCAAACGATGGGTGATATCTGGATTGATTTTTTTAATAATAGTTATTCTGAGGAAGCAATAAAGGATGAAGCAGGACTTTTAAGGATTGTAAAACATGAAAAGCTAGCAGAAGATTACAGAAGAGAGCTTAATTTGGAACAAGCAACAGTAGATGTTTCATATAAGTTAAGTGGAAATCAATATGAGAGACAAGCTTTTGCTTCGTATCCGAATAATGTGGTTGTTTATAAACTGACATCTGCACAAGCGAATCAATTAAATTTTAAAATTAGCATGACGAGAAAAGATTTGAGATCAGGGCGTGGGGCTTCCTATCTTGATGAGCTGGAGGCTTTTGATAATCAATTTATCAAAATGAAAGGGCATCAAGGATCTGTCCAAAACGGAATTGATTTCAGTATGGTATTGAAAGTCGAAACGACAGATGGAAATGTGAAGCAAATGGGAAGTCAACTAGTTGTTGAAAATGCAAGTGAAGCAACGATTTTTGTGACGGGGAGAACGAGTTTTAGAAATGATAGACCTTTTGTATGGTGCATGGATAATTTAGAAAAAGCAGCTAGTAAAGGGTATGACAAGTTATTAGCGGAACATATAGAAGATTATCAGCATTATTTTCATAAAGTCAGCTTGAATTTTGAAAGGGATTTCGAGTTAGAGCGATTACCTATCAATCAAAGATTAGATCGGATGAAAAAAGGCGAAAAGGATAAAGGCCTTATTGAATTGTATTCAGATTTTGGTAGATATTTGCTTATAGAAAGCGACTCAAGCGACTCAAACGACTCTTTTAATCATCTCTTCATTAAGATGGAGGATAGCTGCTATGGCTGTTGTCAATGTTTTGCAGCGGTAGCGGAGGGTTGGTTTCCCGAATGAGCGTAAGGAGCAGAAAAGTATTGACTACTTCACTAGACCCGATCCTTTTGGCTTAATCTGCTTCAATCTTTGGGAGAAACAGGAAATACTGATAAATGCACTATTGGCGATACTCCGTTGGCCGCCTGTCCCTAGTTATGGCTTTGTACTATGCCCATTACCTTTAAAGAACTGCAGCTCTTTCCACTATTTATTTATTATTACCTCAGCTGGGAAGGGGAGGGGCCTCTGGTTGCTATTAACAAACGAGGTGGCAAGTGGTTCGGTAAACCTGATGGCATATTGGCATGTCGGTCTGGAAAACTATAAATCTACTAAAATAGGAGTTTATGTACAAATGTGGGGAGGTATATTCTAGTGGAGGGTCTAGCTTTGGCAGGTATGTATTTGAATCCGATTTTAGCAATTGTATTTTGCGTCAATTTAGTATCGCTAATAAAGAAAGTAAAAAATGATGATACAAAGACGAATTCCAATACGATTTGGATGTCCATTTCATTTGCCTTTATTGTTTTTTCAATTACATTCTTAATTCTAGCAACAGAATAATATTATTTATAGACCCGAAACGAGAGTGACGAAAATGCCACTCTTTTTTATTTTGTAAATGGAAAATGTCTGACCAAAACACAATGAGGAGAGAAATGGAGGGTGGGACGGCTAAATCAATTTAATAGCAACGGACTTCCGTCGTGCGCCGTTTAGGCGCGAGAACCCAATACTTGTCTGCTTATGTTCTCAATTTGTTTTTATCGTGAATTAATCCGTACATGCTCAATGATAGCAAAAATCACCTGTTCTTCTAGATCTGCAAAATTCTGATCGAGTAAAAGGCGTTTCCCCTCAAAGCTAAAGGCCTCAAGCAAATAAGAAACACGAGGTTTGCTGTATGCCCTGCTGTTTGCCACACATCGCTGCCAGACCTCCATTTCTAGCTTTTTCGAATAGCGGCGATGCTCGATACATTCACGGATACGCGTTTTCTTCAGCTCCACATATCCTTCCCATATATTTTTTCTGGCTAGTTCTCTCCACATCTTAGCTCTCGTTTGTTCTTCCACTCCTTTTACATCAAGTGTTGTGTTAACTAAAATCGATTCATTTGCAACTATCGTTTTATTAATTGGTCTTTCTTTTGGGTAAACATCTGGTAGACGTTGTTGAAGGAAATCATCTAGTGCCTCTTTGGGTATTTTCCATCCCTCTTTGCGAGAAGAAGGAGCGGGCGCTTTAATGACGCCTTGGCGTAACCAGCGACGAACACTTTCTTTGTTAGTAGTGATTTTATAAGCTTTTAACAAATCAAAAGCTTTATCAACGCTATACATTTTCATCCAAACGCCCCCATTTAAAACAACAATTATTTTAATAATACAACGTTTGTTGCATTAAATTCAATGTTCAGGTCTTTGATTATTCGAATATTAAAGCGTCTGTTTTTAAAAGGCTCCAAGTTTCCACAAAGATAGAAATCTGGTCGTTTTTGTATCATTACATACGTTATGGTAGAAAAACATACTGTAGATAATGGCCCGTTTGTTGAATACAGTTCTTATTAAAAATCATTCAAATTAGTACAACAAGTATAAAAATAATAATTGAGTATACATATCTTTTTTTTAATTTAATCCTTTAGAATATGTGGGGCGATAATCACCTGTCATATACTGGTACACTTGTTGTCATTCAGTGGTAAAAAACATGTCAACATTGGTCATTTCCTTGGCTGTAATCAGGCTATTGATATCAAAAGCAGAACATTAAAATCAAACGAAATAACTAAGTGCAGGGACTCTTAGTAATAAAAACACTATTTTCCTTGATTCTCCAACTAATCTGCTCCTTTAGTTTAAGAAAGAAAAAGAAGCCGCCTAAGCAGCTCAAAGATCCTCAAGTAAATTACCCATTAGTTCAATAAGTTGGTTTTTATCTTGTTATTGTCCACAAGTTAAAAACATCAAAAGTAACAAAAAATCTATTAAGCTTTAATAATGTATGAATAATCTTTGAAAATAATCCCTGTTTTTATAGCTCCCTGGTATGGATTCATAAAAAGCGGGGAACAATGCCACCTTATTCCGTACACTTGATGCATTAACAAGTGGATTAAACAGTTTTATTACAATTAGTGTTAGAGGTGTTTATGTTACAGCTCATAGGTGAAGCCACTAGTTAGTGATCCCTATAGGCAAATTTAGTCCCTCATTTACTATCCGTAAGAAATAATTTTTATTATTCGGATGGCAGGCTATATAATAGGGCTGGTTATTAATTTTAGTAAATTCATTTCCTTGAAAATCACATACAATTCCCCCTGCTTCTTTCACCATAAGTATACCGGAATATAAGTCATCACCTCCAGAATTATAAAGAACTATTCCGTCGATTTCCCCCTTTGCCAACATACACCATTGAATCGTTGGAGCCCATAATCTCATCATCCGTTTACAATTTATATCTATATACTGTCTCAACCTTACAGCTCTCTCCTCACTCTGAACAATATGACCTTGAATCCAACCAATATTAAATTTTCTTGGATTCTCTCTAAACTGAACTCTTAATCTGTTATTATTGCAATATGAGCCTCCATTTAAACTAGTTATAAACAATCTTTCTACCATTGGCTCATATATAATTCCTAGAACTGGCTTATTTTTGTATAAAAGTGTGATGGATGATGAGAATACAGGAAGCCCAATTGCAAAATTATTCGTTCCATCTAATGGATCTACTTGCCAAAACCAATCACTTTCTAATCCATTATCACCAGCTTCTTCACTATGAATTTTATGTCCAGGAAACGTACTACTGATTTCGTCCAAGATAATCTTCTCCGCCATATGGTCAACTTCTGTGATTACATCCCCATAAGCACCTTTTTCCTCTAATTTACAAAAATTATCGAATCGTTCTTTAGCAAGTTGACCTGCATCAATAATTACTTTACTTGCTACTTCCTTAGCCTTACTTAAAATATCTTCCATAGGTGCTCACCACCGTTTTTTTATCGACATGCATTTAACAAGTTAATTTATCTATCTACTCTATAATAGGAGGCTAAAGCAGAAAAAAATTGGACATGAACAATTTTATGTTAGAAGTGCAACACTCAAATTTTGCGTCACTCCATTTTAACTATTGACCCCTTCACTTAAAGTACACGATTGCAAAAATTCCATTAATTATTCATTTACATCTACCCTCATAACTTCATTAGTTCAATATTCAAGATGTATTTTGTATTTACCTGCTTTGCACTAAATTGCTTCGTTAGTTCAATAAGAAAAAAAGAGCCGTCAAACAGCTCAATGATCTTCAAGTAAAGCACCCGTTCTAATGCTTCACAAACTACATTTAGCCTTTAATTTCTTCCTTTTTCCATTTAGTAAAGGTGTATATTAGTGTTGTAATTGCAATCACTGTAAATATTAAAGTTAGAATTATTGCTACCGCTTTAGAAAAGGTATAAAATCCGTATAGGAGAATCGGTATTGCTATTGGTATATGTGCTAAATTCCAAATGAATTTCCTTTTATAACTCCAACTCCAGTAAGTCACCTTTACACCTACTTTAAGTGATTATTTGTTGAACTAAATGCTGCTTTACTTTAATACGTTTGAAACGAATGGGGGTTCCGATTTTTTATAAATCCTCCATTTTAAAAAATCTAAAATCATTTCCGCTTATTGAACTAAACTGCTCTTTTAGTTCAATAAGAAAAAAGGCTTTACCCCTTCTTGAAGTGATAGTTTAATAAGAATTTGAGTGATATTCATTATTTAAGTAGTCAATTAAAAAATCTCTATCTTCAGGAAATCCTAAATCTAAGGTCTTCAATTCTTCTAAGGATTTCCAAGCAATATCATAAATTAAATTATCGGGGTCTTGAATTTTTCTTTCCCCACCAATAATCTTAACTAAAAAATAATGGACTTCAAAGGATATATTAAGTTCTTCATAAATACCTCTTTTCACCTTTATTTGATCAACTACTTCTACAATATATCCCGTTTCTTCCTCAATTTCTCTAATACAGCATTCTTCAAAAGTTTCGTTATTTTCTTGTCCTCCTGATGGAACAGACCACATTTTTTCCTCTTCAGGTTTTCCTTGTAAAACCATTAGCAATTCAGCATTTTGATTAATACATACCCCGGACGAACCAAACCATTTTTGCATTTTTATATAAACTCCTTTTTTAATGTATAACTATTTTACTAATTATTTTCGTTATTCTCACAAAAAACCCTTCTTTCACTATCCTGCCCCGTTAGTTTAAGTATTCTTCACCATCTCATCTATGGATATAACATAAATATCCAATTCCCTTTTTAAGAGTTATACCACAAAATAGCCGAATACAGAACAAGAAAAAAGAGCAGCTTTCGCCACTCTTCTTTTACACAATCCTACCCTAAAAGGGGCAACAACCACATATTTCCCAAAGATTTATTACTTAACTTTCACACTCACTAATTTCACACCAGCTTTTTCTGCCTTCTCGGTAGCTTTTTGGATCTTCTTAATCATTTGATTGTCACCCTGTTTTTTGTTCCGCATATTTACATCCTCCTACACCCCAAATTTCTATTTAATCGCAGTATGGACCAATCAATCTAAAATTATACAAATATAGGTTCTAAATCTTGTCCTCCCTCGCTATATATCTATTAAAACGTGGAAAAGTGGAAAACTGACCTTGGGATCATCTATAAAATTTGTGAAAGAGGGGGAGAGGATGGGTTACATCAACCCGTTATTTGATAAACCTGAAATAACAATTCCAAAGAAGGCACCAGAGAAAAAATCTCAAAATCCAATTAAAAAAAGAACTATTCGAAAGGATAAAACTCATAACATTAAGTTTCCAGTTTCACCTGTAACCCAGATGAAACTGAAAAGCTTGTGTAAACAGGCTGCAAGGATGTATAGAGAGCAGGGGAGGGAACCCCTTAGTCAAACAAAGTTTAATACGTTATTGCTACGTTATGGCCTCCAGCACGAGGTGATTTTGCAATGGACCCATGAGTATTCCGATACAAAGGTGTACATGCATACCAATATATTAGAATCAGAGTATATTGAAATCGGCGGTCCATATGGTTTAGCTATTAGAAAGAACCTCTCAGAACGAAAAGCCGTTTATCAAATAATGAATTCTGTATTGAAGTGGTTGGAAGGAGAGGGCACTCTTGAAAAAATCATATAGCAGTTTAAATATTCTTCAAAAACGCTTATCGGGCGTAATAGATTCTAAAGGGTTATTTGGTTTTTTAATATCTAACAGAAAATATTTAACCATATCCATGCCTTATTACGATTACATAAGGGCCAAAATATTCATCGAGGATCTTCGTGATAATTATAAAGAGGAAATACCTTATCAGTTTGATATCGCCGTCCTTCTCCATATGCTGTATGACGACTTCCTTACTCAAGTAAAAAAGGGAGCAAAGAATGAGCAGATAGCCAATTACTTATTGGCTGGTAAAAGAAGATACTTTCAAAAGAAACCCCAACAAAAAAGAGTGATGAAGCCAATCACACAGTATATATTCGAGTTTGAGACCATCGAAGAGGAAGATGATGTTAAGGCCGAGGAAGACAAAACGGCCTATATAGAGCTGAGAATGCGTGAGTCGGAGGTATTACGTGGAGAAGTCTTAGCCCATGATCTTTTATGCTTTACAAAGGGTGTTGAGATCTCAGTGGAAGAAATGATTACAATCGTTTATTTAGACTTTATCCAAAATGTAAAAAGTGAAGGAAATTCCCTTAAAGTTCAGAAGTCCATTCTCTCTCATTTAAAGCGCTATTGAGCATTTCTAAATTTTATAGGATTTCATTAAGGATTTGATTTATTGTTAGATAAACCAAAAAGCCCTTCTAATGAAGAAGGGATGTTAGTATGGATATCAGATAAGAATTCCTCTACTTATACAACCAATAATAAAAACCAGCGGAATTCTTTTCCACTGGTTTTGTTAGGAATAAATCATAATGTTCCTTTTTTTCGAATGAGATTATTGCATATTAAAGAAAACATTTCCACCTAAAATTTCTTCATAACGAAGTTGTGCTTTTTCACCCGTTTTCACTAAGCCGGAAATATAACCTTCTTTTTCACTTCCCACATACATTTCAAAACTGAAATCCGGTTCAGTTGTCCCATATATATCTCCGCTATAAATATCTCCACTTTCACTTACCATGTCAAAATTCATAATCCCATCTATATGAAATGACAAGTCTTCTGTTTCAGATTCAACAAATTTCACTTTTGTTTTTGCTAAGACCCACTCATATCCATCCGGAGCAGCTTCATTGAATTCATTCATGGATTTTAATAGGTCGTATGCAGCATCGCCACGAACCACTTCTAGTACCGTTAAATCAAATTTAATTGGGAAGGTATCACCTTCATCATTATATAACTCATCATCCACCGTAGCTGTTGTCTGATATAGTACAGGGTTGGTCCGGGAACCAAGTTTGGATTTTGTTTCCTCACCTTTTTTAGTTTCTGTACTTTCCTCTGTTTCTTCCTGTTTATTATCATTTTCATCTTTTACTGTTATATTTTTTGTATCTGGGCCACATGCTCCAAGTAAAATAATAGTCAATAGCCCAAAGAAAAATAGGCTAAGCCTCTTATTAAAATTGGTTTTCATATTGTTTCACCCTTTCAAATATTTCTAGTGTGTATAATTTATTCTGTTTCTCCTTCATCTAAATCATCTGGATAAATAATTTCATCAAATATTTCTTGAGTAGCTTCGTCTTTTAAGATTATATTTACTTTATTATTGTCTGTATCCACTCCATTATAGAGTTGATAAATCATACCTGACATACCTAAACCTATTGCCGCAAAAACATCCATACTTTCCTCATACGTCCCTTTGTCTACTACTAGGGTGAACTCCGAAAATGATTTATTATGAGTAATATCCTTGATT
>Ga0181466_1000069_pt1 | contig 13740 bp, 17 predicted proteins | sample InSIn4gowninarea_FD_119078 | JGI IMG/M metagenome (GOLD analysis project Ga0181466, IMG submission 119078) | Clean room microbial communities from NASA Spacecraft Assembly Facility at Jet Propulsion Laboratory, Pasadena, California, USA -... ... | reverse complement strand
ACAAATTTCATCATTATTCAATCTCCAATACTTTAAAATCTTCACTTTGTTTTTCATATTCTAAATACTTGCCGCTTAATTTTGTAATATATTCAATATTATAAGGGCGATCTGCCAATTTTTTGCGAACTTCTCTTTCAGATTCTCCTTCAACGTATAGCGTTTTTGTGTTTTCACGAACGGGCATTTGATAAATAGACTCTTGATAATAAACTTTAAAAATCATTAAAATCTCTCCTTAATCCGAAATAACTTTTTCTATTATATAAAAAATTAACATGTTTTTCATGTTTAATCTAGACTGATTTCGCTAACTTTGTTATTTAATGCAGGCAGCTTTCGTAAATGATGTTGCTTTTAAGCCACTGCCTTTAAAACACTTGGAGCTCCTTGAAAACACGCTTATAATGTTTTCTCACACTTTTTGTATTTAAAGAGCTAAATTTGTGAAAACAGTCATTATTTACAATGAATATTGGAATTTCGTGTATCGTACGTAACTCTTATTTTGTCCACTCTAAAGGTACTTTCGAACAATCTTAAAAAAATGCATAATGCCTATTAAAACAGATCCGATCCATGGTTTGTTAGTAGAAAAACGTAATTACAATAATAGAATGATTAAACTTTAATTTACAATAAGGAAGGAGCCCTTCGCAAGTATGAAGGGCTCGGAATTAATCAAGCAATTGATTTTTTACGAAGCATATCTCTCCACTGTTTTAAGAGCTTCTTTCTTAGCTTCTTTAACATAGTGGACCATCTCCTTACTTCTATTGTATACAATCCATGTCCAATGTAAAGCAAACATTGTGGATAAACCAATATTTATTCTATGACGACTGCTTTTTAGTAATAATATATGCTTATTATAGACATTCACTCTTGGATAATACTGGTTTTTTCGGAAAATAGGAAGAAGATGGAAAGGAATGATCGCATAAAAAGAGCGACATTAAAAGCAATTAGATTTGATGTTTTTATGAGACAAAGAGTTTCTTTATATTCAACTATAGACATTCAGGCATCCATTAAATGGGCAGTAAGCCTCCTACCTCATGATTTAAGTAAAATGAGGTTTGTGAGAGATCAACTCCCCATGCGCCCTTAGTGAAACTTTTCTTTGCAAAGCAAAGGATTCGTTGAACAAATCCCGTTCGGAAGGAAGATGGTATAAATCAAAGATTTGATCTTAGTGACAGTCGATCGAGACGAATAACCATTAAGAAAAGCCCTCCCTGATTAATAGTTTCACTTTATCTATTGGATACCCTATTTAAAGTAAATATGCTGCATTTATATTGTTATCCGGCATGTATTATTCAATAGGAACGGCATTTTCAATTGGTTTAAATGGATTTGAGTGATCTATATGGTCATAAAACATAATTCCATTAAGATGGTCAATTTCGTGTTGAAACACTACTGCGAGCATTCCTTTTAACCTTAATTTTATTGGTGATCCATCCAGGGTTATAGCTTTCACTGTAATACGCGCATATCTAGGAACAAAGCCAGGAATCGCTTCATCAACAGATAAGCAGCCTTCCCCAGAGGGTAAGTAAGTACGTTCAACCGAATGACTCATTATTTTTGGATTGAAAAGAGCATAACTATGTTGTACACCTTTTTCATCTTTGACATAAATAGCTATCATCCGTTTTGAAACATTAATTTGTGGTGCAGCAAGCCCAATCCCTGGACGGAGTTTATATTTTTCAGCCATTTCTGGATTTTGACTATTAATGACAAATTCAAGAAGGCTTTTTAATAAGTTTTTATCCTCTTCAGAAGGAGGGGGAGTTACCTCTTCAGCAACTTTTCTTAAGGTTGGATGGCCATCGCGGATAATATCCTCCATTGTAATCATAACATTCACTCCTGTGAAAAAATATATGTCATTAGTCTAACAGAGTATATGGGAAATGTTAATAAGGAAAGCGTATGCGCCTTAGAAGCAAAGTCTGAATGAATCTTTTAAACATACTTGTGAAAATAAAAAGTCGCTTATCCCAATAATGAAACATTCTTAAATAAAAGAGAAGGTGCATGTAAGCACCTTCTATAAATGTTAGAATTTCCAGCAAGCACAACCAACAATGATTAGCAGGATGAATAAAACGACTATTAAGGCAAAGCCTCTACCAAATCCTGCTCCGCCTACATAGCTTGGATAACCGCAGCCATAACCATATCCGCCATAACCGTACATAAGGACAGCCTCCTTAACGAAGATTATCGTCCGTAAAAAAGAGTCTTTGTTTTGAAATGGACGATTACTATAGGCTATGTTTTATTGATATTTTTGTGTAGGCCTATGCCTATTTCATAAAGAAAACTGTGAAATGCTCATAGGAAAAGCGATTTTAACAGAGATCCCTAGATTAAGGATAAATAAAAACTTTGATGAATAAAATGAAAATATACCTCGTCTCATTAGAAGACCTCTTTCATGCCTTCAGCTGTAACCGCTACTGGAGAGATAAAAGCATTATCTGTGCAAAATATTATTTTCAAGCTACTTTATATAGACATTATAGAAAATGAAATGATTTAATATAAGATCTCAATTTCGTTCGTTTAATAAATTGAAGGAGTTGTAAAAATGAAAAGATTTTATTATTATCTAACTTTCATAATCGTATTGCTAATACTTTCAGCATGTATAAATAAGTCACCGCCTGAAGAAATGTATGAAAAACTTGAAAAGGTCGCGACGATTGAACAGACATTTGAAGAACAGCAGGAGCCTTTAATTCTTTTGGAAAAAAAAGAAAAAGAAATTTATAATAAAATCATTGAATTAGGAATGAAGCACTCTGAAGAAGTGAAGAGTTTAGCGATTGAAGCAACTGAAATCGTTGAGAAAAGAAAGGAACATATTGAAAACGAACGAAAAAGTCTCGAAGCTTCTAAAGAGGAGTTCCTTACGACTTCATCTATTATTGATGAAATGGAAGAGAAAAAATTGCAAGAAATAGCAAGAAAACTTTATAAAACGATGAATAATAGATATAGTAGTTATGATAAGATGTATAAAAATTATTTACAGGCACTCAAACTAGATCATGACCTCTATAATAAGCTTCAAAATAAAAACGCGCAAATCAAGGAACTGCAAAATTTAGTTACAGAAATCAATCAATTGTATATAAAAATAAATGAAGAAAATGAAATGTTTAATAGCGAAACAAAACGTTATAATGAAATAAAAGTAAGCTTTTATAAAAAAGCAGGGATTGCCGTTAATGATTGAAGGCGGGAGAAAAAGCCGGTACTTTTGGGTACTGGCTTTTATTTTTTATCCCACATGAACTGGCAGTGTACCCCTTCATTCAAGCCTTAAGTGTAATGAAAAGGAAAGGTGGGCAATCAATTTCACATGCGCCTGACTGGTGAGTTAAAGTTCAACTTACCTTTAAAAAGCAAAGGTTACGATGAACCAATCCTATTCGTATCGTCGATAGTTCAAATCGAAAGTTTTGAACTTAGGAATAGTAGAACGAGACGAACAACCATTTAGGGATGAGGAAACTCCTCATTGAATGAAATTTTTTAGATTGATAAAATGTCTTGGGTAATGGCAATTGATGGGTACTGTGAACATTTCTAGAGTTATAGTAAGCATAATTTTTTTCTTCTATATAGTTGATTAAAAAGCCATTGCAAGTGTTATAACACATCATTTGAAAATCATGCATTTTATAATACAGTATAGATAATGATAATAATACAGGATTTGATTGTTGGAATATTTTAAACAGTTAAAACAAATGATATTGATATAAAAACTATATTTAAAAGGCTTGACGGAGGATTGGTGAGTAAGATACACTTAATTACATCAAATGAATGTGTATCAATTTTTTCAAAATAATAATTGATACAGATTATGATACATAAGAATTCAACCCCAAGACGTTTTATTATAAGAAAGATGGGAAATATTCTTAAGGAACACATGCTCATTCATATGAATGAAATAAAAATCATCTAGGTAAGTGCACTATGAATAATAAGGAAACGATCCATAGCTTCCGTTTGGAGAAGTAATAATTTTCAACTGTTTTCTAATTTCAATAAGTTTTGGGCAACCTAGAATTGTATACATTTTTCATCAATTCATAACGTCTCTAAAAGAAAGGAAAGGGTGACTCAAATGGCTTCTAAAACAAAGAAGGCTCTATTCGACGCAAATAAACAGCTCGAAAAAGTTGGAGAACAATTCCCGACACTACAAATCCTTAATGAAGAGGGTAAGATAGTAAATGAATCTGCAATGCCCGATTTAAGTGATGATCAACTTCAAGAATTAATGCGCCGTATGGTGTATACAAGAATATTAGATCAACGTTCAATTTCATTAAATAGACAAGGAAGACTTGGATTCTATGCTCCTACTGCTGGTCAAGAAGCGTCACAATTAGCTTCACAATTTGCATTGGAAAAAGAAGACTTTATCTTACCTGGCTATCGCGATGTGCCACAAATCGTATGGCATGGCTTACCATTATCACAAGCTTTCTTATGGTCTCGTGGTCATTTTGAAGGCGGAAAAATTCCAGAGGGTGTAAATGTAATTGCCCCACAAATTATTATTGGTGCACAATATGTTCAAGCTGCTGGTGTTGCATTAGGTATGAAAAAACGTGGAACAAAGGCAGTTGCTATTACTTATACAGGTGATGGTGGAACGTCCCAAGGTGACTTTTACGAAGGAATTAACTTTGCCGGAGCATATAAAGCACCAGCGATTTTCGTTGTTCAAAACAACCGTTTCGCCATCTCCACTCCAGTTGATAAACAATCTGCAGCAAGTACATTAGCTCAAAAAGCTGTGGCTGCTGGCATTCCTGGTGTACAAGTTGATGGAATGGACCCATTAGCTGTATATGTAGCTGTACGTGAAGCACGTGAGCGCGCGATCAATGGAGAAGGCCCAACGCTAATTGAAACTTTAACTTACCGTTATGGTCCACATACAATGGCTGGAGATGATCCAACACGTTATCGTACAGCTGAATTAGATAATGAATGGGAAAAGAAAGATCCACTTGTTCGTTTCCGTAAGTTCTTAGAAGGTAAAGGATTATGGAATGAAGAAATGGAAAATGAAATTATCGAAAAAGCTAAAGAGGAAATTAAAGTTGCGATTAAACAAGCAGATGATACACCTAAACAAAAGGTTACTGATTTAATTTCCATTATGTATGAAGATATGCCATATAACTTAAAAGAACAATATGAAATATATAAAGAAAAGGAGTCGAAGTAAGCCATGGCGCAAATGACTATGATTCAAGCAATAACTGATGCTTTACGCACAGAATTGCGAAATGATCCGAATGTATTAATCTTCGGTGAAGATGTAGGCGTAAACGGTGGGGTTTTCCGTGCGACTGAAGGTCTTCAAAAAGAATTCGGCGAAGAACGTGTTTTTGATACACCTCTTGCTGAATCTGGAATCGGTGGATTAGCTGTCGGCCTTGGTTTACAGGGTTTCCGTCCAGTACCTGAAATACAATTTTTTGGGTTTGTATATGAAGTAATGGATTCTATTTCTGGCCAACTTGCTCGTATGCGTTATCGTTCTGGCGGAAGATTTAACGCCCCAGTAACTATTCGTTCACCATTCGGTGGTGGCGTACATACTCCTGAAATGCATGCAGATAGTTTGGAAGGACTAATGGCGCAACAACCTGGTTTAAAAGTAGTTATTCCTTCTACACCATACGATGCAAAAGGATTACTAATCTCGGCAATTCGTGATAACGATCCGGTTATTTTTCTAGAGCATATGAAATTATATCGTTCGTTCCGTCAAGAAGTGCCAGAAGAAGAATATACGATTCCATTAGGTAAGGCAGAAGTAAAACGTGAAGGAACGGATATTTCAATTATTACTTATGGTGCAATGGTTCATGAAGCATTAAAAGCGGCTGATGAATTAAGTAAAGAAGGCTATTCAGCTGAAGTCATTGACTTAAGAACGGTTTCTCCGATAGATATTGAAACAATTATTGCTTCAGTTGAAAAAACTGGAAGAGCTGTTGTTGTTCAAGAAGCCCAAAAACAAGCAGGAATAGCTGCAAATGTAGTTGCAGAAATTAATGATCGTGCAATCTTAAGTTTAGAGGCACCGGTTTTACGCGTTGCAGCACCTGATACTGTATTCGCATTCCCGCAAGCAGAAAATGTTTGGTTACCAAACTACAAAGACATACTTGAAACAAGTAAAAAAGTTCTTACATTCTAATTATTAGATTATTAATAACTTGCGTAACCATCAGCGGGAAAGGGTGTCCAGCTGATGGGGAATTTTTTATAAAGGATTATGGTAATCCTTGAAATGAGAGAGCCAATAAATAGCAGCGTAGGAGGGTGAATCCAAGTGGCATTTGAATTTAAATTACCAGACATTGGTGAAGGTATTCATGAAGGTGAAATTGTCAAATGGTTTGTAAAATCAGGAGATACGGTTCAAGAAGATGATGTGTTATGTGAAGTTCAAAACGATAAAGCGGTTGTTGAAATTCCATCACCGGTAGCTGGTACAGTTCAAGATATTTTAGTTGAAGAAGGAACTGTAGCAACAGTTGGACAAGTGTTAATTACCTTTGATGCCCCAGGTTATGAAGATTTAAAATTTAAAGGTGATGAAAGCGAAGACCCGAAGGCAGAGGAAGTTAAAAAAGAAGAACCAAAAGCAGATACAGCAAATGTAAGTACACCAGCTGCTCAGACTGAAGTTGACCCAGCTCGTAGAATTATTGCCATGCCATCTGTTCGAAAATATGCACGAGATAAAGGAATTGATATCCGTCAAGTAGTAGGAAGCGGAGACAATGGGCGTATTGTTAAAGGTGATATTGATGCATTCATTAGTGGTGGTGCCGTAGCACAAGTGGACAATACAGCCGCTCAAGAAAATGTGGCACCAGAAACAAAAGCAGCTCCACAAGCGATCCCACAAGGACAATATCCAGAAACTCGTGAAAAAATGAGTGGTATTCGTAAGGCAATTGCTAAAGCAATGGTCAATTCGAAACACACAGCTCCACACGTGACTTTAATGGATGAAATTGATGTTTCAAAACTTGTCGTACATCGTAAAAAGTTTAAAGAAGTTGCTGCTAATAAAGGAATTAAACTAACATTCCTTCCATATGTAGTTAAGGCTTTAACAAGTGCATTACGTGAATTCCCTGCATTAAATACATCAATTGATGATGCATCAAATGAAATTATTCATAAACATTATTATAATATTGGAATCGCTGCTGATACAGAAAAAGGTTTATTAGTTCCTGTTGTAAAAGATGCTGATCGCAAATCAATCTTCTCAATTTCAAATGAAATTAATGAACTTGCAGCAAAAGCACGTGATGGAAAATTAGCACCAGATGAAATGAAAGGTGCATCTTGTACAATTTCAAACATTGGATCTGCAGGTGGTCAATGGTTTACACCAGTTATCAATCATCCGGAAGTAGCCATACTAGGTATTGGACGAATTGCCGAAAAGGCGATTGTTAAAGATGGAGAAATCATTGCAGCACCAGTTCTTGCTTTATCATTAAGCTTTGACCATCGAATGATTGATGGGGCAACAGCTCAAAATGCGATGAACCATATTAAACGATTACTTAACGATCCAGAACTACTGTTAATGGAGGCGTAATAGCATGGTAGTAGGAGATTTTCCAATTGAAACAGATACTATAGTCATAGGTTCAGGTCCAGGAGGGTATGTTGCAGCCATTCGTGCAGCCCAGCTTGGTCAAAAGGTAACGATCGTAGAAAAAGCTACTCTTGGTGGTGTATGTCTAAATGTTGGATGTATCCCTTCAAAAGCATTAATTTCTGCGGGCCACCGTTACGAAATTGCGAAACATTCAGATGATATGGGAATTGTTGCTGAAAATGTTAAAGTAGACTTTTCTAAAGTCCAAGCATTTAAAGCCGGAGTCGTGAAAAAGCTAACGGGTGGAGTAGAAGGTCTATTAAAGGGAAATAAGATCGACATTGTTCGTGGTGAGGCATACTTTGTTGATGCGAATACGTTACGAGTAATGGATGAAAACTCTGCCCAAACCTATAATTTTAAAAATGCTATTATTGCAACAGGATCAAGACCAATAGAAATTCCTTCATTCAAATTTTCTAAACGAGTTCTTGATTCAACTGGCGCACTTTCACTAGAAGAGGTTCCAAATAAAATTGTTGTTATTGGTGGCGGCGTTATTGGTCTAGAACTTGGTGGAGCATACGCTAATTTTGGTTCACAAGTAACGATCCTTGAAGGTGCCGATGATATTCTTCTAGGTTTTGAAAAACAAATGACTTCACTAGTTAAACGTAACCTTAAGAAAAAAGGTGCAGAAATCATTACTAAAGCACTTGCTAAAGGCGTTGAAGAAAACGACAATGGTGTAACGGTTAAGTATGAAGCAAAAGGTGAAGAAAAATCAATTGATGCTGATTATGTTTTCGTTATGGTTGGTAGACGTCCAAATACAGACGAGCTAGGACTAGAACAAGTTGGCATTCAAATGACTGATCGAGGATTAATTGAAATTGATAAACAATGCCGTACAAACATAAGCAATATTTATGCCATCGGTGATGTCGTAGCAGGTCCGCAATTAGCTCACAAGGCATCATATGAAGGTAAGATTGCAGCTGAAGCTATTTCTGGCCATAATTCAGAAATCGATTATATCGGAATTCCTGCTGTTGTATTTACAGAACCCGAACTTGCAACTGTAGGTTATACTGAGAAACAAGCAAAAGATGAAGGTATTGATGTGATTGCTGCCAAATTCCCATTTGCGGCTAATGGTAGAGCTCTTGCATTAAATACATCAGATGGCTTTGTAAAGCTTGTAACACGTAAAGAAGATGGTCTTGTTATTGGTGCACAAATCGCAGGACCAAGCGCATCTGATATGATTTCTGAACTAGGGTTAGCGATTGAAACTGGAATGACGGCAGAAGATTTAGCGTTGACTATCCATGCTCATCCAACACTAGGTGAAATAACAATGGAAGCTGCCGAGGTTGCCCTTGGAACACCTATTCATATTGTAAAATAAGTTTAAAAAAAGTCCTTTTCCTTTGGGAATAGGACTTTTTTTATATTACGTTATGCATTTTCATTACCTTTCAGTGCATTTGATAATGTATTTACAATTTCTTTTGTTGTTAATTCACCTTTTATTTCTACGAGGACTTGTTGCTTTTCAATTAATAGGATTGCCGGGCATTTTTTTATATGAAAATTATCTAAGTATTTATCTTTACTCGATGCTTCGATAATTTTCATATTTTTGATTTCTTCTGGAAAGTCCTTTTTTAATTCAAGGATAGCGTCATAGTAACTTGCCTCCTGCTTATATTGCATATGGTTAGAAAAAAAGATCAGCTGTTTATTTTTTGAATACATCTCAATTTCTTGATCCCTGCTTGGTAGGCATCCTGTGTTTAAAATGAGCGATATTAGGATGACTAGTAATGGCAACCTTTTCATTTTTATTGCCTCGCTTTGAAAAAATTTGTATGACCAATTTGCTATTGTTTGATGATCATACGTGTTATTGATTTATCCCACATGATCGGCTAGAAAGACTCCACAGACTCCACCACAAGATAAGGGTAGTGGGATCCATTATGATTGGTAGATCCAGCGAAACTTGCTTTTGCGAAAGCAAAGGTTTAGTTGAACCAATCTGGTTCGTATGTTCGTTTGTTCCAATCGAAAGATTTGAACATAGCTACAATAGAACGAGACGAACAACAGTTATGGAATGGGAATCCATCACTCATTTTAAGTTTCACTTTATTTAATGATTTCCCTGAATACCAGCTAGTGTATTGTTATTTTTCAGTGTATTTTAACATAGGTAAAGGAAAATTTTGGTGTTGTTACCGAAATGTTATATAAATGAAAAATATCATCAAAACTAACTACATATACTAGTAATACATACAATTTTAATAGTGATGTCACAAAACTGATGGGAAATGGTTAATGGGATATGAAAATAAATATAAATTATGGTGATGGATGGATGAAGATATATACAGTCATACTCATTCAACTGATAATTTGGAGTGGTTTTACTTTTATTGAATGGTTATCCAAATACGATCAACTTTTTTTCAAAGTGATGATGTTTTTCATATTTTTTTATTTGGCCTTAATCATTGGGAATTACATAGTAAAGTCTATAAGAAAAACATTTTATATCACTACGTTAAGTCTAGGCTTATATGGGTCCATACAGTTTACAATGTCTGTATTGAATTAACCATAAGTTCTAAATGAGATATTTATCTAGCGAGTCCTTTAAACAAAGCGGCGAAGAGTGTAATAAAAAAAGACAGCTGTGAAAGCTGTCTTAAAGGAACAAAACATATGTGATGGATTTACGCTGATTTTGATTTGCGATCTACTACATTTGTGGTGACCTCTTCTTTAAACGCTTTAATCAGTGAAGCTACAATTAATAGCATAACAATAGTAAATGGCAATGCAGCAATAATGGAGGCTTTTTGTAATGCTGCTAAACCACCTGTCCATAATAAAATAGCCGCAGATCCGGACTGGATCAATCCCCATACAATTTTAATTCTAGTGGTAGGATTAAGACTGCCATTTGAGGTTAGCATTCCTAAGACAAAAGTAGCTGAATCGGCAGAAGTAATAAAAAATGTACTAATTAATAGAATAGCTAACACTGAAAGAATAGTGGAAATTGGAAGTTGTTCTAATACGGAAAATAAAGCTACTTCCATTCCTTGATTATTGATTGTTTCCATGACTGGATAATTCTCAAACATCTCAAAATATAATCCTGTCCCACCAAACGCTGAAAACCACAATGCGCCAAAAATAGTTGGAACAGCAAGAACACCAATAACAAATTCTCTTACTGTTCTACCGCGAGAGATCCGAGCGATAAATGTGCCAACAAATGGTGCCCATGCAATCCACCAGGCCCAATAAAAAATGGTCCAATCTTGATACCATGTAACATTTTTGTCAAATGGACTTAATCCAAAACTCATAGAAGGAAGATTTTGAATATAGGAGCCCAATGTGTTTGTAAATAAATCCATAATAAAGTTAGTTGGACCAGCAAATAGAAGGAATATTAATAGTGCGATTGCGATAAATACATTGGTATTACTTAAATATTTAATTCCTTTATCAAGTCCTGTAGATGCCGAGTAAGTAAATAATACGGTTACAATAGCGATGATTACTAATTGTGTTCCAAAGCTATTAGAAATGCCATCAAAAGTATGTGATAAACCGCCAGTTATTTGAGCTGCTCCTAAACCTAGGGAAGTGGCAATACCAAAAACAGTTGCAAATACTGCTAGGCAATTGATTAAGACACCTAGCGGCCCATCAACTTTATCACCGAAAATTGGTCGTAATATGGAACTGATTAGACCTGGTGTACCTTTACGAAATTGAAAATATGCTAATGCTAGTCCTACAATGGTAAAGATTCCCCATGGATGTAACCCCCAATGGAAAAAGGAAAATTGCATAGCCGCTTTTGCAGCTTGTTGAGTTTGACCTTCCATTAACGGTGGTGAATAGTAGTGATACATTGGTTCTGCAACACCATAGAAAACAAGTCCAATTCCCATGCCTGCGCTAAAAAGCATAGCAAACCAAGTAAAATAATTATATTCTGGTCTGTCATTATCTTTTCCAAGACGAATATTTCCATATTTAGTGAAAATTAGGGTTAATGCGAAAACTAGAAAAATTGATGCTGAAATTAAATAAAACCAACCAAATTTTTCGAGAATAAAAGCATGAATAGATGACGTAACTTTGTCTAAGTTCGCAGAAGGCAAAACATCGGTTGGAATCAATCCCCACAAAATAAATAATAACGTTATGATAACAGAAATAGTAAATACGGGAGTCATTTTTTTCATAAAATCTCTCCAATCAATGATCTGATATATCAAATATGGTAACAGTATTAAAGTTTTGTGTAGAGTCAAAGAAGTATAATAAAAAGAGTAGAGTATAGTGGCTATTTCTATGGTGTGTAGTATTTAATTATTTCTTATTTCGCCCGGGCTTTTTTAATATAAAAAAATAATAGCATTAAGCAAAATGAATGTAAAGAATAATTTCAAAAAAATGAATTATCTGAAAATTATTTGTAAATTGGCTTTATTAGACAAAGTTTATTGCAAGAATGAATTGATTTATATCTTATATGTACAAAAAATAAAAGTGAAATTACAAAAAAATAGAAGAGCAGTTTGATACTGTCTTCTAATTTTAAAAATAAATTTTTCTATTTTCGCGGATAAAAGTACATTTTCCTCCCATTAAATAAATGTAATTCACCTTTTAGTTTTTTGGCTAAAAACCGACAAAATTCATTCGCTTTTCCTTTATCACCAAATGTTGCAGAATTGGGAAGGGTAATTTGTATGTAGTTTTGCTCTCTTTTTTCACCACTATCATCAATGATCTCTTCTTTGTCGATACCTAATAAAATGGCATGATAACGATCGTGATCTGATTGAAGATAAAACCATTTATCTTTTCCTTCTGGTTTTTCTTTTATTTCATAAGGAAATGCAGCCTCTTGATATTCCCAACCAACTTGTGTACCTGTCTTTGTCGTTATTTCTTTAAAATAATGAAATAACTCTTTTACTTCATCTATAGTAATATTTTCTTTTACTGATGAAGGTACGAGCTTAATGTATGCATTACTAGTCAACATCCATCCCCCCATACTACAATTACCTATCTTATTCATTCTAACATTGAATAAAAAATTATGACAACAAAAATGGTGGAATTTTCAAAAAAATCTCTTGTAAAACAAGGAGGATAAGAGTTACAATTATATTCCGAATATTTAAAAATAGGAGGAGGAATATGAACTTATTTGAAAAACTATATGATGAGCATGAAAACGTATATGTTCGCTTTGTCGGATTTACAACCGATCAAAGTCGATATGACTTTGGCATTATTTTTACCCATTTTTGGAAAACCTCTCGTTGTGTGTATGCAAACTGGCCGATCCACACTCCTCGACCCGAATGACCTCGACGATATCGATTATTTAAAGAAAGTGTTTAAGATGGATAATCATCATCAAGCACAGGATTTAAGTGAATTTTTTCGTGCTGCCCTCCCAAGAACACATTATGAAACCCAATATGAATAAGGAGCAGGCTAATTATAGCCTGTTTTGATTACATAATCTCAAAAGAATAGGTTATACAATTAATGATACCGAAATGGAAAACGTCATAATCGTAATAATTTTTTTAAATATGTTATACAATTTAGGCTTGAAAAATCATTAAGGTTATATTATTATGTATTTAAGGAAATTAAAGCGCTTTCAAACAATTGTATGTCAAGCATGTAATTCCACAATTGATTATTTTGATGATGAAAAAGTTACCGTTTTGTATTCCAAATCTAAGTGTAATTGTTGTTGTGAAACAGATACTGACACAGAAGAATAAATATATAATATTAAGCGATATGCTTACTTAAATAAGTATAGTAAAAGCCTTCCAATTTGGAAGGCTTTTTTGTTAAATATGAAATCATAATTTATCTAACATGAACAGTAAATCGCACACCTTAAGACGTAGGGATGTAGATAAGGATTGATGAGAGATCAACTCCGCATGCGTTAGATTGGTGAAAGTAAGGGTTTAGTCCAACCAATC
>Ga0181466_1000561_pt1 | contig 13761 bp, 8 predicted proteins | sample InSIn4gowninarea_FD_119078 | JGI IMG/M metagenome (GOLD analysis project Ga0181466, IMG submission 119078) | Clean room microbial communities from NASA Spacecraft Assembly Facility at Jet Propulsion Laboratory, Pasadena, California, USA -... ... | reverse complement strand
CGGATGTTGCAAGAAGCGCACGCCCTGCTCAAAAACAACATCGACGTGCAGCTGGGCTACATTGAAACGCATAACCGGGCCGAAACGCACAGTTTACTGGCTGGTTTACCGATAATTCCGCGCCGCAAACTTTTTTACAAAGGCAAAGAACTCGAAGAAATGGATGTAAATGCTATTCTCACCATTCGGCCGGAAGTAGCGCTGGTAGATGAACTGGCGCATACCAACGTAGAAGGTTCTAAAAACGAAAAGCGCTGGCAGGACGTGGTAGAATTAATAAATGCCGGCATTAACGTGATCAGCGCCGTAAATATTCAGCACCTGGAAAGCTTAAACGCCGAAATTGAAGCCATTACCGGCATCCAGATAAAAGAACGGGTACCCGACCGCGTGCTGCAGCTGGCCGACGAAGTAGTAAACATTGACTTAACGGCCGAAGAACTAATAACCCGCTTAAAAGAAGGCAAAATTTACGATCAAGCGAAGATTGAAATTGCCCTGAGTAACTTTTTTAAGCCGGAAAAAATACTGCAACTCCGCGAAATGGCTTTACGGGAAGTAGCCAACCAGGTAGAACGTAAAATAGAAGCCGAAATACCCGCTACCAACCAGTTAAAGCCCGCACGGTTTATGGCCTGCATCAGCACCAACGAGGCCTCGGCCAAAAAAATGATTCGCAAAACGGCCCGACTGGCTTCTTATTACAATTCGCCGTGGTTGGTTTTGTACGTGCAAACGGCCCGGGAGGCCGGCGATAAAATTGGCTTAGCGGCGCAGCGGCATTTAATCAATAACCTAAAACTAGCTACCCAACTCGGGGCCGAAGTAGTGAAAGTAAAAAGTGATGACGTGGCCCAGGCCATCGTGGAAACCGCTACGCAAAAGCGCGTTACCACCGTTTGCATGGGCAAACCGCATTTAAGTTTCATGCAATACGTATTTAACCGCAGCTTATTCAGTAAGTTGCTGCAGCAATTACCCCCGGAAACCGACCTGATTATTTTAGCCTGATGAAAATTAAAACCAAACTCTCGTGGGGCCTGAGTTTTTTGTTCGCGGTTATTTTATTGCTAGCCGGTTTGGGCGCGTATTATGCTAATCGCTTGGCCGACGAATCGAAAGAAGTATTAAAAGATAACTACGAAACGCTGGAGTACGCCAAAAACATGCTGCAAGCCACCGATGTATTGTTGCTCGCCGAGGCCAGTGCCCGGCCCCGGGCGCTGAAAACCTTCCAGGCCAACTTGCAGCACCAGTTAAATAACATTACCGAAGTAGGCGAGCAAGCCACCACCATCGCCCTAAAAGAAAACTTTGCTTTATTAGAAACGGCGCTGGCGCAAGCACACCCGCTAAACGTTACCCATCCGTTGGGAGCCACTATCCGGCAGAATTTATTTCAGCTAACGGATATTAACCTGCAGGCCATTATCCGCAAAAGCAAGGCGGCCCAGAAAACCGCCGACCGGGTGATTAGGTACCTGGTTATTATCGGCACCTTCAGCATTCTGGTTACGCTTACCTTTATTCTTAATTTTCCGGGGTACATTGCCAACCCTATCCGGGAACTAACCGCCAGCATGAAGCAAATTGCCAACCGCAACTACGAGCAACGGCTGCACTTTAAAGCCCAGGACGAGTTTGGGGAGTTAGCGGATGCTTTTAACCAAATGGCCCGCAAACTAGACGAATACGAACACAGTAATCTGGCCCGTATTATGTTCGAAAAACGCCGCATCGAAACCATTATCAACAACATGGCGGATGCGATTATCGGGCTGGACGAAAAAAATACCATCTTGTTCTCGAATAACGAAGCTACTTTACTGCTGGGCTTAACCAATGCGGACTTAGTAGGAAAATATGCGCCCGATGTAGCCCTGCACAACGATTTATTGCGCCACCTGCTCCTGGAAAACGGCCAAGCGCCGCTGAAGATATTTGATGCCGGCAAAGAAAGCTACTTTGCGCAGGATGTGATTGCTATTAAATCGCCCGGTACGGCTACCGAAGCGGAAGAACTAATTGGACGGGTTATTATCCTTAAAAATATTACGCAATTCCGGGAACTCGACCTGGCCAAGACTAATTTTATCGCCACGATTTCGCACGAACTCAAAACCCCGATTTCGGCGATTAAAATGAGTTTAAAATTACTGCGCGACGACCGGATTGGTCCGGTTAACCCGGAGCAGCAAAAATTACTGGAGCACATCACCGAAGACAGCGACCGCCTCCTGCGCCTTACCGGCGAATTGCTCAACTTAGCGCAAGTAGAAACGGGCAATATTCAACTGCATTACCGGCAAACCCAACCCGCCGAAATCATAAATTACGCTACGCAAGCCATTTTATTTCAGGCAGAGCAAAAGCACCTGCACCTGGAAATCAATTTGCCCAATGAGCTGCCCCCGGTAAACTGCGATTTAGAAAAAACGGCCTGGGTGCTGGTAAATTTTTTATCGAATGCCATTCGTTACAGCCCGGAGCAAGCCCGCATTGTTATTAGTGCCGGTTACGTAACCTCAGCCAGTAACCGCTTGGTGCGCTTTTCGGTGCAGGATTTTGGCCGCGGCATTGATGCCCGCTACAAAGACCGGATTTTCGATAAATTTTTTCAGGTGCCGGATACTGATTCCATGAAAGGCGGTACGGGCTTGGGCTTAGCTATTTCGAAAGAGTTTATTACTACCCAGGGCGGCTCTATTTGGGTAGAAAGTGAACTGGGCGAAGGTTCTACTTTTAGTTTTAGCCTGCCCATTGTTTAAGCTGATTCCGAAAATGCAAGAAATAATACCCCCAACCTTTTCCTGAATTCTAGCTTCCCCATTGAGTAAACCAAACGATTAGAACAACAATACGGACCCGTACGTAACTAAGGCAGGCAATTTCTTTGGTAAGCCAAAGACAAGGGCCGCAGATCTAATCTTTGGAACTATTATAAATGGAACAAGACCTGACTCATGCGATTGCGCCCGCGCATGCCCCTAAATTAAAAGAACTTCCGGCCACCGCTATTTGCGGGAACGACATTACATCCTCTTGTTTATACGTGTCGGCGCTGGCGATTATTTATGCCGGCCAGTATGCCTGGGTCGCTTTGTTACTGGTAGGCGCCGTCCTGTTTTTATTCCGGAAAATATACGGCGAAGTAGTGGGCGCTTTGCCCTTAAACGGCGGCGCCTACAACGCCTTGCTCAATACCACCAGTAAACGAACCGCTTCGCTGGCCGCCTGCCTTACCTTATTGTCTTATATGGCTACGGCGGTTATTTCGGCCAGCGAGGCCATGCATTACGTGCATCATCTCTGGGAAGACCTGCCAGTTATGTACGCCACCATTGGCTTATTAGCGGTTTTTATGGGTTTAACCATTATGGGGATCGGCGAATCTTCCATCGTGGCGGTTATTATCTTTATTACCCATATCGGTACCCTTACCTTACTGATTATAGTGGGTATTATTTTCTTATTTAATCACGGCTTCGATACGTTTCAGTTAAACTTTGCCCAGCCCTTACCGGGTGGCAGCATCTGGCGGGCTTTATTTTTTGGTTTTGCCGCGGCCATGCTGGGGATTTCGGGCTTCGAGAGCTCGGCCAATTTCGTGGAAGAACAAGAACGGGGCGTTTTCCCGAAAACGTTGCGTAATATGTGGCTGGCCGTTACCATTTTTAACCCGCTCACGGCTTTTTTGGTGCTGGCGATTATTCCCATGAGTGAAGTGCCCGAGCACCAGGCGGCGTTACTGGCTTACATCGGGGAAGTAGCCAGCGGTAAGTGGTTGGCGATAGTAGTGTCGGTAAATGCGGCCATGGTACTCAGCGGGGCGGTGCTCACGTCGTACGTGGGCGTAACCGGCTTGGTGCACCGCATGACCCTGGATCGCTGTTTGCCCCAGTTTTTATTAATTACCAATAAGCGGGGCACGGCTTATTTAATTATGGTGGCCTTTTTTCTGCTTTGCGTTTCTATCTTGTTAATTACCAAAGGCGATTTAGGAGCTTTAGCCGGGGTTTATACCATATCTTTTCTGTCGGTAATGGCTTTATTTGGGATCGGCAATATCTTGTTGAAGCTCCGGCGCAACCAATTGCCGCGCCCGGTACGCGCTTCGGGGTGGGCCTTGTTTGTAGCCATAGGCGCGGTAGTAGCCGCCTTGGTGGGCAATGCTATCTTAAACCCGCCGTACTTATTTGTGTTCCTCAAATATTTTATTCCTACGGTGGCGCTCGTTTTTTTTATGCTGTACCGCACCACTTTGCTGCGGATGTTTACTTATTTGGTAAAGCAATTCGAAGGGCCGTTTTCAAAATTTCTGCCTTTTACTTCGTACCGGCTGAAAAGAAAAATTACCGAGATTAACTCGCAGCAATTCGTGTTTTTTACCCGGGGCGATAATATTGCCAACATTAACCAGGTAATGCGCTACATCGAAGATAACGAACATACGAACCGCATTAAAATTGTAAACGTGCTCGGTGATAACGAGCAGCCGCCCAAAAAACTCATGCACGAGGTAGACGTGCTGGACCGCGCCTACCCGGACCTGGACGTGGATTTTATTGTGCTGAAAGGACATTTCGGGCCGAAACTGATTGATGAACTTTCGCGGAAGTGGAATATACCCAAAAACTTTATGTTTATTGGTTCGCCCGGTCAGCGGTTTCATTACGGGCTGCAAGAATTAGGCGGGGTGCGTTTGGTTATTTAAGAAATGGCTTATAGAGGTAAGCGTAACCAGAATGGAGTAGATAAATTAATTCAGATTGATCAGAATGGTTTAGAGTGGATGAACTCTCCTCGGAAGGGGAACTTTATCAATCATTACTATACGTCTTTCCTTACTTGGAGCCTTTTCAAGCTTCCGGACAGTGGTGCTAACTTGTTTGATACCTTCAAGTTTGCCCTTTGGCCGGCGGGCCTTGTTTGGCTTGCCTCCCTCCAGCTCCTTTCCGGTAGAGCTACGATCAGGACACTTGCTAAATGGTGTTCTTCTTTGGCGCCAGTTCCTGGCTCCAGGCTAGGGTGCTACCTTAATTGACCCCTCCCCCTTCGGGACCTCCCCTAAAAACAGGGGAGGAGATGCCGCTAGTACTTCATTCCGCACGCCGTGGCGGAATGCCTATCGGCACCAGAAATCCCCAAGGCCCTCTTCGCCCAAACTGATGGCTGTTACATTTAGCTCCGGCTTTCTTCGCGGGTTAATTGATTGGTTGTGCTATTGATGATAGCTCTACCGGAGAAGAAGTTTTAATGAGGACCAGTTAGAAAAAAGTAATTTACCAATGGTTGCAGCCAAGAAAGTAGGAACGAAGAGTAAATGACGTCAGCCGGGGCAGCGAGGGCCCGCTGGATTCCGTCAGAACCTGGGTTTTCCGGTAATGTAGGAACGTGCCGCGGCACGTTCCCCCGGAGAAAAGGAAAAAGGAAAATTTAGTAATAGCGGCATCTCCTCCCCTGTTTTTAGGGGAGGTCCCGAAGGGGGAGGGGTTAAACGGGCCCCCACGGCCAGGAGCTAACTCAGCCTTATCAAATTAGGTAGCACCAGTGCCTGGAGCCGGGAACCGACTCCCAAGATAAACATTCCGTAATACGTCTTTGATAATCTAATCCGGTAGAACATTAAAGAAAAATTGTGTTTCTTTGTTGCATTATTGCTCGGCCCTTTGGGGTAAGCTTTTGTAATAAGTATACAGCTTGAAACAGGCGTAACAGCAAATGGCAAATATGTCAAATCAACACACCTCCCATAACCGGCTCTCTACCGGTGGTTTACTCATTGCTCTGGGCATTATTTACGGCGATATTGGTACTTCGCCCTTGTACGTAATGAAAGCCATTATCCTGAGCGGGGGCAGCGTTATTAATTCTGAATTAGTTTACGGTGGCGTTTCCTGCGTTTTCTGGACCATTACTTTACAGACTACCATTAAATACGTGATACTTACTTTACGCGCCGATAACAACGGGGAAGGTGGTATTTTTTCGCTGTACACCCTGGTGCGCCGGAAGGCCAAATGGCTCTTAATTCCGGCGATTATTGGCGGGAGCGCTTTACTCGCCGACGGGATTATTACGCCGCCTATTTCGGTATCGTCGGCCATTGAAGGTTTACGCATTATTAATCCTGATCTGCCCACAGTACCCATTGTTTTGGCTATTTTAACCGTTTTGTTTATTGCGCAAAGTTTTGGTACCCAGATAGTAGGTAAAGCTTTCGGGCCGATTATGTTTATCTGGTTCACCATGTTGGCCGTGCTGGGTATCACCAATATTCTGGATCACCCGGAAGTGTTAAAAGCCGTTAACCCAGAGTACGCTTACCGCTTGCTGGTGCTGTATCCGGGGGGCTTTTGGTTGCTGGGTGCGGTTTTTTTGTGTACTACCGGGGCCGAGGCGTTGTACTCCGATTTAGGGCATTGCGGCCGGGAAAATATCCGGATCAGTTGGATTTTTGTAAAAACTTGTTTGCTGCTCAATTACTTTGGCCAGGCGGCCTGGTTATCGCAACGGCTAGGCCAAACGCTTTCGGAGCGCGATAACCCGTTTTATGGCGTAATGCCCGATTGGTTTTTACTGATCGGAATCGTAATTGCTACCATTGCGGCCATTATTGCCAGTCAGGCCCTCATTACCGGTTCTTTTACGCTGATTGGCGAAGCCATTCGCCTGAATTTGTGGCCTAAAGTACGCCTGATTTACCCGACTAACGTGAAAGGCCAGTTGTTTGTGCCCAGCGTGAATAAATTGCTTTGGGCCGGCTGCGTAGCCGTGGTATTGTATTTTCAGGAATCTACCAATATGGAAGCCGCTTACGGCTTATCCATTACGGTAACCATGCTGGCCACTACTATTTTAATGAGTTATTATTTGTACCTGCGAAAATTCTCGAAGCTTGTGGTGGGGCTGTTTTTGGGCGTTTACTTAGCCATTGAACTCTCGTTTTTGGTCGCTAATTTATTAAAATTTCCGCACGGCGGCTGGGTTTCGGTAGCTATTGGCTTAATGCTGATTATCGTAATGTACACCTGGATCCGGGCGTACTACATTAAACGCCGCTTAACCGAAGAAGTACGGTTAGATAAATACATCGGGCCGTTAAAAGATTTGAGCGAAGACGAAACCATTCCGAAGTACTCGACCCACTTAATTTACATGACCAGTGCCGAACGGAAAAACGAAATTGAATCCAAGATTATCTATTCGATTTTTCAGAAACGCCCGAAACGGGCCGATATTTACTGGTTCCTGCACGTGAATACCACCGATGATCCGTATACCATGGAGTACCAGGTGCACCACATTATGGAAAACGACATTATCCGGGTAGATTTTAATCTGGGGTTCCGCGTGGAACAACGCATTAACCTCTACTTCCGGAAAGTAGTGGAAAACCTGGTAAAAAATAAGGAAGTAGATATTACCAGCCGGTACGAATCCTTAAGCCGCCAGAATGTAATCGGCGATTTCCGGTTTGTGGTGCTCGAAAAGTATCTATCTCTGGAAAACGATTTGCCCTGGGACGAAAAGTTAATTATGCAGACGTATTACTACGTAAAAGATTTTACCGCTTCCGAAGACAAGTGGTTTGGCCTGGACACCAGTTCCGTGAAAATAGAGAAAGTACCGCTGGTGATTAATCCCATCCATAACGTGGAATTAACCCGGGTTAAATAAGATTTAGCGGCTAAATAAACAGGGGTAGTATTAACTGTCTTTCAAGGCTTCGATTTGGGCATCGTTGAGCAGGATATACCGGTTGTTGTACGGGTTGGCAAAAAATTTTTCGGCAATAATGTATTCTCCGGTATTTAGTTTATGAATGTTATAGGAGAACAAGCTATTCGATTTTTCAATAACTTTTTCGGTATTGTCGAGATCAAATTGTTTACCGCAGGTGGTATTAATGTACTGCATGGAAATCATAAAAAATAAACGATAAGAAGGTTGGTGGTAAAATTCGTTTACGAAAAAACCGGATGTAGGTAATCCCGGATAGTAAAAAATTTAAAAAAAGTAACGCTCTGTCCTTTTTTAATTAAATCATTCCTAATTGTATTTTATTACTAAGCTTCCGTGGTGTTGTTAAGTAGAATGGGAAAAAGAGTTAGTAAAAGTCATTCTTTGAAGCCTTTTCAAGTCTCCATTCAGCGGTGCTATCTCGTTTGAACGGGCTGAGCTTGCCTCTTGGCCGGCGGGCCTCGTCGGGCCACTCGGACGGGCTGCTTTTCCTTTCCTCCTAAAGTCGGAATGTGGCTACACGCCACACCGGAAAATCAGCAGGTCCTCGTTGGCCCGACTGCTGTTTATTTCTCTTAGCTCCTGCTTTTCTGGCCGCTGCTAATAAGGTATAACCTCTACCCCCTGGGAGGGAGCTCTGGTCTATATGGCGTAACAGCAGTGAAGAATATTATACAGATTAAATAAGTTAAAAATTTTGCCTTTCCAGATCTTATATAAAGCTGTTGATCTTTTCTCCTACTTCGCGGGTACCCAGGTTATTGGTCGGGTTAATATCTACGGTTACAAAACCGTTATTTAAAGCTTCTTCCACGGCGTGGCGGAGTGCCTGGCCTTCGGTTCTTAAATCAAAGGAAGTTTCCAGGAGCGTAGCCGCCGATAAAACCGCGGCCATGGGATTGGCAATATTTTTACCAGCTGCCTGCGGATACGAGCCGTGGATGGGTTCGTACAAAGCTACTTTACTACCCACCGATGCCGACGGCAGCATGCCCAACGAGCCGGTTATCACCGAAGCCTCGTCCGTAAGAATATCGCCGAACATGTTTTCGGTTAAGATCACATCAAAACGCCGCGGATTTTGAATTAAAGCCATGGCGGCATTGTCCACAAACATTAATTCCAGTTCAATATCGGGAAAATGGCTAGCGTATTGCTGCACTACTTCGCGCCACAACCGGGACGTTTCCATGACGTTGGCTTTATCTACCAAAGTAACTTTTTTACGGCGTATGGCGGCCGCGGTAAAGGCCAGTTCGGTTACCCGTAAAATTTCTGCCCGGGTGTAGGTACAGGTATCGTAAGCGCTGTTGCGGTCCTCGGAGCGGCCTTTGGCGCCAAAGTACGAACCACCGGTTAACTCCCGGAACACCACAAAGTCTACTCCTTCTACAATTTCGCGTTTTAGCGGCGAGGCATCGGCCAGTACTTTAAAAGTATTCACCGGGCGGATGTTGGCAAATAATCCCAGTGCTTTGCGCATGGCCAATAAGCCTTGTTCCGGGCGCACGGGAGCGGTAGGATCATTGTCGTATTTAGGGTGACCAATGGCGCCGAATAAAATAGCATCCGCCGACTGGCACAATTGTAAAGTTTCTTCCGGAAAGGGATTACCGGTCGCATCAATGGCGCAGGCGCCCACCAGGCCTTCTTCAAAGGTAAAAGTGTGATTAAACTTTTTGGCAATTTTTTGCAAGGCATTTACGGCTACGGCGGTTACTTCAGGGCCAATCCCGTCGCCGGGCAGAACAGCTATTTTCTTATTCATGTAATAGGCAATTTTTGTGGAGGCCAAAAGTAAACAGTTTCCGGAAGGATCGTAAGATTTTTTAAAAAATTATGCTTCTAAGCTTTCTCAGCGTCAAGTAACCGGACACAATTAAGTAGCTATACTTGGTAACCGTATAATTTGCCTAATCAGTTGCTATTCAGGCCTTCAATATAAAAAGTCTAACGTCTCATATCTTGCTACTAAGGTCTTTTTACTTCGTTGCTTTAAACCTGAAAATTTAAAAAACTGGTTTTCAGCTCAACGGCTGCCTGTATCCTAACTAATTTTTCGCACTTGAAATTTAAGATTACTCTCGTCAGATAAACTTAAACAAACGGATTAGTCTATAGATTAAATAGGTTCGTGTTGGAAAAGTTATATTATCGTTTTAGCGAAAATTAAATGCGGGTAGCGTAACCTTTATCTGAAATCAGTATAAATTTTCAAAAATCCGTTTAATACGGACAAAAATGGGTATTTATATTTTTATTATTGTTTGCCTTCAACTTTTTTAGGTTCGTAAAGAGAGGGATAGTTTTGCGTATGGAATTAAAAAAGTTTTATTTATGAAAAAGAATTGGTTAACTGTAACCGTTGCAGCTACATTACTTTCTGGGATAACTATTATTGGGTGTAATGATGATGATGATGGAAAATTTAACGGGGTACCAGTAGATACCACGGCCGGAACTACTACTACCGGTGGAACTACCACTGGAGGAACCACCACGGACGGTACTACTACAACTGGTACAACTGCTGGTACTACTACCACCGGCACTACTACTGCAGGAACAACAACTGGAACAACCACCGGCACTACTACTGCAGGAACAACAACTGGAACAACCACCGGCACTACTACTGCAGGCACGACTACGGGTACAACCGGCACTACCACAGCTGGCACGACAGGCACAACTACAGCTGGAACAACCGGTACAACCACAGCTGGTACAACAGGTACAACCACAGCTGGTACAACAGGTACAACCACAGTTGGAACAACCGGTACTACTACAACGGGTACTACTACTGGTACGACAGGTACAACCGGCACCACTGGCACAACCGGAACCACCACCGGTGGCACTACGGATGGTACCACCACTGGTGGAACTACTACCGGAACTACTGGAACTACTACCGGAACTACTGGAACTACCACCGGTACAACCGGCGGCACTACGGGAACAACAGGTACTACGACTACAGGTGGCACTACAACGGGTGGAACTACCGGTACTACAGGAGGAACTACCGGTACTACAGGAGGAACTACCGGCACTACTACTGGTGGCACCACCGGAACAACTGGGGGTACCACAGGAGGAACTACTACCGGTGGTACAACAACTGGAGGAACCACTGGAACTACAACTGGTGGAACTACGGGAACTACTGGTACAACTACAGGTGGTACCACCGGCGGAACAACCGGTACTACTGGCGGTACAACAACGGGTGGAACAACAGGTACCACTACCGGAGGAACTACCACTGGTACGACTACTGGCGGTACTACCGGAACAACAACCGGTGGAACAACAACCGGTGGAACAACTGGAACTACTACTGGTGGTGGAACTACTGGGGGAGGTGGCTCCACTGGTGGTTGATTTATTAGGATAGATTTAAATTAAAAAAGGCAGCTTAGCGATAGGCTGCCTTTTTTAATTTATTAGCACTTAAATAAATAATTTTACGGCGCCGCAGTTATTACCAGAACCCAATCTTCCTGAGGCGGGGAATACAATTTTTGGACACCTTGGTTGGTGAAATTACCACCTTCGGTGTATTGGCCGGAACGGGGATTATACCAGCGGGCTTTTAGCGGCGAACCTTTTAATTTGCTTACATTAATCGTCAGAAAGCCGGGTTGCGGCAAATAAGCTACCAACAATTGATTGTTTTCGGTAACGGCGGCGGTTACATAATCAGCTTTAGTGTATTCGCCGTAGCCTTGCAGTACTACCTGGTGCCGCAAATCGGGTACTAACTGCCACCACGGAATAGATGCAAAAAAGGTAATAACGTGCTGCATTTGCTTAGCACCCGGGTATTGCATGATTTCGCGCCAATTGGCCGGAAACGACCAGCCATCCTGGCCGTAGGCGTGGCCGGTACCGCCGCTCAGGATCGTCCACCAGGCTTGGCGCCGCACGTGCTGTGGTAAACCTAAATCATTCGGGTAAAGATTTCCGGACCCTTCGTACTGCGCTTCGCCCAGAATAAAGGGCACGCGGTCCGATTTTACGTACTCCCGCTGGGCTACCTCGTACACGTGCGGTAATTGTTCGGGGTTTACGTAATCATTGGGTTTTTCGCGCCAGTAAGTATAAACCATGCTAAATCCTAACCACGGCGCATACTGAAATAAATCGGTGCTGGAATGGGGCGGACGGGCGTGAAACGTTATTAGTTGTTGCGGAGCCGTGGCGTGCAAGCCAGTTGCCAATGCCTCTAACTCTTTCCGAATACTTAGCGGATCGTTGTCGCCACCCACCGTCCAGGCAATGTTAGCGTATTTGCCGTAACGTTTACCCAGCCATTTTCCTAATTCATTGGTTTTCTTTACACCATTCTGGGCGTATACTTCGTGTTTCGCTCCTACACCGTAGCTTTCGCGGCAGCAACCAATCCAGAAAGGAGCTATGTTTAACAACAAACCCAGCGAATCGGCTATTTTAATTACTTTTTCGGTATGCGCAAAGTAAGCTTCGTTCGGTTTTGAAAAGTCGTAAGTATTAAATGGCTTCTGCCCCGCCCGGTTCACCGAATCCGGATTGACAGAAAGCATAACCTGGATGGTATTAAACCCTTGTTTCTGGCGCAGAGCCAGGTACTCGCGGGCCTCGGCTAAAGTTAAACGGGCAAAAATCTGCCAGCCGGTATCCGCGTGATACAAAAAGGGTTTACCAGCTTTATCTACGAAGTAGCGCCCATTACTGCTTACCCGCAGCGGAAAAGTTGGCCGTTGCGCAAAAGCCAGGTTAGTGCAATAGAGAAATAAGACGAAAGTAATCCCGAAGAGTTGCCGCATAGCCAGCCAGCTAGTTTAAAATTTAAATCTGCTAAACTTACTAAAATGCGGCAAATTAGCAAGGGCTGGTCTTTCTTGAACTTAAATAATAGCAGATCATAGCAGTTACTGCTTCAGCGTAAACTTGTAGATTTTGCCGCTGGTATGGCCCAGCACGTAAAGCCCCTGCTGGCTGTCTTCCCCGAACGCTGCAATATTATCGGCTGCTTTAATAATTAATTCGTTTTTAACGGCCGCGTTGTTGTTAAAAGTTAAGGCCCAGATATTACCCGATACGTAATCGCCGAAAATATACTTGCCCTCTAAACCAGCCAGATTTTTATCGTGGCACACGTAGCCACCCGTCACTGACCGGCCATTCTCGGCATTAAGCGGGTACGTCCAGATAGGTTCTTCCAGGCCGGTTACAGCGCAATTAGCCGCTCCGTAGCAGGTATTTCCTTCCCGGATTTTCCAACCGTAGTTACCGCCTTTTTTAATGATAGAAATTTCCTCCACGTTGCCTTGGCCCACGTCGCCGGCCCACAACGTCCCCGTTGGCCGGTCAAAGCTAAAGCGCCAGGGGTTCCGCAAGCCATAAGCGTAAATTTCTTCCCGGAAGCCTTCGGAGTTGTTTTTATAAGGATTATCGGCGGGAATAGCGTACAACAGATTGTTACTGGTACTATTCACGTCAATCCGGATTATTTTGCCTAAAAGCTGTTGGCGGTTCTGGGCGTAATTACGCGGATCGCCGCCACTCCCGCCGTCGCCGGAGGCAATGTATAAGTAACCATCGTTGCCAAAAGCCAGCTTACCACCATTGTGGTTATCAAAGGGTTGCGCGTAGGTGAGCAACACCTGTTCGCTGTTGAGGTCAGCTACGTTGGGGTTAGCCGCACTTACTTTAAACCGGGAAATAGCCGTTTCCAGAGGGTTGCCGCGGGTATAGTTCACGTAGAAATAGCCGTTGGTTTTATAATCCGGATGAAAGGCTAAACCTAATAAACCTCGTTCGCCACCAGCCACTACTTTCGAGCTTAAGTCCAGAAATACCGGCGCAGCGGCGGTCGTAGCCTGATTCGGAAATACGTGGATTTTGCCCGTTTGCGCAACCACAAAAATCCGGTTAGTACCATCCGCCGGACTGGTTAATTCCACGGGTTTATCAAATTTTAAGCTGGGAAAGGCAAAATTTTTAACTTATTTAATCTGTATAATATTC
>Ga0181466_1000320_pt1 | contig 13764 bp, 8 predicted proteins | sample InSIn4gowninarea_FD_119078 | JGI IMG/M metagenome (GOLD analysis project Ga0181466, IMG submission 119078) | Clean room microbial communities from NASA Spacecraft Assembly Facility at Jet Propulsion Laboratory, Pasadena, California, USA -... ... | reverse complement strand
TAATTAAGTAAAATAAATAATGACGAAATGATAATTTTCAGGGAGCTGTGCATACTCCTTAAAATGAACGACATAAGGGAACCGACCGTCTCCACAGAGAACGTGAGGGAGCAATTTTTATGCCGCTCCCCCGGGAAGGGAGGGGGGATGAGTCGTCAGGGAGGCGACAGGAAATGTCCCAATCGAGCATGCCATCTGTTCTCGGGAAAACGCACAATCGGAAACCGCCTCCTCTTCCACTGAGAAGATCGGTTCCACCACAATTGGGAGATCGGTTTTTTAAACTTGTCCCTCTCGTGCTCTCTGCCTCTTCACAGCGTTTGTTTCATTAACGATTTGCTTGTGCTTGTGGCCTGAATAGCATTTTTTTAAAGCAACAAAGACGTAAATTTGATACAGCATGTAATATGGAAGAATTATAATAATTTAAAAAAACATTGTAACTGTCTTGCTGCTAGTTACAGTTTTACTACTTGAATATTTGACACAAGCTTTTCAAATTGAAAATTCCTCATTAATTTTATCGTTGTTTGGATATTAGGGTTGGTTGGGAGTTGTGAAAACCTTGAAGTGCAAACTTTTCCAACTTTTCTCTTTCATGACGTATTTCTACTCCTTCTTACGAATAGCCCCTTCGCTAAGATGTATATGGCTTTTATATTTTCTACTGAGAAATGTCTGTAAGCGCATTTTATTATAATTTGTATTCTAATGAGTTATAGTTGGCGTGAAGTATAAAAGACAGAGACTAGTTTACAATTACATTAAAATATATACAAGTGCTTTTTTACAATACTTTCAATCATGTGTGCTCTGTCTCAGCTTTTTAAATATTAAGTTGAATATCATTGTATCCGGCTCGTGCACGTGGCATTAACTTTACTTTAATCATACCAAATGGGCAATGAGTTGAAAGTGCGAAGCATCGCGTAATATCACTTTTTCCATTCATGGGAAATCGAGAATAACCAGTTTTCAAATGGTGAACAAGTACTACATACTAGTTTAAAATTTAGTATAACGTCTCTCCTATACGGATCAGTAGTTTTTTAACATTATTAATATGAGTACAAGGCTAAAGGATTAAGAATTGCTGAAAAATGTCAAAAGGGAGAATTGAATTAGGATTATAGTATCGTAATAAATTTAATTAAGTTATTTTTTCCTATCTTCTTTCAACAAATCGCAAGAAATAACTCGTGCGATATCACGTGACTCTTACGTCACTGAGGAATTTGCGAGTCTCCCGATTGTTTGTTCGCATCGAAAGAAACTACAAAAGAGAAATATGAAAATCCGCTCATTTAAACAGAAATGTTTGAAAAACAAGCCAACATAAAGAATGTTTCATTCCAAGGGGCAGTTCATGAGCGATTCCCCGTTAAAGTTAGTCTTTTCGATAATTGATTTGACCGCTCTCTACGTCGAAATATATTTGTAGTATAGAAGCACCTTATTGTAATAATAGTGTAAAACAATAACTGATGCGTAGCAAATCTAGGGACCAAAAGTTAATTTCACAATTAAAGTGCCAATTCAAACTGAGTCATCTTAAGTGATAAGACACTCCACACCGATTAGCTAAAAACTTATGCACTGATCCTAGCGACAATTCTGAATTGCAGTTTCGAAATCATCCCCATAACAGTCTCCCTTCCACCCGAGTTAAAAACTCCACTTTTGGTCGGGGTGCGCGGTAGCGCCTTCCAAGGAACCTCCGTTGGGAAGCAGCGAGAGGATTCGCTCCGCATCCTCCGGATGAAGTGGAGGAGGCGACACGTGTGGGACAGGTGCCGCGCGCGTGCCTCGCAGGGGAGGGGGACGGAGGAAAGCTGTCCGAAAAGGAAAATCTCCTTTGTCGCATTCTTTTTCTTCCTCCCTCCTCTTCAAGAGGCTGGTCTTTTCTTCGCTGACTCTCTCTCTCTGGGTTAGTGTGCAAGATCAGAGGCGACTTTTTTTTCGGTGGAACGGAGGGAGACGACTTTTCTTTTCTACGGTCATTTGGAGTTCTTTTTCCTTTCGGATGACGTTTCGGGATTTCGCTAAAGTAACACGTCGAGTATGTGTGTGTGTGTTGGGGGGGGGGAGAGGGGGAAATGGCGACTTGCTCGAATTTCGCGACACTAAAAGTAAAGACCGTATACGCAGTATTGGATGTAATGTGTATTTATGGAGTAATACTGGTTAATAGAGTAACTTTATTACGTGCTTTTATGTCACGAAACTTTTACGCATATTTTTTTCACCTACAGCTTTTTCACTATTGTATACAGTTGAACTAAGGTAGTATACTAAAGCGTTATTCAACGCCTCATCAGTGTTATCCAAAAAATAAATTTCAAGGAGTAATTTCACTCCTCTTCTGAATTTTGGGGGGTAATTTTATGTCAACAAATAATGACTTTAATATTAATTGTGATATACTTACATGAAATATCCATTAAATAAAATTCACAAAAAATTATACAAATAATTATATTAAATATTTATCAAGCATTTCCACAAATGTTTATCAAACACACTTCCACGTTATTATTTATTCACAATCTTCTTTTGTTTCCATTTTTTATTATCAGTTCAAAATCCATGTCACAATGTTTATTAATAACTCTAAAAGGGGGACCATCACATGATAATCTCGAGAGAACTTCCAAACGTTCATGACCAAGATGAGTTCTTTTTTTTAATTTGATTTGATTTTCGTCGCAAAACCCCGTCCGCAAGATGCTGTTGATGTCAAAGGCGTTGTTCCATGTTCTTTGGCGTTGAGCAAATACAATCGCCAATTCAATAATAGCTTCAGTGAATTGCCGCATGCGCAATATCGAACATTTGGTGAATCCGTGGAAATGCTCAACTGGTTTGAAACGGATCTTTATGGAGAAACTGTTACTTAGTTTTTTCCAAACGCAAGTTTTATTTTTCTTTTTATAATATTTTGCGCAAAATAAATGTTATTAAATAATTTTTGGGGAGTATTTTCACTCTCTATGAAAATTTTGACGCGTAAAAATGAATTTCGATGCGTGAAATACGCATCTAGACGCGTATTGGCGAACGTAGCGCCTCATCCTTCTGTTTTACCACATTGCACTTTTCTTTCTTTTTTTTTCTTTAGAAATGATAATTTTCTCGGGAAGAAAGGGTAGTATCGCACCAAAATTTTGTATCAGATTTTTTTATTATTAGGTTTAAAATATGTTCTGTAAAAACTGAATTTTATTAAATTATTAAGCAGTTTTTCATGACCCTATGACGTTTTTCTCAAAAAGTGACTGGAAAATATTTTATGGATGAGAAAATTATTACTCGTGTTCAAATAATTTGATTTCGATAAGATTCTTTATTTTTCCTGACATTTTTATCTCGTTCAACTCTATGAAAATATGTTGTTGGCATTTCGAGTGAGTATTGTTGTATATTACTCCCATAGTTTTCTGGTTATTCGTTCAATTGCGAGCATTTTCTGATCAATCTGAGCGATTAATTTGTTTCCTGCGGTACATTTAGTGGTATTCGAAGACAATTTTGACGTTAAACTTTTGTTTTATTTTACATTTATGTTATCAACATTTCGTAGAATATTTGTGCATCCACGCGAGCTGATCTCCAATAGTGGTAAGCCAACAACCGTTTCTGCAATGACATGAAAAGTCAAATTAACATTTTTTATTCACGTGCTCAAATCTGCTACAATTAACACACAGATTCAAGATGGACTCAAGATCATACGATAAACGTTGGTTCGATAAACTTCTGAATGGCACGTTTTAGTTCACTTAGCTTACATTCACCTTGAATATAAAACATCAAGCCGAACATAATGAAGGGTTATGTTTTACGAGCATACGATCCTGTATCTTCTTTAGAAATACCGGTAAGAGAATATATCCCTTGATATTACACTGTAGGATCTCTTTTCTTGTGAAGTACTTAGAAACAGCTGTATGCCCTGCAGCAGCTCGAGTCTTGATTTATGAATAATTTCTGGTATCGGGCCTCAATCTCTTGGTTCTAAAACGCTTTCCACTATAAATTTTACCACATAAAGGCAAAGAAACACAGAGTCGGGTCTAAAGACGCAGGACTTGAAGAAGCGTCACAGATCAGGTAATTTAAGTGTCGTATTTATGATATCGTATTTCATCGAAATTGGCGAAATCTTTGGTCCAAAACCAGCCGGATCTTTATCGTTGTTGCCAGCGATCCATGCAACAGGACATGGTACCTAGTCCCAAGTCCCATAGCTCAGCAGGCGACCTCTTTTTTACCAGCACTGGTGTCTTCAAGCGACACTTTCCAATGCATAATTGAAATGCGCCGGGGACAGAGTCTGAATGCCTAATCTCCAATTCATCAAACTTGTTGCCACATGAAATATGTAATAACCCCGCGTATCAATTCGTGTGCGAGATAGGGTTCTTGTAAACGGGGGGAAATGGAGGATCTCTCCTTGAATACCTAAGTCAAGTCGCTTACTCGAGCAGAAAAACCATCAGATAGTCTCGTTGTTGGACGTGATTGCGAATGCAGCACACGCACCCAACTCCTGTGCTTAATCGAGGCTAAACAAATGGCTGGCTTCTCGTCGCATGTCCTCCCAAGAAGAACAAAGATAAGTGGGGAGAGCCCCACAACACGAAGCAGCGGAGGTGAAGAAATCGCTGCCTTTATTAATGACGAAATCACAGTGTTGACAATGGTCTACCAGATAAATGAATTGCTGAAAGTCTGGGGGATACTGTTTCTGAAGCTTTAGGCTATTATGTTAAATGGTACTGTTTTTTGATAGGGAAGTTTCGCTTTCATTTTCAGGTGATAGACACTTCTTAATATTTATAGATTAAATCAAGAGATGTACTTAAATATGTGTAACCATTTATAGTTTTGGTTTGGTTTATCGCTGTACGGTCATTTTTTGCACACAAGGGCTAATTTGACTGGGACCTACTGCTTAAAGTGGATTCCGAACCACTACAAACGCCCAAGCCCGAGGCGGGAATCGAACCCTCGAGCTGCTGAACAGAGGACCTCAGCGCTAGCCATTCAGCCACAGTTGGCCGTAACCATTTATAGATGGTCTCATGTTAGCGTCAAAAACTTTCTATAAATACTAATAATAAAGAAAAATATTTATTATCAAAGTGGTGTACGATAGTAAATATAAGTATCTGTAGACTGCCGTTTTTTTTTTCCAATAAATTTCATATTGATGTTATATTATTATTATATATCAGCGTGTTATGGATAAAAGTTTTAATATTTATTGTTTCTAGTTATTAAAATCTATAAATTAGTAAAACTTATCTATAACGATAACCCGCTTGTAACTATGATTATTTTAGTCCAGAAGCAATTAGGAATCACAAATGATGATGATGTTCCAATATTGCAGAAGGTTCATACAAACATTTTGAACAAATTATAAATGAAAAAACACTTAACGATTTTTATATAGTTGAATCATTAAGGTAATTAATTAGATAGCGTTTTAATATAACGTGACATAATAGTACTTAAATTCTATTCAATTCTCACTTATTTCAAAGCGTTAATCTATCTAAATTAAAACCAAAGCTGATTGTGTGTGTGTGTCCAGCAGTTGGTGACTGCATTATGCCATGACCAAAGTTGCATAGTAGCGGATTTAGTATGAAAGTGTCACAGGACTTTATGATACAAATTCACTCATTAATGAAATGACTTAATATTTTGCAGAATGAACACATTTAATATGTAGGTCCCAGGGGTGTATTTAAGGGGTGGGCCTGTGGGACAATTTCTCTTTCCCACAAAAATGTTGGTTTGGATTATATATTTACACAAATGTTCATATAGTGCGTAACATTTAATTTACAAAAAAATTTCAGATGGTTCTGTTCCTCATTCCCCGAACTAAAATCTTATATTCGTTCCTATTAGACCTGAAGCTACTAAGGTGAACTGAATTAGGGTTTACTCAAAATTTCTTGTTCTTATCATTTGCGAGTCATCTCGATTCATTTGTTCTTGTTTACAATATGTGTAAAATCATTTGCACTTGATTACGTTTATGTTAATTCATTTCGGCTTAATTACAATTTATGTAAAACCGTTTGTGCTTGATTACAATTTGTGTTAAATTATTTGCCCTTAATTATAATGAATGTAAAATCACTTGATTACAAAGGTTTTTATCCTCACCACGAAATGCTTCAAACATTCATGGCAATGTAGTTGCACGTGCACATTCCATTTTAGGAAACATTTCAGTTTTAAAATGTTAAGAGATGCTTTCACACACGAAAACTGTTCATTTAATAACGTTCCAAGTTCAATTACAAAACAGATTTCAAACGCACCTGTAACCCAGATATAACCGCGAAAGCAAATCAAAACGCTATCTGTATAAATAGATCTGTAATCGCCAAACCTTATCACGAGATAGTGCAAATCTCTTCTCTATTTTCAATACAGTAGTCGACAGAACAGACCTTGCGTGTAGTGATCATATTATCATCGTCTTGGGAGATTTTTGAGAGCCCGATTTAATCTGGGGATTATCGGGCCGGCCAGAATCGGATTGACACCCTTCGCGGCAATCGTCGTCTGCGTGTGTTCCAGATGGCCGGTGGGTTATCAAACTCTGCCACCCCTCCATTGTCTCTTTGATTAATATGTCTGTAGGTATCGGGACAAGAAACGGGATGAATTATGTGTAATGTGTGTCTGCTTCGTCATGCGATGTCCTACGGGTCACTATGCAGAAGACACGTAGATGATGACGACGATTGTTATAGAAACAATGTATTTGTATATCAATAGTGTACATTTAAATATATATAAATTAATATCTGGATTATTCTTCTTTATTTGGGGAAAATGTTATCTACTTCCAGTTAATTGTCAATTTCGCTTGATTGAAAAATGTGCTACGTGCACGAGCTGGATGTAATAATATCGAACTGGATATCAGGGGCGTCGCAATTCAAAGTCCATGGGAGGGGCTCAGCTCATCCAATATTTACGCCGAATACTCAAAAATATTACATCTGACTTAATTAATAGTCAAAATTAAATGAAGAGGACGGGCAATGAAAACAAAATGATTTTACAATGAATTATATAATAATTTTGTTTCATTAGTTTTAAACTGGCAACGCTTTTTACAGCAATGATTTCACTATAAATGTCCTTAGTTACTTAATTTTAATAAACCTAATTAAATCTGTAAATGTTTTTAACCAAAAAAAAAAAAAAAATATGAAATCTTATCTGTAAATTTTTGATGCAAAAAATAGTGTTTTAAAGAAAAAGACGAATATTAAAATGTATGTAATTAATAAGCTAAAGTGAAATTGAAAAAAGAGAGTTACATTTTGTAAAATAGCAGCTCATTTTGTCTTGGGAGAAAATGTGATGCTTTTGTTACAAATAGATTTTTATTTACTAAGCGGCCTGGTCAATTCTCGAAAACACTAAGTTTAACATGGATAAGCTCTTGAACTGTCCGATGGATTGGATTTTTTTTTTAATCGGCTTGTTCTCCTAGCGTTTCTGCTCAAATGACAGGAATCTTATATTTTTTTATTTTGTAGTTTTTATGATGTCAGCAAATCAATTGGCAAACTCTAGACATTTCTGAAACAGCGACAATAGCAGCAACTTTTTTAGAATAGAGAAACATGTGTACAAGAATAAGCATTTTATATTATTTTCTAGAATAATTCCAGTTTTATTAATCTGAGATTATTTTGATACTAGTCACGTACGATTATTGACACTGTATATTTTTAATAAGGCTTCTTCAAGACGTTACGAGTACAGAGATACGTTATGTAATAAAGTATAAAACCTGGCCGAGAAGAACAGTGCTTGCAACTCCCACTCCAGAACGTAATTATTTCTTCACGTGTTCAAAAAATTACACGTAATAACCACCTGCTCAGGCACTTCCTGTAATTGTTCTATCAGAATGATAAACATTGCATGTGCAGCAGATCTGCGTGTGTGCGTCTTGATACTCCCCCCTCTCCCTCCCCCCTCCTTTCAAATCGCCCGCTCACGATTTCGAAAAGAACGAGTTAACATTGTAAACCTCCCCGCTCGTACGAGGCGGTAATTGCCCGGATGAAAATGCTAGTTCAGTAGCGACTCTGTTCAGGGAGAGTTGTGTTATGAAACTCGATTACACGAATCGCCGCGTGATGAGCAACTCTGTGGCTTGAAATTTATGTTGTGTTAAGTTGTTGCGTGGCTGATGTTAACACAATATTCATTCAATAGAGGAACCGTCGTAATCACGCTAGTATCATCTTCACGTTTTTTTCTGACACAAACAAGTCAAATCATAGATAAAGAAATAAATATGTATTGGTACTTCCCTTAATCTACTGCTTTTAAGAACCCATACTCCCCACCCTTTTTTATCTCCTTTAATTGATAGGGAATTCTGAATAGAACTGTAGCGGCCGCCATCTTGTCATTTGTGTAAGCCCTCGTGATACACCTCTCCATAGCGATGTTTCAGACTAGTGATAAAGTCATCAATTGCTATTTCTTGAGGCCTAACCACGTTTGCATCTGAAGACTTTACATTTTAATCGTATATGATAATTTTATACTATGTTCTATATGAGAATGTTTTACAGTAGTATGTAACTATTGAGAGTTATTTTAATTAATTTAGTTAACGTGCTGATGTAGTTATACAGTTTCTTAGCCATATTTCCGTTTAAGCATTTTTTAATGTTTTTACAAATTTAGATTTGGAAATGAAAGCCAAAATGCTGTGAGAAATGAGTGCGGATTCATGATTTCCAGTTCATGGCTATGTGGAACAATGCTGTGATTTGGTTGACAGGGCTGGCAGTAGATGCGCTCGCAACCAAAAATGGATTCGGCATTTCAGAGCAATTTCTGTAAGTCGTTTTCTCCGATAGATGGCAGCACAAGGATTGTAATTTAAACAGCTTAACTCTGGAAGGATGAGACAGGGAAAAAGTGTATCTATCTACTTTCAATGAAATATTGAACATAAACCGTGCACATATTAAAAAAAAAAAAAAAGCAATTCGCTTTTTTTCCATTTTTTTTTTCTGTTTTTAAATCGGTCCCCATGGCCGCATGTGTAGATGGCTGGACGCCTCGGCATTGGTGGCGATGTAGCAGTCTTTTATTAGGAAGAGAAAATCATTTCTGGTCGTTAAACCATCTCGCTAAACAGTCAATCAGACACTGTTCGAAAGTTTCACCTTCCTCTTTAGTTCTAGGAGGGACAGAAAGTTTGAAGTAGATCCTCATCCGACGGAGTTTTTCTAGCGCAGGATAAAGAAAGGGTGTAGGAGGAGAGAGAAAGAATAGGAGAGAGAGAGAGAATACTCTGTCTCTCTCTAGATTCTTGGCACTGTGCGTTAATAGCGGGCGTCACTTCCTCGCGTATAAATCACCCCCGGAATTAATGAACGTGGCCCGCGGTGGGATGCTTTTTATCGCACGTCTTCTGGAAACGCGAAACCCAAGTTGCGCACACTCGCACGCGCGCTTATCTCGGTTTTTAAAAATTTTTCGCTTTTCTTCTGGGGTCTTTTTTAAGAGCAGGGGTGCCGAGCGCATTGTGAAGGGAGTTCTTATGATGGAAGGTTCTCCCGATAAAAATCGCGCGATTTTTTCGCTGCTGTCGCCCGCGACGTGAAATAGTCGTCGGTTAATGAGGAAACAACGCTGACGTCTGTTTTGCCATTTGTCTTGCGATGTGCGTTTGGAGTGCGATAAGTTTGATGTCGCGAGAATTTATTGGCGTTCATTTTGTGTTCAGTTCAGTGCATATCGTATCGCCACGCGTTGTATAAGAGTAATAGGCGAGTTCGGGATGTTTGTAAGCATGAAGACATACACATATGTCTCCAGCCACCCCTTCCCCAAAATCGGGACTTAGTACGTTATTGGGAGCTGGTGCACGTGAAATCTGACTGGCTCCAGAATCTTCCACGTTGAAATCCACCTGTTGAGCCAGGTGAAGGCCTCTCAACCGGAAGCTGATTCAAAATTGAAATACATGAGCAAATATGGACTCTTTCAGGGTCTTGCTTAAATGGATGCTTCCATCGTCTATTAAAAGAACTTGTTCCAATGATTCTCTAGCGAGCGGCAACCTCGTGAAAAAATATAAATAGCAATTTAAGTAGCACGTCTACGGGGATCGTTTTAGACGTGCGGTATTAATCACGTCCGGGTCACCAAGCATTTGGAGAAGGTAGGTTAGCGTGGTTCATGAAATTTAAATGTAAATGACTCCATCTTATATTAACAACTGACATATTTTAATGAAAAGTTTACGGATTCAAAACCACAACAATATATTAATGGAAAAGAAAAAATATACGTGCAGCAAGCACTCTCTGAAGCTCGTGGAGAGATAATCAGTTTCATATTAAGGCTGTTGCCACAATTCTGTCTCTCAATAGAGGATGAGCAACAACAAATACGGTATAACACAAAGCCAAGAATAGATCCATTTTGGTCCATTTTTTGCACATCTAGTTTGTTCCTGAGCACTTCTAAGCCCGGATTATTAGGAATTCAAGATCCTGTGTTAAGAATCCAGTTTGAACCATCAAAAATGTATCTCATTCTAAATGAGCCTTCCTTAACTCGCAGCTTTACGAAGGGTTTATCCCTGGACCGTTCAACCTGCAATCAAACTTGAGGAATCTTAAACTCAAGAGAGCATCTATAAAGATCCCTCAGTCGGGTCCTTTCATTCGGGGACAAGCTCATTCCACCCTTAATTTTTAGATCATCGTCCGGAAGGAGGACTCCTAGTGTAGTTGTCCACTTATCTGTACCCTGGACCTATGTGGCTCAGACACATAGGTCCAGGGTGGACAGCTGGGGGGACAGGGGACAGGGGGGCTGGACAGCTGGTGGGGGGTCCAGCTCAGACACATTGGGTTCGCCCCTTCTATAGGGCTGATCCCTTGGGAAAAGAAATAGTAAACCTTTCTTATCAGCAATATTATTATTGATTTAAGTTTAGTTTTTCTCAAATAGAAAGTATTTTAAGGCAAAACGATGTCGTAAATCATTATAGTTACTACGTTTTATTTAAAGTTAAAACGATTATGAATATGTTCAAAACAAATGAACGTCCTAAATTTAATCTAATTATGCAGTTCTTCGTATACTTCAGAACAATATCGAATGTAAACATTAAAATACAATGAAAGGAAAATGAAGTTTTGTCACAGTATATGGATTCAAACTCTGAAAAAATTTCTATTTTAGATTGTGTAGACAGAGCAATGTTTTGAATTTTGCACGTTTCTGAAAAAGTTCCTGTTACAGGTTCCCCACGGTCCTTGAAAAGTTTTGAAAAGTTCTTAATTTCTTTTTAAATAAGGATCCCAGAAACTCCTTGAAAATGATAGAAAGTTCTTGAAAAGTTTTGAATTTTTTTCGCCTTTAAGTATTTACCTGCTTCTGTAATAACCTGAAAAAAAATGCTCAATTTCTTTATCCGAGACGAATCCCCTTTTCTGTAAACAATCATGAACACGAGTGAAAATAATATGCTTATAAAAGAGTTAAATAAGTATCACCATAAAATTAATAAATTACTTGATATAGTTAATTAACTAAACTTGAAACTTACTTAAATTATAATGCTCATTATTTTATTAATGATATATTCAAGACCTTGAAAAGTTTTGAAATTTTTTTGTTTATTAAGAGTGGGACCCTGTTTTAATTACGTGAAATAAGGTATATTTCTGAGGTATGACTTTATCTGATCTAATTGCGCTAATTCCACTTTGGACAAGGACATAGCAATTCAAAATCCATGGGAGGGGTTCAGCTCATTCAACATTTACTCTGAATACTCAAAAATATTGCATTAGACTTAATTAATAATCAAAATGAAACTAAATTAAAAGCTTAATTTAAATAGTAAGTTATTCCCTTTATTAATTATAATTGAATCATTATTAATTATTAATCATTATTAAATAAATAATTATGAATCAATAGATTAATTTAATTAGCAAGTTGAACTATTACTTAATTAGTAACAGAACTCAGCTCATCCAACATTTTCACCGAATACTCAACAGTATTGGATAAGACTTTATCAACAGTCAAATTTAAACTAAATTTAGCTGAATTTAATTAATATCTTAATTTAATTAGTAAGTTATTCCTTTCGTTAAATATTAATCTAATCATTAATTATTAATCATTATTAATTAATATTTATGAATCATTATTTATTGAATTATTAATTAATAGTCTGATTTAATTAGAGCGTTATTCATCTCATTAATTATTAATTAAATCCTTTGCAAAACTGGCTACACGCACAATACTTTGCTACCGAATGGGGGGGCTTGAGCCCTCCAGGCCCATCTTTCCTACGCCACTGACTTTGGATTTTGTCTACAATAAAAGTAACGTTATCTTTTTATCCTCATTAATTTTCATCCTCTATTTTGTTTGCTTTGGATTTATCATCATAAATTTGGCCCATTTTGAATCTTGGCGAAAGCAAAAATTTCGCCTACCCCGCAAACCGGGTTATATCTAAAATAGGAGCGGCAGTAATGCGTATTACTTTAAATCTTGAGTCCTTTTGTGAAACCTGAACTAGGCAAATGTATTTAATAAATTAAAGCGGGCAGCTTAAAAATAGAAGTGATTCTGGCAGTAGCGGGAGTATTTATTTTCTTGTGTTTCGTCTGGAATACTGGGGTTGAAACTTTATTTTCATTATTTTTTTTGGTCACGTGCCATTTCGCTTGAATGTCTAGATATAAAGTTACCGGAGACAATTTGGCGAGTATCTTTTTGTTCCTCCCCCTTACTTTGCATTGAAATTTACGGGTTGCGTGACAATGCGTCACAACACATTTTGCCGCGCATAATTCGGCGAGAGCAAACACATCAGATAGGCTGTTTTATGAATGTTTGTGCACTGTAACATCTGTTTACTTTAATCTGTCCATGCCTATTTGTCTCTATTGCAATATCAAGTGCCGAATTATTTGTTTTGTCCAAGGACGGAATATCGGTCATTTCGGCCATTTCTCCCGTTTTTGACTTAAAATGTCCCGGATTTTGTCAATTTTTGGTATCAAATTTGATCACCAAGTCGCCAAATTGTCACAAAGCCAGGGCTGATTGTGTTCCGGTATAATTTCGGAATTCCGGTATTTTTTTCCTTCCAAAATTAGATTTTCGGTATTTATTAAAACCTTTCTTTTATTTTTCTTTACAAAACTGGAATTCCAGAATTTCCAATTTACCAAAATTTTAAAATTTAGATAACTTTTTCCGTGCATTTTATCGTTTGATCGGAAGTAATATCGTGAAGAAGTCGATTTTAATTTCGCTTTATTTGGCTGCTTTCGTAGGCTACGGTAGTGCGGAACAGTACAGAAGCAAAAATATTCTACTTACGTCAATTTTTGGGATTTCTGGCACGTCTTCTTCCGATGATTCTATGAATCGTGCATAATTTTTCTTCTCTTTGCAGTGCGATTTTCGCTATAGTGATTTCACTTTTGCCGTATAGTTAGTTTCCGTGGTCGCATTTCGTTAATATTTGTTTTCTCGTCAAACATTTCTAAGAACATTTTAGTAGTTTAAAAATGTATTTTCGTGAAAACGAAATACATATAACAATTTGTTGTATATGTCTGCCATAATTTATAATTTTCATAATGGGTATGTGTGAATAAATGTGCTTGTGTGTGAAATAAATGGCATTCCTTCTCCCTCCCTCCCCCA
>Ga0181466_1000512_pt2 | contig 13808 bp, 7 predicted proteins | sample InSIn4gowninarea_FD_119078 | JGI IMG/M metagenome (GOLD analysis project Ga0181466, IMG submission 119078) | Clean room microbial communities from NASA Spacecraft Assembly Facility at Jet Propulsion Laboratory, Pasadena, California, USA -... ... | reverse complement strand
CTGCTTTTTACAAAGGGCTTGACGAAGATGATGCGGAGAACTACTACGGAAGGCAACCGTTTGACTTTCTTAAAAGTGTAGATTCTCTAGCGTTAGCCAACGCTCAGCGAAATGCTGAAACTGCGTACAAGAACTTCTTTTCACACGGTGCTGGGTATCCCAATTTTAAGTCAAAGGACACAACCAAGTGGTCATACAAAACCAATGCTGTATACCACCGCGACAAGAGGGGAAACCTTCGATCTAATGTGTTCATCAAGGATAGTTACCTCAATCTCCCTAAAGTAGGGTTGGTAAAAATCAATAAACACCGGGGCGTGTATGGGAAACTCAAAAACGCCACCATCGTGAAAGAACGCTCTGGAAAGTGGTATGTTTCTTTACTCTTTGAAGATTCACACGACAAACACTTGCCGCATACTAGCAGTATGGTTGGTGTGGACATGAACCTCAACGACATTGTTCTCTCCGATGGAACAACCTACGAGGTTCCCAACTTCACCAAAAACAATTCCGACGATCTGACTTATCGTCAACGTATATTTTCACGTTCTCAAAAAACCTTACAGGCACGCCGAGACAATGGTGAAACGCTAGACAAATACCACATCAAGAACTACCAAGAAAAACGTGAAAAGGTAGCACACGTTCATGCTAGGACTGCTGCTCAGAGGTTAGATTTCCTCAATAAAGTAACCACTGATATTGTCAAGAATCACGACATTATCTGTGTTGAAACATTGAAGGTCAAGAATCTTATAAAAAACAGGAAACTAGCAAAGAACATAGCTAATGCTTCTTGGGGAACTTTTGTTCAACTGTTAGAGCAGAAGTGCCAGTCCTACGGGAAAATGCTCGTAAAAATTGATCAATTTTTCGCTAGTACACAGCTGTGTTCCCATTGTGGAATGAAAGGTGGCCCCAAAGGTTACCGAGGTCTCAAAGTGAGAGAGTGGGTATGTTCTTGTTGTAACACTCGCCACAATAGAGACGTTAATGCTGCCCTCAATATTCGAGACGAAGGCTGTCGAGTTCTCGTTGACGAAGTAAAAAATAATAGCCGGGAGGGACCCCTGGTCTTAGCTCTGGGGTTACTGGATTGTTCTAGTAACTCACAAGATTACGACACCAGCGAACCAGCTTCTGTAAAGGAGTGCTATAGTGTCAGTATTTGGGACAAGAGAACAAAGAGTTATCAGTTAGTCTGATAAGAAGCCCCGACCTCTTCAGGTCGGGGAGGTTCACTGCAAGATACGGTTATATTTAGGGATTTGGGTACCTGCACTTCTACTTTGTCCTTGGGGCAGGTACCAAGGTTGTAAGGTAAAGGAGTGCAGAAATGCCTGATAATTTAGGGCCACTGTCTGATGGTGGCCTTTCTGGCGTAGGTGACTCGCCGGTTGTTGATAATACTGCGGTGGGTGATACCCAACCGCGCTCGAATAACGCAGATGCTGGTCCCACGGGCGGTCGTGGCTCTCAGGACGGTATTTTAGGCCGTATTGGATCTGGTGCGGGGTCACTGCTCTACGGTGGTGTCGCAGCTGGTATCAATGGTAGCCGTTGGGCTGGTCGCGCTATGGGTATGGCCTGGCGCAAGATGCTTGACATGTTGGGAAGTGCCGGTTTAGGTATTTCTCGCATGACGGGTGGGTTACTTACTCCACGCATGGGTATGGTCGCTGCCGGTGGTGGCGGCGGTATCGGTTCTATTTGGATGGTAGTTACGTTAGTAACGCTATTGTTCCCTCATGCCAAAATGGATGAGCCAATGATTCTAGAGTGTCAAACTCAGATGAATCAGGCAGATATGTCGAAAGCTATGGACGGCAAGAGCGAAGAGCAAGACGCCAATGCGAAAAAGATTTTTGAAGCGTTCGTCGGCATGGGTATGTCGCCGGAAAATGCCGCAGGTATTTTAGGTAACTGGTCAATTGAGTCTGGTGTTGACCCGACATCGGTGGAGACTTTTGCGGGCCAAGAGCCGTATGAGATCGGTCCAAAAAAGAAGCGTGCGTGGGATTTGGGCTTTAAGCTTGCTAAAGTTGATCCAGGTTATAAAGCTACCTACCCAGCTATTGACTTGATGGGTATTGGTTTAGGTCAGTGGACTAATGAGCGCAATACTATGCTGATGGATTTCTCTGAGGCTAATAATGAAGATTGGCACGTTCTAGAGTTGCAGCTTGCTTTTATGCTGGGCGGTGACGCAGATCAGAGTGTGAAGATTGTCAAAGAGATGATTGACAATAAAAACCCTGGCGCTAATTCTCCAGGTGCTGCTTCTTTTTACTTCTTAAAGAAGTGGGAGGGTATTGTCAATGGTACACAAGGTCAGCGTGCAGCAGAGGCGGAAAAGTGGTTCGCTAAGGCTAAATCTGAAGGTTGGAAGGGCGATAAGCAATTAGCGCAGTCTATTTTGAAGATGGCCGATGAAGGTGGATCTGCCGCTAATAATCAAGCAATGAATGATGAAATTGCTGATTGTCAAGTCTTTGGTAATTCTTCTGTAGATAATTCTGACTTAGCTGAGGCGGCATTGAGTTATGCGTGGGGTTTGCCAGAAGATTCTTTAGAGAATGACGGTACTGATATTTTCTATTGGTTGCACAAAGAATTATTCCCAGATGTTCCTTACTTTTCTTCGTGCGATGCTACTGTTGCCACAGCCGTTCACTGGGCGGGTGTAGATAAGTCTTTCCCACCGTCGGGTACATCTGTTGAGCGACAATACCTAGAGGGCGAAGGCAAAGAATATTGGGATAAGATCGGAGAAGGTCCGTGGAGTAGTGTGGATTCCAAGGTGGAATCGGGCGATGTTGTCATGCTTGATAACCATATCTTCTTATATGTTGGTAATGATGCTGTAAAGAAGGTATGGGAGAAATCGGGTGAGAAGTATCAAGAGGACGCTCGTGTAGTATCTGGTTCTTGTAATAAGCGTTCTCCAGGCCTCGCCACTATTGGCCCTAATGGTGGTGGTGATGATAACGGTACAACTGTTGCTGTATTCCGCAATAAGAAAGAAAATCCAGATAAGAAAGAAACATCGCTAAAGCCTCCATCATCGATGAAGATGAATAAGGGCGATAAATCTCGACACGGTACACCTTCGTGCGGTTAAGAATCGATACGGTAGTGTGTTAAATACTATGCTATAAGCGTCGGTCTGTGTTATTATTTAACACGAGCCGACGCTGTAGTATTTTAATATAGGAAATACAGCGTTTTTAATAAAAGGGAGTTTAAATCAATGGAAGAAGGACACCGCGCAGCCCATCGGGCTAATCAGCCGGGCGAAAAGCGACGTACATTAGGTCACGGTCATGACATCAAATCAGATGGTACTGATGGTGATTTGAAGAGTGCTCGCGATATTGCCTCTAATGAGGCTAATGGTCGTAAAAAGATTACAAAGCAAGAAGCAGAGCAATTACTCAAAGAGCGCCGTGAAAAGAGTAAAGCGAAGGCACAAGAGACATTTGATAAGTGGGCACCACAAGCAGGTATTGCTCGTGTAGCTGTAACAACACTCTGTGGTCTTGCTGCTATTGGTATTGGTATTGGTGTGGTATCTACTGCTGGCAAGCACGACCAGAAGGTTGCTGCCAATAATGAAGTTATTAGTTCTTTGAAGACAGATCAGACAGGTGCGCAAAATCGTCTTGAAAAGATTCCCGATGCTTCTGTGATGGTCTCTGCTATGTCGCGCGCAGGTGAGCGCGCTCATGAGTTGGTAGACGAGCAAAATAAAATCTCTCGTTGGCGTGCTCCTGATGATAGGGCAGAAAATCAAGAAGATATTTATGCCGAATATGGTGTCATGACCGATAACGCCAAGCGTTTTTTCACCGAGCGTACAGTCTCTGGTGGTGATTTCTTGCCGAATGGTCCATGGTATCAGCCTATGAAGCAGGCAGAAGATCCCAAGCATAAAGGTAAGACTACAGTTGTTCCACTTGATGCGGAAGAGTGGGAGTGGCGCTATGTACGTGTCCATGATGTTAATGATGATGGATCTGTGCCTGTTCTTTTCGAAGCACGGCGAACAGGTGGAGATAAAGATGGTGAGCTTCTTGCCTGGATGAAGGCTACGTATCAGCAAAATGTGGATAAATTCTCTAATATGATTTTTGCTAAGACGGCTGCAGGTTCTTCTCTTGACTTTGGTACCCCCGGTATCGATAGTGAGCGGGATGATTATAAGAGTGATGAGGAACTTAACGAGAAGGTAGACCCGGCTGAGATTGAAGATATGATTGAACGCGGTCGATCCGCTATGGAGAAAAAGGCTAAAGAGCGTCAAGAATCTGGGGATAACCCTTATGAGTTAGGTAAGGATTATCCATCTAATGCCGAGCTTCGTCGGCAAAAAGTTGATGGTTACCGTTTAGAAGACGATCCAGATTATGATCCACACGCTATGGATAATATCGAAGAAGATACCGGTGATAATGACGAGTCCGGGGACACGGAAGAATCCGGTAATAATGAGCGACATGATAGTGACCCGAATGCTGTACGTGAAGGCGAGGATAAGTAATGGCACAAGGTACATGGAATGCTGCCGCTGATAAAAAAGAAGCGACAAATCGCCTTCGCGCGCAGCAAAAGGATAAGGGTCGGTTCTATCCAGATCCTGATGATGATGCAAATCAGAAGGTATTAAAGTTCTTTGGGCGTAACTTACTGCTTATTGGCGTTATTCTCGCCCTTATTGCAGTAAGCATGTATGCAGTACATGTGCGTGGTACGCGACAAGACACTCTAGAGTCCCAAGAAGCGCAGATCCTACAACTTAAGCAATCAGTACGCAGTACTGATGATCAAGCTAATGCTGATTATGCTAAGACCATGCGCGAGGCCACTGGTGGTGTCGATGCAACGCATAAGAGCCGTGATGACGCAGCGGTAGAAAAGATGTTGCGTAAGGCACTAACTTGGGACAGCATTGATCAATATCTCAAGGCGCGCAAGGAGATCAAGGAGCAGTATAACTTCTCTGAGGACTCGCAGTTTATGTCCACCTTTATGCCGGGTGAGTCCCAGGGTGTTGCTTCTAAGGACGCCTCTGGCGATATGCACTACTCCTTTGACAAGGATATTCAGTCTCAGTATGAGGGTATGAAGTCTGTAGTTGATTTTGATTGCAAAACATTTCGCTCATCTTTGCTCAACACGCCGTCAACATATAGTTCATGGTAGAGGCTTCTGTCGGCAAGGATTTGGTTGTACATAAACCGTGCACAACCAATAATCTTCCACATTATCTCAGCTTGTTCTTCTGTGGGAAACATGCGAAATTTGTAGGCTCTGTGTTGCATGTTATCCCCGCTGTTCCCGAACATACATATCTTTGAAGACCTGAGATATTACATCATCAAGTACATTCCGGCGATATTTGACAACTAAGACAAGGTGGTAGTGCATATCAAATACTGAGTGGTTAATTCTCTGCATTTTCCCTACCCCTTTGTGTTTTATCTTAACTGTCTCCAATAGTATAACACATTTACAATCGATGTAGTGTATTCTTTATGAAACTACACCTAAAGCATTCATCCCCGACTTACGCTAACGCTTAGAAGTCGGGGAATTCTGCTAATCTTTGTTAAAGATACACGTCAACGCCCTCATTGTCGACGTTCGGGTCTACAGTTTCACCGTTTTCATCCACCTTAGGTGGGTTCGCACCAGAATTGACAGTGCCGTACTTTTCTACATAGTGAGCATCCAACTCTAGAGACAAAAACTTACGCAAAATATCAGTCTCATATTCACGCTTCGCCTTATAATAATCAGCATAAGCCTGGCTGGCATTACTTGCCAAAGTATTAAGCGCTAAGAGATCAGAATCATCGCTGGCATAATCATTAAGTTTTTTACCATTAGTCAATGACCACTTAATACCGCTGACATTAAGACTTGGTGCCTGCTGGGACTCTACCTCCGAGAGGTATTCAGCCGGTGACGCACCATCAGGAACAAGGTCAGCAAAATAGCTATCCGAGATAGTCTTATTCCGCCAATCAAAATTATATCCGCCTGGAATAACATCACGCGGAATAAATTCATACATATTCATAAACTCTACATTGTTATTTGTAAAGTCCATGTCATAAGCACTATCAGTCATGGAATTGATCATATCGGTGATACCAATATTACTTTCCTTATTCTTATACCACTCTTCTACCTCAGCCTTGCTATAGCCCTTGATTTCATCACCCACCATGAAATCAGGCAACGCGGGCGGAATAAGACGTACATTGAAGTCACCATCAACATCAGCGCTGGTGGTCTCCATATCTGCCTCATAACTCTTCATACGGTCATAGGCAGCCTTCAACTCTTCTAGCTTCTGAGATGCAGCAATACGCTGATCCAACTCAGCACTACCGTTAACAGACTGAGTATAGAGATCGGCAATATTAAGCGCATTGTCATCACCAGCGTTACCAACGCCGTCGACAGTGTTGAGAGCATCGAGCTTTTCTGCTCGCTCACCCGTCGGGTTAAAGATCACACGCCACTGATCATGGTTCTTAAAGTCTTCAGAATAACCATACTTAGCCATATCCTCTTCAGTCATAGCATTTTCCGGCACTAATTCCTTCTTAGCGCGAATAGTAATATTGAGCAACTGCTCATCAAATCCACCTGGGGCTTCTAATAAAATACCTAAATAACCAGTCGAACCAAAGCTATAAATAGATCCTACTGTTGGCTGAGATACCTTTTCTGGCTTTCCTTCTGGGCCGCCCTTAACGCCAGAGACAAACGCATAATAGTCATTAGCGTTGGTAGACATATCACCACTAGAATCGAGCTTCATCAATACGAAGCTCTTCGTCTTATCATCGCTGGTAAAGATATGCTCCACAGTACCCATTTGCTGTGTACGCGAAGTAACAAAATCAGTAGTGTACATAGCATACTGACTTAATTCTTCCTTGCCAGACTGCACAGCATAAATAACAGTAGTGCCTAATAGCAAAGCACCTGTGACAGCACCTGTTGCAGTAATAACACCAAAGCGCTCAATACCGTAATGAGAACCTAATTTAAACTTCTCTTGGAAACGACGAAATTTCTCTTTACGCTGTGCGCGCTTTTCATCATCATCCATTGGCTTTTTCGCCATAATAAAACCTCTACATATTATCAGTGCGTATATCTACAGACCTCTTAAAAGGTACCACAATATTTACCTCTTTGCCATATTTTAACACACTTAGACAATACAAAAATAACACCCCAGAGGTTATATCCTCTGGGGTGTTATGTATAAGTGTGCAGTAGGTATCAATGACCGTACTGTCGCTTACTGCAGATTGCCACCTGGGCCGCCTTCCCAGGCGGTTCCATTGCCTAGGTCTGTGGTAATCGCGATGGTACCGCTGCCGTTAGAACCGAAGTCCTCAATGGTCTTTTGACCACCAGCCGCGAAGCGGGTAAGCAGTGTAATACCACCGAAGGCAAGAGCACCACCAGTAACGATAAGTGCAACGATCTTGAGCCAGTTATCCTGGTTCTGCTGACCGGCCATCAGCTTACGCACGAGCAGGAAGCCACCCCAGACAACACCGGCAATACCGATGAAGGCCAAGAACACGCCACCTACGACCTGCATCCACTTAGCTGCATTCGAGAAGAAGGTCTCGGCGTCGAAAGAATCGCCAGACGGCTGATCCAGACCTGCCGGGTTGTGTTTATCGGCTAGGTACATAATTGTGGCTGCACCCGCCGTATCGAGAAAACTCATAACAGATATCCTCCATTGATTTCCTTGTACTAATCATTGACACCTCACGCACAGCAAGCTGTCACCGCCCAATTATAGCTACTTAATAACAAAACTCAAGTTAAGAAGACAAAAAAGTACAAAAATGTTAGCCGACACACATCAACCCCGTGTGGTGATATCCACACGGGGTTGATGACTAACTATGACTGTTAAAGGAAACTACGCTGAGTTATTTCTTATACACCCAAGGTGCCTGGTCCATCGGAGTTACCTCCGAGTGGGCCAGAGTTAGAACCTCCTTGGAAATGTCCACGTAAACGGCCAGATCCATCATCCTCGCCGCCACGGCGAGAGGAACGGCCCAGAATATCATCCTCGTCCTCATCGCGTCCACGACGCTTCGAGAGACGGTCACGGTCACGATCTCGATGACGGCGACGCTCACTATCGTGATCACCGCGTCCACGAGCACCAGCGGCACCTGCAGCAGCGGCACCACCGTACATCGTGCCTCGCTGCATACCGCCCATAGCCGAGTTAATGAACTGGCTTGTGGCAGAGCCATTACCGCCTCGGCCACCGCCCTTACCGCCAGAGCCATGACCACCAGTGGTGGACTGGCTGGCAGTGTTATTACGAGGACCCTGGTTGCCGGCCAAAGCACCAGAGACCATCGCAGACGCTGCTTGAGCCGCAAAGATCTTATTCATCGAACCGGAACCAGATCCACGTCCGCTATCGCGAGACTCAGATACTGGTGAAACAGAACCAGTCTGCTGGCTTGGTACACCCTGTCCAGTCTGCGACTGGAAGGTGCCACCATGACCGGAAGTGGCATCATCGCCGCTAAGACCGCGAGCACCTACTGGAGCGCTACCAGCCGGCATAGCACCGCCTACTGGGCCACGGCTACTGTAGCCGCCTTGACCACTGTGGCCGACCTGTCCAGTCTGTCCAGACTGACCAGTATTACCAGAAAGACCAGTCTCACCTGCACCGGCATTACCTGCTTGAGATAGACCGTGCTTAGCTGCAGCAGCACCAGCAATACCAGCACCACCCAAACCTGCAGCAGCTGCTGCAGACTTAAGACCAGACTCATTGAAGGACTCGTGAGCAGCACTACCCATCTGAGCCAAGGAGCGAACAGCACCCAAAGCAGAACCATCATTGGTATCAGAGTTAATAGCTCGCTCAGCGGCCTCATTCATAGACTCATTGAACTTGCCCATTTGCTCGCCCATAGCAGCCTGTGCATTCTCGCCATAACCGCTAATCGCATCACCCGCGACGTCAGAGACGGTTGCATCACCAGACTGAATAGAATCTGCAACACTCGATGCCAGGCTACCCAGCGACTTCGGAGCATCCTCACTGTAGTCGCTACCACCGGCTAAGCCGGAGCCACTATAAGAAGCAGGATTAGCCTCGAAGCTACCACCGGCTTCGCCGCCACCAACAGTGTCGGCTACAGCACCGTCGCCGTCGACCATGCTGGTTTCAGCCGTACCACCAATACCATCGGTACCGGCAATACCAGCAGACATATCAGCACCACCGTCGTTAGCTAATGCTGTACCTGCAGCACCGGCTGCAGCAGAAGCACCAACCAGCTCTGGCGAGCCAGAAGCAAGGGCACCATTTTCTGCAGCATTATTAGCCAGCTCAGCATCAGACAGAGTACTCAAACCATCAGCGCGAGTGCTATCTGCAGCACCGAAGGACTCGGCACCAGAACCAGATCCTGCCACGGCAGACTGTTCTGCAGCGCTGAGACCCATAGACTCAGCCGTTACCGGCTCGCCCTTAGCGTCCATAATCTGATTGCCCTGGGTATCCAGTGCATTACCATCAGCGTCAAAGCCGCCAATCGACGAGATCGGAATGGCATTTCCATCTTCGCCGCGTACGGTAGCACCTTGTGCATCCATCAAGTCACCATTGGCATCGGTCGGCAGCTGTACGCCACCTTGTGTTGCCATGGAGTTGGCAGAAATAGTATTGCCATCTCCATCGGTGAGCTGGTTGCCATTGTGGTCTAAGAGGTTACCGTTCTCGTCGACGCCACCAACATCAGCCAAGGTCATGGGCACACCGTTCTTGTCGGTGGCTAATTCGCCGTCATCACCGTAAAGGTTGCCGGCTGCATCGTGATTAGCAATATCACCCGGGGTGACCGGGTTACCCTCTTGGTCGCTGACAATCTGACCATCACTATCAGTGAGCAGACCATTCTGAACGCTATAGTCACCATCAGCGGCTAAACCTTCAGATCCGTCTGGATTATAGAAACCACTCTCATCGGTGGCATTAACAGCCCCGTCGCCACCATCTGCACCGTAGATACCTTCGGCGTCGCCCGCGTCATCGACACTACCGGACAAGTTGCTTAAGCCTGCAGCGCCACCTGCGCCAGCCATAGCGGCATTGCGCATACCGCCTCCGCCACCGGTCGGATCATCATCACCAGCAAGGCCAGTACCGCCGTCACCATCTGCGCCGTCGGCACCATCATCAGATCCACCGGTCATCATGCGGTGGCCTACAGCCATACCCGCACCACGAGCCAGCATGGACTTCGCCTGAGACTGCTTACCAGCCTCGGTACCACCAGAGACATTGGTATCCATGAGCTTATTGATAAAGCGCGTGACGGCTTCATCAATAGCACCAATCAGCGTACTACGCAGCTTCATAGCCAAGATGGTGAAGATAAGTACACCAGCCGAGGCAATCAAAGTAACCAAGATACCGATAGCCATGGGGTTCTTTGCAGCCAAACCTGCAACACCTTGGGCAATACCCCAAGCGGCTAAGTCACCCTTACCATCATTACTTAAGAATTCAGACATAGGGGCTTCAATAAGGCTCGGAATGACCATCAAGAACTCTTGAACCAGTCGGTAGATAAAGAGTGTACCGAGCAGCTCCAAGAAGAGTGCCACAGCGTAGACGATGACCTTAGCAATACCACCCATAAAGCCCATTGCTGCAAACGGCACAGCCGAAATCAGCGAAATGGCGCGCTTAATGGAGTTAAACAGCAATGCTAGAGCGTAACCAAAACCAATGACAATGAAGCTTACCAGCAAAGTCATAGAACTAAACCAGTAAATGAGATGCATTGCACCAGAGCCAACAGCACTAACCGAAGAGTGCATAGCACGAGAGTTAACGGACGAGGACATACCCGAACCGTCAATCGTACCCCCCTTACTATCAAAGCGAGTATTGAGGTAGTTATACAAACTCAGCAGCGACATATTACAGTCAGCAGGATTACCAGTCGGGTCTAAACCATCACCATCCGTAATGTCATGAGCGGTACATTTTTTGTTGCCAGATTTATTAAAGGAAACCTCATTAGCCCCGCCATTAGCAATAGTAGCGTCACCCTCATCTATGGGAACACTCTTGCCACCATCAGTCTGAAGACCGCCCTTTTTCACATACATCAATGGATTGGGCGTCGTGTTATCTTCAAAATTTACCTTCTTACCCTTGCCATTTTCCTGGTCATCGCCTTCTTCTGCCGACTTTTGACCCTGGGAGTTAATCTTTTCTGCGGTATTCCACTCAGAAATCCACTCAATCGGGGAAGCTACAGTATTGCTGTTCTTGTCACCGGGGTTACTATCCTTATTAGTATCCTCAGCGCCTTTCTCTTTATTCTTCTGCTTGCGATCTTCAGCAGCCAAGTAACTGGTCACTGAGTTATCCAAGGTAGCACCAGAGACACCGGCATTATCCTTATAGCGATTAAGCAGGTTAATAGTATTACCAAAACCAACATCATCAGAAACATTCTGCGACGAGCCATTACTGAGCTTACGCTCACCTGGCGTTCCGCCATAATCCATGTTGTCAGTCATATAAGTGAAATCGCCCGATTTGTTATCAAAACGTGGACCATTACTATTCCTGTCAGGGTCCCAGTTCTTATTAACCATCTGGTTAATAGCTAGTGCAGTCTTGCGCACCTTCACCTGACTATCACTCGTTGGTTGACCATTACTGTCAACCCAGGTAATAGCATTATCTGGGGCCTTATCTGGGATAGCCAAACGGTAGTCCATAGCCCACTTTTCAAAGTCAACATAAGTAGACAGCACAACACCTTGCGCGTGTACTGTACCAGAACGGCCAGAAGCACCTTCCATCGAGTTCAACGCACTAGTGTAGGTCACACCGAGTAGCGGAATACCCAACGTCAGGTAAGTAATACGGATAAAGAGGTGCTTTAAGTTCTTTCCGCGCTCATAGCGACGGAAAAGCAGCATACCCATAGCAACAATACCAATAGTAATTGGCACTGTTACCATCCAACCGATTGTCAATGTACCCTGGTACACAGTCGCGAAGAAATCACGAATACCAGAGAAGACAGAATCATCATCAACACCGTCAACACCAGCGGTAAACATAGACTTTGTGCCACCGAAGTAATCATCGGCACCACGTACTGCATCAAAGAGCAAGTTAAACGGGTTAATGATCTGCAAAGCGCGAACAACAGTAGCAAATACTACGTCAATCAGGCCAGAGCCAATGAAAGCAAGCAGCATAGTGTTACCAAAAAGGAAACGCTGCGCTGTACCATCAGCTGCCTGGTTACCACCTGCACCAGCGGGGCTGTCAAGACCTAAACCATTAAGGGCAGATCCAAAGTAGAGGTAATCACGCACGCCACTATTAGCACCAAATTCGCCGTCTTCACCCACCGGAACAGAAGCTAAACTACGTGCTAATTCGTGCGTATATACACGGTCATTACTTGCATTCGCACCGTTAAAAGCCTGCGCAGTGTCATCATTGAAGTTCTTATCTTCATACCCTAAAAAGGCACCCGCTGTACCAGGATGGCTCAAGACAGGCGACCACATCTCTGCGAAATCGACCATCTCGGTAAGTTCTTCATCAGACTTATCATCAGCACTAGCCCCAGAGTCTTCGGAATCCTTGTCCTTGTCTTCGTCCTTAGACTCGTCCTTAGCCTTATTACCCTCGAAATCCACCCAATAGTTACCGTACAGGGTAGTCAGAGCGGAGGAAAGACGGTACAAGGTGTACTCTTCCTTCACCGGGTTTTCTGGCTGAGGTTCTTCCTCTTCTTCTTCCTTTTCGAGGTCACTCATGGCTTTTTCAATGCAGTCGCCAATCTTAGTAATATCGCCATCTTCCATGCACTTTTTGAAGTCCTCCATATCGCCTTTAAGGTCTTTGACCTTTTCAGTGAACTTCTTAGCACATTTACCTATGTCGCTTTCCTCGCCACAGACCACATCTTTAGCCTTACCGGCCAATTCCGTAGCAATAGCTAATTCAACCCCTTGGGCCTCAGCCTCGGGCGCGGTGTTGGTGTTTATCACACCAACACCCAGTATCGCCACCAGCGCGACAAGCACGCCGGCAGCCCACCGCGTCACTCGCGATGGACTCTCCATATGATTCATAACGTTCATTTCCTTTCACACACAGTCATCAATCAGTGGCGCGCGCCCACGGGCTTAGCCTTAAACTGATTATCGCCTGTAGAGTTTACGGGTTCGGAGCCGTTTTGACCAGACGAGCTTGGCGATCCGACCCGAGATCCCGCCTGATGTCCACGACTGTGAGCAGTATTACTCTTATCTGGCTCTGCAGCCTTGCGCTCTGCCGCTTCTTCCTTGCGAGACTCAGTAGTCTGACCAGTATCAACAATTTTAGCGTCAGACTTCTTCATCTTCGGTGTTGTACCACTCTTGGACTTAATACGACCGAAGCGTGTCGACCAGCCCACATTGCGTTCCTTAGCTGAGACACCGCCGCCGAAGTTATCGCGGAAGTAATCAGCATCGCGCATACCCAGTGGCAAATCTGTCTGGAAGACAATATTTGCCACACCACGACGAAGATAGGACAAATTAGCGTCCTTTTCGCGCACCAGACCCTCTAACTCAGGCGGAATAGCCTCATTGAGGATGTCCTTATAGGCCAAAAGAGTGTCAGTGTCCATAGGACCCAAGACAGTGTAATCAGCACGGTTAAAACGGTTGAATGTCCAGTTCTCCAACATGGAATC
>Ga0181466_1000076_pt3 | contig 13849 bp, 8 predicted proteins | sample InSIn4gowninarea_FD_119078 | JGI IMG/M metagenome (GOLD analysis project Ga0181466, IMG submission 119078) | Clean room microbial communities from NASA Spacecraft Assembly Facility at Jet Propulsion Laboratory, Pasadena, California, USA -... ... | reverse complement strand
AAATATATTTATATATACTTGAATTTTTTTAACTGAGGTGATACTCTGATTAATATTCAACTCAACAGTACTTTAAAGTAATTTCGAAAACTACTGTTAAAAAAAGAAACTGTGCTTCATATAATAATTCGTTATAATTAAGGCGCATTTTGATGACGCAAAAAATCACAAAAAATGCTTTAAAAATGACTAAAAAATTTCGCTAAAACACTTAAAAATGCCTTTAAAATGCACTTATGCTCTTAAAATTTTACATTTTAATGATGCTAAAACGATTTACTTAAACAGAAAAACCATAAAACCCATAAGTCATAGTATAAATATCAATAGTTTTAGCTAAATGCAGATAGTCTAATTTCTGTACTTAAGAAATGTGTTCAAATATGACTTACTTTATAAGATTTATTGTTGTGAACTAAGACAAATTTAATGTCTAATTTAATGTTATCAAAGCTTAATTACATTGAATTATCTGATGCTTTTTAATGTTGTTAAATGTAACCTATCTTCTATGGTTGGAATGTATATGTTCTTATACTTTAAAAAACATCTTCCAGTGTTTACGAATGTGCATATACGAAGGTACAAATATGCTTACACATCCGATTTTCCTTCGTTGTTTAATATCTCAGCTTCATTATTTGTGAAAGATTTAGAAGTCTGGTTTAATTTGTTTACCAATTTAGCTTCATTTGAAGAAGATCAAGCGAGATGATACTTGTTTACACTACAAAAAATGTGGGCAACATAGGTGTTATGTCTTCACATCTTTTAAAAAACGTGACATAATAGCGAAGTTCTAATCTGAAAAAAGTAAAATTTCTCTCAAACAGAAAATCTGCAAAAATGACAAATATTACTGCATTACATCAAAAATGCTAAATAATGCCTCAAAAATACAAAAAATATATTCCTGAAAAAAGGCTAAAAATGCTCTAAAAAGGGAAAAATATAGAAAAATGCAAAAAATTCTAAAAAATGCAATTATCATCAAAATTCACGCCTTAGTTATAATTATTGTTATTGTAGGTAAATACATGATGAAATTCATGTAGTATATTAAATCTGTAACTTAAGAAATTCGATAGGGTAATTTTAAAGTGTTGAGCAATAACTGAGCTTTCATGTATATTTTTCAGAAAGAAATTTAAATTTTTGACGTAATGTTCAAGGTAGTATAATCCCGTAAAAAGAAAATAATATCAGAATGTAGGACTTCCAGTTAGAACATAAAGTAAAATAGACAATTTAAATTTTAAAACAGGGTTTCTATGTGTTATACCATTTTTTCCATCTAACACCGGGTCCATTAGCTAATATCAATATGTTTTGGAAGTTTTATGTCGTTTTATTCGGAATAAGAAAACACAAAACTATTTATACGCCGGGGTTGTGTGCACACATAACGTTCAGCTTTTATGACTTTTCATCTTTTGAAAATCTTGTTACTTTCTCTAACCAAATAATCGGAGTCCCATCCAGATTTACCCTTTATAAATATATATATTTAATTTCATAGCTGCCTCGCGATTGTTTACTGTATTTCGAATCTATTTTTTACTCTAACTCGCGTCTTAAAATTTCTGATATAATGCAAGCAAATATTTAACTTCAGGTCGTAAATAATAAATTCTAACTTCACCAAACCAGAGGTTTTGAAACTTTTGCTTTTATAAGGAAGTCCCTGTTTACCCTATGATTTATTTTTTGAAAAGTAGAACTTTCTAGGGAGTTATCAGAAATAGAAAGGCAAACATTTCCACGACTGTCGCACATTTATATTGAAAATAAACATTCAAACTGTAAGATTAGTTGGGAAACTATAAATAAAGACTTCGTCTGAGAAAAAACTAAAGCTTTTACTTCCAACAGCAGTTTTTTATGGAGTATTTATTTCTCTGTTTAAGAAAAAGGATATCAAATTCAATAATTGCGACGAACATAGTTGTGAAAATAAAATAAACAACACTCCTTAAAGTACATGCATAATTTTTTTTTCATATCGTATTTCACATTTATACCTACAATCGAAAGTTAATTTCTGTATTATTGTTTAAGTTATTTACTTTAAACAAAAAATAGCCTATTTCAGATTTCAAAATTTCCTAATGAAAACGTTGAATGTACCTTATTATGGAATAGTAATACTACAACTATAATGTTCCTAACTATAGAACATTAATTCAGGAAATTAGGCACCTAACTTTCTCGAACATTCTATTTTTATGGTACTTTATGGTAATTGTACCGAAACACAATTTTAGGATTATTCCTAAATATTTAAGCCTTGGTTCCCACATTTAAAGGGGCAAAGTTTCAAGTGGAAGTAGGGGTCAAAATAGCCAATATTTCATCATAATAGAAGTTAAACTAAGTAAGATTTAAAAAACTGAAAAGTTAAGTTTATATAATTACCGGCAAAAAAGATTAACAATTATATTAAACTGTTTTAGTTTAAGTTTTAAAGTTTAATATTAAGTTTAGGTTTAATTTAGGTTAGTTTTGATTCTAAGTTGATATTAAGTAATACTATTAGTTTTAAAGATAATATTGAAATTTTAAGTTTAATATCAAACTTTTAAACTAACTCAGAAGTTAAACTGAGTAAGATTTAAAAAACGGAAAAGCTAAGTTTCTATAGTTGCCAGCAAAAAAATAGAACATTTATACAGTCTTATTGCCTTCTTATATTCATCGCACTTTTAACACTGAAATATGCTAATATTCTTCGTTTTAATAAATGTACTGTTTAGCATATTTTTCGAAAGTGTGTTAAGGAGATGCTTGGATTTACGTAACGAAGAAAATCTCTAACAGTTACTCGACGTTTAATAAACTTCAGTTATAAGAGTGAAAAAAAATCCGTTCTTTCATTTCGTCGGATATTAATGATGCAACGATTTCGAGTTCAAAAGAAAAGTGCGCCGAAGGGAAAGCAAAACACGGTCTTACTAATGATGTGCTTATTCTCAGAGCTCTCGTTAATGTTAACTGAGTGCAAGTTTCGAGTCCCCCTTCTTTCTTTAAATTCGTTTCTTGATACTGCGTTGCACTTTGGAAAATCTTTTATCTTATGATTATGTAGTTTCAGCTGAAAGATGAGCAGACTAAAAAACTCTACTCATATGTAGTTTACGGTGGATGCTTTTAGAATTTTGTTTTTCTAAACCGTTAAACATAAAACTATCAGAAAATATCTGAAAACATTTTCATCTTTTACTAACCATTTGAAAGATTGTTATTCCTCTGGAGTAGGTAAAATGGCCGACGCATTTTCAACTTTTTATTTCCGATTTTGCCTTATTAAAATGTAAAATTATGCTACGTGCAGGAATTGGCTGAAATTATATTCAGTTACGTGTACATGTGAGACATAACATGTACTTACGAAATATAGCACACATGACTGCAAGAATAAGAAACGTACTTGTTTGTATTTTGTTGTAATTGTAAACTATTTTCTATCTATTATATTTAACTGCAACTGATTAGAAAAACAGAATGCACTTGCAGGTAAGAAGGAGTTAAACATATTTTATATGAAGAATAAAATCTGGAAACATTTGAGCTTCGAAATTTCCACAAGACCCAGTCAACTTAATTGTTCAATCCAACGGTAAAATAAATGCTGAAATTTGGACTGAAGTCCTTGTGTACTTTGTGTCCCGTGTGAGTACCAAAACAATTGGAAGGGAGCTTCATAAACAGGGAATTGCTGGCCGTGCTGCAACTGAAAAGCCATTCATCAATGACGATAATACCCGTAACAGGAAAAAGTGGTGTTTAAGTCATAAAGCTGGGACTATAGAGCAGTGGAAGAGAGTAATCTGGTCTTATGAGTCTTCTTTCACATTGTTTCTTACTTCTGGCCGAGTTTACGTCTGGAGAACGCCATCTAATAATACAGACTGCTTGTTGCCAAGAATGAAACATGGCGGGGGTTCTGTGATGGTTTGGGCAGCTATATCGTGGCTCTCTGGTGGCCCCATGATAACTCTGTCAAGGCACATTACTGCCAAGACATGTGAACATTTTGGCCGATCAAGTCCATCCCATGGTACAAACTTTGTTACCCGATGGTGATGGTGTCTTCCAAGACGACAAATCCCCTGTACACACAGATCAGACACAATGTCCAGGACTGGTTTTCTGAGCACGAGGATGATTTGTCGCATCTCCCCTGGCCACCACAGTCACCAGACCTGAATATTATCGAACCTTTATGGTCTACATTGGAACGGAAGGCGCGTTCTCGTTATCCACCGCCAACATCGTTATCTGAACTTGCCACCATTTTGCAGGAAGAATAGTACAATATTCTATTGGCAAACATACAAGAACTGTATAGATCCATTCGAGAAGACACGAAGCTGTTTTGAATGCCAACGGGTTTCCTACACCATATTAGGCAAGGAAACGTGTTTTTTAAAGGTGTTTCTATATTTTTGTCCAACCCCCTGTTTTTGTATTTTTTCTCGATTCTCTGAAGTTTCATAAAATATTTTATTTGCCAGTGACACCTTTCGTTAAGTTTAAGTTATGATAACCAATTTCTTCTACATATTTCAAGAATTTTCCTTTAATTTCTTGAGTTTTGAAACAAAAAATATTGGTTATGAAGACAATACAGCTAAAGTGGCGAAAAAATAGCAGTGCGAAATTTAATTTCATAATAGGACATATAGCTAAATCTGAGACATTTTCCTGAATGTCTGTTAATGAGGGTCACGGTTCTACAAACCGAAACTGCCCCTGAAAATTGTAGAAGAATAGTCATCCTGTAGACATTTCATAACGGTTCTTAGATTTGTTTTGGATTTTTCTTCTTTAATTTCTCCGAAAATGGAAATCAGATTGAATCGAAACTTTGATAATGATCTTCCTCTTATTTCGATGATTAAGTGAACAAACTTTGAGTGGTACTTTATGGTTTTCAGAGTCGAAGTATAGACACTTGAACACTTCAGTTCTGAGAAAATTTAAAACTACTAATTTTTTGTTCTTTTTAGTCATTCAATATCGTATAGTTTGTTAGAGACTTAAATTCACGCTACGTAATTGCGCAGGCTGTTTCTGGCAAGTTATTTAGGTTTAATGAAAATAACAATCTAAAAATAAAATCATCTAAATTCATCTGGTTGTTACATAAAAAATGTCTAAATTTGTAATACGATGGAAAATAAAATCTTCAAGGATTATCTTTTTTTCCATCGGACTTAAGATTTAAGTCAATATGTGCATTAAAATGGATATATTTGAAATTTTATTTTTAAGGAACTTCAAATTATCTGTTCATGTTACAGTATAATATAAGAGAGTCGCAGGTTGAGTGTTTAGCACTTGGAGTTCAGCAGTTGCGTTTTCGATTCCCTCTTTGAGCATAGGTAGCTGTAGTAGTTTTGAATCCGCTTCCAAGTAGTAGATCCCTGTCAAATTAGGCCTCATGAATAAAAATAGTCCGTTCATTGACGAATTAGTATAAGATGAAGATAGCAATTTTTTGCCATTGCCAGAAGCCATTGAGCATAAAAAATTTTCTACAAGTTAACATTCTGTTTTTTCCCTCTGATACTACAAACAGAAAAATGTATAGAATATTTTGGGTTTTAATGAGATCACAAATCTGATCTGTCTAACATTTTATCCTTTTTTATGTACAGTGAAACACCGGTTATACGTTTTTCAAGGGGCCAACGAAAAAAACGTATAACTGGAAAAAAACGTATAAACGAAATACGTGAAAAGAATACCTGAATGAAACACATGAGTTCTTTGAAGAGAAAACCAATAAATTCACACATATAAATAACACTATTTAAAAGTTTAAATTTTTAATTTATTAATAAAATTTGTATTAAAGCATGTTTAAACTTGCTTTCAACTCAAAATATTTTGCTATTTTTGACAGAACCGTTACTTTTTCTTTTTTGAATGGAGAGAAATTCATGGTTCAAAACAAATGCGTTTTTAGCATTAACAGTTATATCGCCGCTGACCAAATATGTTTTTATGGCTTTTTTATTACTTCTGGCAAATGATTGGTAATCCATTCTGCCAAGGTCTCACAATGGACATCTTGTGAATACATCTAGAAAATGATACATTCCGCAATAAGTTTCTCCAATTTTTCTTTCACCTTTCCCATAAGCACTGGATCTCCTTTACGCAAATTTGCAGTTCTATAGAAAACGTTTTAATACGTTTTTTTCTCTTGAAAACACATGTGTGGATTTTGAAAAGCGTATAAATAAAACGTAAAAACGCATTTTCATTTTTCTCCATTTGATTTAAGTTACAAGAAAACGTATAAACGAAATTATCACTTTTCAAAAAACGTATAACTGAAATAATTTAACATTAATCGCTATTGGAGTCTGCCGAGACTTTTAAGAAAAACGTATAATCGATAATAACGTATAAACGAGAATCGTATAAACGGTGTTTCACTGTAATTTGTTACAGTACGGTTTATTGTTTAAATAAAAATTCCGATTTTGAAGCCACATTATGTTTTAAGGAATTATTCCAGATTCACAAATTATATTGTAAAGAAATATCATAAGAGTAAAAAAAGCATGGTAATGAAATTAGTGTATCATTTTTTTATAAAGTAGGAAACAAATAATGCATATACTGAAGTGGAAGAATCCATCTAAATGCATTCATCTAAAAAAATATCTGCGGCAACGGATAAAAGATGAGACATAAAGCCAAAGCAATAACAACGTAGTTAACGAATTCTCATTACGAAGAAAGAGAATACTGGCTTGTTGCCATTTTGGATCATGTTACCCATATCTGTAGAAAAGCGTTTTTTTCTATTTCGCAACCGTAAATGCAAAAATACTTTGTGTGTTCGCCAATAAAATTTCAGTACAGTAATAATGGGTTGTCTTGCTCAGAAAAACAATGGGGCGATATTTATTTTCTGTTTTCATTTTTTCATAGAGATTTTTTTCATCTTTTTCTTTTAGTGGTACATTAAGATGAGGCCATAAAAGAGTACGTACAATTATCTTTTAGTTATAAAGAATTAAGACATTCGAATCAAAGAAATCAGAATAATATATATCTATTAAAGGAATTATAATAAGATATAGAAACAAAATATAAAGGGAAAACATAATAATTATTCGACATGTGTCGAAACAATCGTTTTGAATGCATCAAAAGTAGTAAATAAATAAATTACAATGTATCTACTAAATTTAAATTTTTTGAAGTACTAAATCATTTCAAGTGTTTGTGTTAATTGTATGAAAAATGTTAGTGAAATGAGAGAAATTTTGTATTTAAATAGGTTTAAAAAATCCTAAATACACGATAAATTTTAAAGAATTTACTCTGCTCTTAGTGCGACATTTTAACACTATCACTTTCTATATTATAGTGCTGCGAAGTGACGCAAATTTCGTGGTTCGCTTTCTCGCACAAAAGCTCTCCTTGCAGAAAAACCAGATTTACAATCGAAGGCGTTTGTGCTGATAAAGGTGTTTTATCGTAAATAACGTAACGACTTCAAGACTATGGCAATTTTAACACCAAAACTTCATATGGGGCAATCAAAGGTTCGGAAGACTTAGGACTGAAACTAAAGAAATTTCATAGAATCTGTAGTGAAGTACTGAGAAGATACGTGAAAACTGGAGTCTTGAATTCACGTTTTCTCAACACTGAAATACAGAGGCTTTTAGCATCTTGATTTAGTGTGGTTTTTCGACAAGTTCGAATAACGAGTAAAGAGTAATATAAAAGCTATTTGTGGAGCATCTCAAGAGCAATTTAAGCTATTATTTTGGGTCATGCGATTGAAAAGTCTATTTTTAAGGCATCATTTGAGTTTCCTTCAACAAATTGGACATTTGAGCTTTTGCCACATACCTTGAGCGGCCAATGTTAAATTAAATGAGATCAGTATGACATAAGTCTATCACTAACCTAGAATGATAGGCAATTTGAAGCATATTTAAGACATCGTACAAATAAGTAGGAACAAAATCTCCGCAGTGTCTTTCACGTCTGCTGCTCCTACATCAAAACAACATCTTTTTGAATGGCAGGAACTCATTAATGGCTGTGGGAAAAGAAAAACCCCGAATAAGAAGCTGCACCCCGATTGTTATAAAAGGTTTAGAAAGAAGTCCCAACACTAAACATGGCAACTGCAAGCTGACGATGCGACATCCTGATAAACAAATATTGGAAATGATACGGTAAGCCATACCACATTTTCTCTATTTTTCTGTAACACTCATTTTTAAAATTTTTCTGTATTTGTTGTCTGTGTTCTGTGTTTGTTTTTAAATCTTTGAATTGAATCCTTTTGTGTTTGAAAGCTGAAAACAATTGTTTTGTCGACTGGTTTTAAGCGGACTGTAAATTCTTCTTGTAAATAATGAAACGCTTTGATCTAATATCATTTATTCCGTTCAATCAGCTCCATTGCGAGAGCCTGCGATCATAGCTTGTTGCTATTTTATCTGCGATGCCTAGATATAACAAATTGCATTTAAACTGTAAAAAACAGAACTGCGCGTGAGCGCAACCGATGTAAAGCGCGTAACAATATAATGCGCTGGTGGCGCCAGCAACAATTATATCCGGATTTTTGATGTAAAAAGAGTCTATTCTTTTAGATTCGAAACGTTTTTGAAATAATTACAAAAGGGTTTTGGCTTTTTTACTATGGATCTCGAATAACCGTCTTTTATGAATACTACGTACGATGTGACAACGGAGCTTGAAAAACGTAGGATTATTATTATGGTAATTAAAAAACAAACAGCATTTTTTACAAAGCAATGAGGGCTTTTTTAGTTCTACATTACCAGGCAATACATAACTATTGGGTAAGTAAACCCTCATTAATATTTTTTCATAGTCTTTAAGCAAACAACACACAATGCAAATAAGGCAAAACTTTAATATATAGGTCCACCTAAAAGCTATCTTTTCTCCACAAGAATTTCTAATCATGTACTTGGATAATATGCACAATAATGAACCGAAAAAACCGAATTCATTTGAATAATAATTTATATCCCACATTAATGAAGACGATAAAATCTTGCGCTAACAAAAATAATTTAATTACAAATATGTTATCTTCTCTTCCATTTGGCTCTTTAAATATTATATTAATTTTGGAAACAGGCAAAAAATAAGGGAAACTACTAGCTAAAAGAAATGGAAAAAATGTCTAGAAAGTAAAAGGATTCTTTGGAAACAGAATCCTTTTATTCTTTGAAGAAATGAAAGAAACACATTCTTTCATTTATTATTATGCGATGACTAATTTAGTTTATATTCAAGAGCGCAAAGTGTTTTTAATATTATTTTTGTCAGTAAACTTTCAATTAATAATGGAAATACAAATTGTCTATTAATAAATAATACACATATAGACAACTTGTTTTCGCAGAATATTAATTTGTAGAAAAAAACTTTACCTGTTTTATATTTGAAATTTGTCTTTTTAAATGACCCGTGTACGAAAAGAAAAGGTATAGGTATCTAAACGAATGTTATAAAAATTAGCATTAAAAAGGAAATTATAAAAGTAGTTATTCCTTTGTGTAGCAGTAGACACATCGGAAAAAATCTGACAACTAATTTCAAAATAATTTAAAGCATACTTTTATAGTTTTAAATATTTTAAATACTAAGTAGTTTTGTGTGACTGAAAGTAGTTTTGAATATGTTAATTTTTTAAAAGCTCAAAATTTTGATGAATATGGGCTGCGTTTGATTTTAAAATCTTTTCATATGCATTTTACTCAATCTATTTAAATTGCTGTTAAAGAATTAGTTGAAGTTGTTAAACAAACAGTTAAAATTTGAAACTGAGGATCACTTAATTGATCAATTAAAATTTAGTTTATATAGTAATTAGTACATTAAAAATGGTAACATTACATTAGTTCAGACCATGGTATTACCATGTAATCAAATTTTAGTTCCACAATAAGCAACTCATTTCCATTTTATTAGGAAAGAAAATTTGTTTGGAAATCAAAAGCTACAGGAAATTGTTTTATCATATATAGATGATTTATTATGTTGCTATTAAAAAATGTTTTACATACCTCGGTTCAGTTTTATCAAAATTGTTTGAATTTGAAACCCATAAGCGTTAACTGCAAAATTTAAATTGCCTGGCATCCTGGCATCCTGGCTTGATTTAAATATCGATATTCATAATATTTCTATTACTATATTTATGACAAAAGAAAGTACTTTGAGTTTCGTGTATTTGCCACTTTGTATATTTGGTATGCAAAATTGGAGGTCCTGTCTGGGTAAAAAAATTTTAAATAGTAGAATTATTTAACAAATACAAAGAATTCTTAAAATTTGTAATAATGAATTAACAAGGAAGTTAATATTTTTAAATTAAATTTTTGGAGAATTTTTTTTCATTAAAGCATTTAAATAAAAATTTCATTTATTTTAATTTATCGTAAGTTATTGTTCGAACAAAGGGTTAACTGGTAACCGTAGACAAATTAGAATTAATGACGCCGTACTTCAAATTCTTTTGAAGGAACAGTGCGGATTGATGGTGTTCTTTACTATCTTAAGGTAGGAGGTTTGGATTTCAGACAGAATATTAGAAAATTGATTGGGTAATTTTGTTTATTTAATTTATCTTTTCGGTGGGTTTACAGCTACGATCAGCCTTATTTTATGCGATGCCAGGACGGAATAGTCACTTTAACTTTATAATTTGTCATTTGTATTGGCATTATTGCGGTTATATTGATGCTGCTCCCTGCCGGGAGCAGTGAGCAGTGTAGTTGATATATATATAGAACCAACCAAAAAGGAAGGCAAATGTAAGAGGTTTCTGTTGGAAACTGGGCATTTCTGCCGAACAGTTCCAGTCACCTAAAGAAAACCAAAAGAATAGAACGTAACATAAGGACATTAAATGCAAACAATGCAAACAATTCGCTTCAAAATAATCATAAATTACAAAAACCTATACTAGAAGCATGAGAAAAGTGCACTATAATCAATGAAACCTAATGTAAACAGCGCGGTAAAGTGTATAGCCGTTGCCAATAACAAAATCTGCCTAGCAAAATTTAAAAAACAAAATAATAAGCGGGCTTGGAAATTGCTAACAAGAAGCTTAGGAAAGGTCAAAGAAAGAAAATAAATAGTGGAATATTAAGAAATAGGAATTTCCAAGCAGTGGGAAATAAATTTATAAAATCTTATAATTACTAAAAATATTGTCAATAAATTTCAACGGGTATCCATTTTCACACGCAGTCTTTTTAAAGGATTGAGAAGCTTTGCCATGTTCTCCACTATTATTACATATATTATTAATTCTTGACTAGCAGAACCCGGCAGACGTTGTCCTACCATCCATATATCTAAAAATGTATGGGTAGCATGTAACAGAATCTATAATGAGTGTATGAAACTCATATTTCCGCCTTGCGTCAGCTTTCTTTCTTTCTTCTTCGCTTCCATACTTACTTGGTCTCCCCATTTTGATAACTACTTGAAACAACGTTTGGATGTTTTGAATCAAAACAACAATAAGAAGAAACAGTAAACAAAAAAGCACGTGAGTTTCCCGGACATCTCTATATAATCATATTAAATGACTAAATAACTGAGAAACAATATTTCTAAAAATCCTGTTACTGAGATTTGAAATCCAATTTGCAAGAGATTTTACTTTAAAATTAAATTCTTTTCTCTTATTAAAAAGGCCAAAAGGCCAACTTAACAAGTATTGTCATCATGTTTTATGCTTAAATCTATAAATTTAATAACCTTGTCATTTGAAGTTTTTTTTAATTGAGCATATCAGGATAAATATCCTTAAAGACGTTTGAAAATGTATCACAGCTATAAACCAGTAGGTTATCAATGTAATGAAAAATAGTAATCTCAAGAGTTAAAAAAATATCTATTTTCATAAAAGTGTAAATACAAATTTGCAAATGCACTGGAATATGAAGTTCCCGTGGGAATACCTTTAGTTTGTTTAAAGAAGTTTATTCCATTATATAAAATGTTGTTAAAAATGCAAAGATCAACAAGATTAAGCCATTTCTGGGTATTAAAAGGAAATAGATGACTGAAATTAATATAGAAATAAACACAAATATCCTTTACGTTGCTGTGTGGAATGCTAGTAAAAAGATTTTCAAAATCAAATGTTTCCATGCATTTGCAATCTTTAACTGTTTTTAAGAAGTTTAAGATTTTACTATTGTTAATATTAATGATTTTACATTTATGTTAATAACGATGTTTATTGTTAATAATGATTTTACATTTGTTATCTTTTAGAATTTCATTTAAAATATTGTTGAGGTAAAAGAAAAATTGCTTACATTCTACTTTGTTGTAACAATTCGAACTGCAGGTAACAAATTTGAATTTTATTGATGTTTTATGAAACTGTACAGTTGAAAACAGGTATGGGAAGTTAAAATTATTAATATTCACATTACCATTTATAGCAATTTTTAAAAGATTTCTCCTAATAATTAATTTTTTCTGAGAGATGGGTAAATAAGTATTAGTATTTTAAAAATATTCACTTAATAAAAGTTTATATAAAAGGATTTAAAAAATTTTACAAAATAATTGTCTGCTTTATCAATTGTGGTGATAATAAATTTCCTTTTAATATCTTTGATTCTTTCTTCAATATCCTGCATAAAAAACAGTTTTGAATTTTTTAACCTTTTGCACTTTCAAATATTTATTACTAAACAGCTTGTAGCAAACGGCCATCGCGTGAAAATATAATTTCTTTTGATTATGTTTATTCCCAATTCATCAAGATTTTGCCTAGTGTTTTTGTGCAGCCTATGTTGGCGTCATAACCTTTGCAATCTTATTTATCCAATGTCTTTGTATTTTATATGTTTTTAAATTTAATTTGATTTATATATATATGTTTGTATGTGTGTGTGTATCCACGTATGATTTAATATCATTAAAAGCAGGATAAAATTAATTTCTCCTTCCCGTTTCTTCAAACAAAGCCTTAATCAATCCCTCATAATAAAGTTCCCTTAGTAAAGAGCGGTAGACAATAGGTAAAGGACTTTCTCCTTTACAAAGGAGCACAAGTCTCATCTCAGCGTGACACAAAGGAGCAAAAGAGACTTTCGCCCGTTTTATTTTATTAGACCGGGGGACACGGGACTGCTCCGTCCAACATAGAAACTTCCTACTCCACGTGCACAACAGCAGTCATTAATCACCTTCATCATGAAGCGGCGACAAGCACACAAAAGATAATCCAGATCACGCGGCTTAAATCCTCATTTTTGGGTCCGTGCAGAAAAAGAGTGAAACGACGAAAAATTAGAAAAAAAATGGCAATTTTATTTTGCAGCTCGAAAGAGATAAAGGTGAGGCCAAATAATTTATATATATTTTATGTATATTGTTCGATATCAATTGGATTTCAAAATGTTGCTCGTCTCGGTTAAAATTACAAAACCCGTAGACGCGAGCGTAGTACTTAAATATACTAGTTAGATTACGCATTGGTAGAGAGTTTTCGAAGGGCAGCCTGGCAGTTGTTTTTAAAAGAAACCATATTGAAAAAATCTTTAACCCTCTTGTATGGTCGTGCTGCCGATAATACTTCTACCATTTAAAAACTGGGCAAAACATTCTTTTAATTCTTACAATCACGTGTGTACTATATCTGATCATTTTAGTCAAATGGTTAATACAAAGTATTTGCATGTTTGTTTTAATGTTTAAGCTGAATGCAAATTCAAAGACAAACATAGAGCACTAGGTTTCTGTTTAGATATCTTTGTGAGTCTGCCGTGATTTATGTTTTTTTTTTTTTTTTGTA
>Ga0181466_1000552_pt1 | contig 13853 bp, 3 predicted proteins | sample InSIn4gowninarea_FD_119078 | JGI IMG/M metagenome (GOLD analysis project Ga0181466, IMG submission 119078) | Clean room microbial communities from NASA Spacecraft Assembly Facility at Jet Propulsion Laboratory, Pasadena, California, USA -... ... | reverse complement strand
CTTTATGGATGACATTTGTTTCCGATGTTGTATTTAACTCCCCTTGAGATATTCGTACAAATTGTTACTTTTATAGTGATTTTTATAGATTACTTGCATAATCTATATCTAAAAGCATGTTAGAGTGCCTTAAAAGAAAACGTGAAATTCAATAGAAAGAGTTTCATGTTTCTCTGTATGTCAGAATTTTTTTCCTACTCTAAATCTTATGAGACATTTTTTTTAAGATACTCATATTATGATAAACTGGTGTTGAATTTAATTTTCTTTTCTTGACACGTTTTGAAGAAACGCTGGTTCTTTCAAAGCTTTATTTTGAAAAACACTTCATAAGTTATTCTCACTTTAATGCACTAAACTTTTAAAAACATTCATTAAAATTGTTTGTGGCAATTATTAATCAAGTATAATTAACAAAATTCTAACTTCATTTTGTGTTTCATTGTTTTGCTTAAACTAGTAATTGATCAATGAATTAATTTTTCACATGTGACATTTTAAAGATTATTGATAAATACGATTGACAAAAAAAATTCAAGATTTCTTTTAAAATACTAGAGATGAACACTTAAATGTACATAAAAGTAAGAAAAAAATGTGTGTTACATATTTGCGATTATTGCCAGTGAAAATAAAAATAATTTTCCTGAGGATACATATCAGTATCATATATTTATAAATAGAAAAAGAAAGAAAGCTTTCTGGACCATTGTAGCAAAGGTAAGGAAATGCTCAAAATGGGAAATGGCAACCCTTTATGACAACCCTCAACCCCGTTGTTTTGCAAAGGAGAAACACATGGTGCCCTCGGGCATGGTAACCCCTGTGCCTGTTGTCGACTGGATAAGTGCGAGATGCTGAGTGAAACCTGTGAAGTAACATCTGGTACACCTAATGCAAACGACTAAACAGCGAAATAACTTTTCCTTTCTTTCTTTTTTGAGCATGGCTTTCTTCATGGAAACTTGAAAGTGAATTAGAATGCAATAATAGATAGAGTTTCTTAAAATTAGAGATACATTCGATAAACACCACTATTTACTAAAACATAAGCAATAATTGCAAAAACTCAAATTATGCTGCAACTATCTGAAGTGTCAGCGTTGCTCAAACTAAGACATTCCGGGGGGGGGGGGACCAGTTTAAGAGTTTTGTCAGAATCAGTGATGGGAAAACCTGAAATTGTGATTTTTGTAACAACGCAAATTGTGTTTTTGTAGCAGTTTTATAGCAGAAAAATGTAAAATGTGTTTTTATAGCAGCTAGCATCTTTGCTTTGTAAAAAGGAAAATTGCACTTCCATTATGTATAAATAACAGTTATTCTGTATTATAATTCTACTTTTATCCATGAGATAATTGAGATTTTTACAACCTAGAAGCTAGAGTTGTAAAAATTTTTAAATAACCTTAGCTTAGCTATTCTATTTTTAAATAAATATACATGTAAAATAAGATGTTATATATTTGAAACAACAGGAAAATAACTGGCGAGGTTTCAAATCGGTTCGAATGCCGGTTCCAGATATATTTTTAAAATTCCAAATATGACTTTTAATTACTCAAATTATTATTGCCTGTATAAAAATGCCGATTGTTGCAATATAAAACTTGAAGCCAATAATTTCTACCAAGCATGCTGTGCAACAACATTGAAGCACGTTTTAATACGTATAACTAAGAAGTCGAAAAAATTATGTTAGTGCAAAAAGATAATTAAATACGAAATTTAAATGAAATGTTTTAAAACTGCTATTTCAACCATAGTTTTATATGATCTAATTTTTATTTTATTTACGAAGATCTAACATTTTAAGAATACGTTATATCGCTATAACAGCATATCCGACGACTTAGTTATACAACTCAGCTCAAATGCAGCATAAATAAAAACATATCCGTCTTGTGGACCAGTTGTAGTTCACCATTTAAAAATTGGGCACACTCTTCTTAATCCAAAGTCGGCATTTGTTTTATGGATTATTGGTTTGGTTGTTTTGTCTGCAGAAAGCACACATAGTTTACAATAATGTCAAGATGCATGCAAGATTTTTTTTAATTGTTACAGTCACGTGTGCTACATCTCAGCCATATAAATACCAGGTTAACTATAATTTTAGCCAATTTGTGCAAGTTGCTTAGTTTCTAAAGTAATCAGACCAAACTGACAGTGAAAACGTTGACAATGCGTAACATCGTTACTCCAGAGAAACAATCATTTTTCAAATGGTTAATAAATGTGAAAACTCAAGGCGAAGAAAATAACAAAAAATCTCTTTTTCGCATATAAAAGTCCGTACAAACATGAAATTGCGTTCTAACTGGGCACGAAAATTGTGCATTTGTATTTTTTTTTAATCTTCAAGAAGCTAACATTATTTTTGAAATGTTTATACATCTAGAATTGAATGCCAGACGAATGTTATTTATATTATCACACGTCTCAGCTGGAATTTAACATAATTTGATTAATCCTAGGGCGGATCCAAGCCATTTTAAAATGATTTCAGTGACTAATTTTATTGAAGAAATAAGTGATATGTTTTTCACTGTTTAACATAAATTCAGTTTTAAAAAAGTTTCAGATTTTTTTAAATGCAGAAATAAGTTTTTTGTTTACAAAAGTAATTTTGTTCGAAACTACAAAAGTTAGTTAAACTTTATGATTTTCTTTCTAATGAAAATTATACAATAACGTTTCTAGTCAACTTCTACGTCAAAACAGCATGAAGGACAACAAGTCCTGAGCCTTTCGTCACCCACCAGATAATTTTAAAAATGTGTTCAAAGAAAAACCTCTTATTCCAGCTGTTGATAAAATGTTCGGTAATGTCATTACTACTTATAACAACTAATGGTCTTCGGCCCATAGACTAGATACGCTGTCATTGTGAACAAAACGAAAACATTCTTTCTCGCAACATTAGTTAACATTTGTAAAGTGCATGATGTTTGTTGAAATGTTCTTTTATACCAAGAAAATGTTTTGGCAGAAGATAATATCCTTACTGCGAATTAATTAAACAGTGTCTCTAATTCACAGCAAATTTATTCAACAAAAGAACTTTGATAAATCCCTTCAATTCTTCAGAAATAAAAAGGTGATAAACTAAATCTGTTTTGAGTTTTCGTTATGCACAGCCATTCTAGATAAATTTCTAATATTTTTATAGGTCGAAGATTTCGAAATACATTTTGTAACTCTTTTTCACCTCGTGTTTTTCGTTAGATCGGGATCATTAGGAAACTTATTAGCAAAATCTTTTAAAATAATCGGTATGTTATATAAGAATATATAGGAAATTTATTAAGTACGTCCATCATAAATTTTGCATTCGATGGACTAAAAGCATCCTTTTAGATGATGCGAGATCGGCCTATCATAAAAGTATATTGCAGTGCTAAAATATTTTTGTTTCAACAAAATGAATTAAAAACAAATGCGCCAGTATTTCACTTCTTTCAACCCTTCAAACACAAGAAAACAATTTAATTCCATTTTTGTATTAGTAAAACGAAAGGTTTTGCTTTGATGAAATAATAAAACATTAATGACAATGTCAAAGATTCTAAATAGTTACTATTGTTGAAACAGAAGGCATCTTAAAAATCAACCAATTTACCAGAAGATTAATATTGATACTCATGCAATCAAATGATATTTTTTTAAAATCCTAAATCAACTCCATCATATTTCAGATCTTATTGAGCACAACCATCAGTTCCAATAGCAAATTATTAAGTATTGTTCAAAGATAGACCTTTTATAATTTCTCCAGAGCATGCTGACCAATAATTTTGCTTGTAATTCAAGCCTCATATATCTCAGGCATGTCTTTGAATTACGTCTGTAAATAAAGAAATCATGGCTCCCCCCTTCCATTCGGGCGAATAAATTCGGATAAAAAAAGGAGATAAATCTGCTGTTTATCACAAGATAACTCAAAAATATTTGGCTAGGTACTGTCTTTCTAAACAAGGTTCAAAAGAAATCACGTTTAACCATAGTTTACCACAAGTTGTTTGAACAATACATGTTAGATGGATCCACTAATAAATCAAGGAGCAAATATGACTCAAAACTTGCAGAACAATCCCATTTTTTTCTTCAAGATATGGAAACCATGAAAAATTTTTTCAAGATTGTCTACATTTTTTTTTTCTTATTTTGAATCGGCAATGTAAGTCTTTAGTCTACAATTATGTATTAGACTCTCTTTTTCTCTCTGAATGACTCGTTCATGTATTAAAGAAACATGCGAGTTTATCAAGTATAAAGTGTATGGCTAAAACATGGAATTGCCAGTTTTTCAGTGCAACAAGGCATTTCCTCTGTTCACATTGCTGATCCACTGACACTGACGATGAATGAAGTTGTGCTGCAGAGTTTTCGTTAGTTTTTGTTCCCTTTAAATTACTCGGTTTTCCATTGATATTCGGTTGAGTTGATTATCAAATTAAACTTACGGAATAGGAATTTTGTTGCTTGGAATTAAAATAAATCCAGCTGTGCTGGGTTTTAGTAAAATGCCCGAATTCATTTTTTCCTTCCGATCACATTTATTACTGTTTCATACAGATTGATAAATAAATGTTAATTTCACGTTCTAAATCGCATTTACACCGAAAGATATTTTAAGAAGTGAAACGAAAATTATTTTTTCTTGTGAGAAAATCCCTTTTTTTATTTCTTATTTAAACTGTAGCCTCGAGGTCTAGGGGGGGGGGCACAGTCACCCCGATCACCTCCTCTCTTAAATAAGTCACTGGAGAGAACTTGAGAGAAAATATAAATGGAATCCAAGATTACGAATTACACACAACATAACGTGAAAGAAAATATTAAATGTTCTGAAAATATATTTTTAATTTTTATGCAGTGTATTATCTTAATTTATATGAATGAATAATATTGTTTTACAAAACGTCCCCGTGAATGAAAAAAAAATATATTTTACACCCAAAAGAACAAGATATATATTTTGACACAGAAACTGTACGATGAACTAAGTAACGAATTTTATCAAGTAAACTGCGTTTATAATTGCATCTGCATATTTCTGATTTTATATGTGCCCACCCACACGGATCCTATAACAATTAATTTTCTGTTTTATGCAAAAGAATTTTTCATCATTTTCATTCTTGATAAGCAAAATGTATCATTTCATAAATTAACCATTTTTGAACTGTCTTTATTTAATGCATAAATTTTACAGTTTTTATTGTTTGCCAGTTTTAGAAAAGGAAAAAGAAAATCTAGTTTTATGCACGTGCCTTGTTGTTTAAACAAAATTATGATTTTTCAAATATTATTATATATATATTTCTTATTCAAATATAATTTTTGTGTGTGCATTTATATACATTTTCTCTGTGATGTAAAAAATGCACTATTCCGCAATTACTATTGAAACAGGAACAGGACGGCTGGCTCCACGCGTTTCATTGCATTTTCCCACTCCCACGTGTTTTTTACATTTGCTACTAATTACTTCAACCTGAGATATGGGGGGGGAGACCACCTGGGATGACCACCAGAGTCTGGTAGTCACGTGGGTCCATTCTTTTTTTCGAAAGGAGCCAACTCCCCCAAAAACAGCTAAACCTTGGCGAGGAACGAGGATCAAACAAGTTTTGGCGAATACTTTGAAATAAAACAAAAAGTTGTCATTTACTGCGAAAACTTATGTCATAAACTCACGTAAAAATGTTTTCTGAAATATGAACTAAATTAGAGGAACTTAATTTCATGTATATCAAATTGGAATAATTATGCCTATGTTGTGAATAGTCAGTAAAACAAATTTGAAGTTTAAAGTTCGGAGAGAAATGTATAGTGAAATACCATGCAATGTTTAAAAATACAAAATACGCATCTTTGTGCTTTTTCCTTTCATTTTATCTTTCTGTTATTAAAGTACTCAATATAAAAAATATCGCATTAAAAAAAGAAAGAAAGAATGATGGTGCATCCATTCATCGTAAAATATTTTAAAAGAAAAGAATAAATGGCAAGAGTGAAACATCTTCTGACTGTAGGAGCTCTAAGTCTTAGAAATATATATTTTTCGATTTTATAAAATTTTTAAGTTATTTTTATGCATATTTTTTATATTTAATTTTAATTTTACTGAATTTCTAATGTTAAAATTACAATTTAAATCCTTCACCATTATTTGATATTAAATAATTATTCTAACTAAACCCATGTTCTGATTTTTATGCCACAGAAAATTCGAGTACAAACCTGCTTTTTTTTTATCATGCAATCGTTTATAAAGGTTCTTTCCATCTAACGATACAAGATGGGAATTTTGTCGGACTGACAGTTCGGAAAAGAAACATCTATTATGATCTTTCTTTCCAAATCCCCAGTGCATAATTCATAAATACAATCAAGCCACGCGCTCACGCTGTGCATACATAAGGAATGCGTACTATACGCATATAGGATAATATATAGGATTATATTTTAGAAGCTAGTAACAGTATTGTTGTAAATATTAAGTTGTGTATAATATTTAAAATTTAAATGGGGGAGGGGATTTTGTTCGGGTTGCTTATTTCAGGCGGGGTTTTCGTTCTAGGCCTTAAACGTTGTGGAAAATTATTACGAAAAGGGGATTTTGAATGATCGCATCTTGCATATGTATTAATGAATGTAACGTATTTATACACGCAACGCGCAAAATTATGATAATGATAATAATAGATAATAAGAAAACTCATCTCACACGTGCATTCAATAGTATACGCTACACATATACTCGAAACGCGCACATATACATAAAACCCACTATACCCTATAGGATTAAAAATTTTAGTACAGATTCTAACAAAAAATTTTATGCAATAAAACAAAATGTAGACATACTCATGCGCACATTCAGTAAAACACGGAACACGTACTTATAAAGAAGATGCAAGCAACACAGGTATACAACATGCACTCATATATATACATATGACACACATACAAGTAACACAAAATCAAAAAAAAAAATCAAAATCGAGCATAGACTTTATCAAAAAATCTATTGTAACAAAACAAAATGTATACATATTCGTGCGCACATGTATTCGCACACATATACATTGTAAACACACTAGCATTATAAAATGGAAAAATCGAAGTTAGAGGCTATCAAAAGAATCCTCTGCACTAATACTAAATGTACGCATAACTCAAAGGAGCACAAAAAAATTCATTATCACGCAAAACACATACTTATAAACACACAACACACATAAAAATGTCATGCATGAATATAAAAAAAATAAAATCTTTAAATGATTTGGCACATGTTTAATTCTACAATGGCATATAACGAAAATATGAATTTTGGTACTCAAATTAAAATGTGACATTTTAGGATTTTTAAAACTCGCATTATGACACTTTAAAAACCCAGAAAATATTCTTAATTAAGAAAATTATTTCTTTTAAAAGCTATACTATAATACAGTATACTCTCGATATCTCAAACTTCGATATCTCGAAAACCTTGATATGTCGAAAAATTATTTTTCCCCTTGACATTACATATTAATCTAATGTTAATTATAATTCTTATGTCGAAGAGTTTTCACTCAAAACCTTGTTATGTCGAATATTTTTTGAAGTAGAAAAATAAATTTTTCAGGAAAAATCGCTGTTTACTTGTGTTAAATGTAGAGGTATGTTTCCTAGAATTCCTCACACATTTCTCTGAGGTGTCAGGGACGATTCCGATGGTCACTTGAATGGCAAACAACAAAGGGAGAAAACAGGTCCTTGCCCTATGGGTGTCATTTTTGGGGGAAGGAAGGTGCAGGTGCAGGGAGGATTCCACGAGAGAGAATACCGAAAACGCGTCACTAAGCCACGTGATCGGTCGGAACAGGTTTTTGATTATGTTTCAATGCCGTTTTCCTGCTCTGATGGCCCTGGTGTGGGTGTGCACTATTGCCAGTCATTTGTTACATGTTTGTTGCTTAGATGTGTTATTTTTAAATTGTTCAGAATTTACTGCGTATGGTTAAGATAGTCGGCTAAAAACGTTAGTGAAGTGATAAGAGGTATCAGTGAATTGCCAGTTGTCTCAAAAATGGAAAGTCCTACAGAAAAGAAAACTGTGAGTGTTAAACGAAAGTTGCACGTGTTGACAATCGAAAAAAAAGGTAGAGATTTTAGAAGCTGTAGATAAAGGTGGAAAAAAGGGACAAATCGCAAAGGATTACAAAATTCCAGCATCGACGTTATCAACGATATTGAAAAATAGAAATAAAATTGAGAAAATTTTCGAGCAGGAAAAAGGAGCCACGAAGAAGTTTAGAATGGCCGGATATCCCGATTTAGAAGAATGCCTCATAACATGGTTTAAACAGTGTAGAGAACGTAATGTCCCTCTTGGAGGCAATGTGCTAAAAGAAAAGGCCGGACAGTTTGCAGAAAAGCTAGGGCACAAGGATTTCAAAATCAGTAATGGATGGCTGGAGAACTTTAAAAAACGCCACATTATTTTTCGAAAATTGTGCGACGAGAGCCAATCAGTAAGCGATGAACTTTGTTCGGAATGGATAAAAAATCTTCCTGTCCTTCTGAAAGACTATTCCCCGGACAACATATACAATGCTGATGAGACGGGGCTTTTCTGTAAAACACTGCCGGAGAAAACTGCAGTTTTCAAAGGAGAAGCGTGTCATGGAGGAAAACAGAGTAAAGATAGAGTGACTTTACTGTTAGCTGCCAACATGAGTGGAACCGAGAAGCTAACTCCTTTGATGATTGGGAAATCAAGAAGCCCAAGGTGCTTCAAAGGAATTAAATCCTTTCCTATTCGTTATAGAGCGAACAAAAAAGCTTGGATGACAAGCGAATTCTTTGCAGACTGGTTGAAACAAATAGATAGGAACATGTGCAAAAAAAGAAGAAAATCATTCTTTTCATCGACAATTGCAAAGCTCACGGCATTATCCCAAAAACGAAAGCGGTAAAAGTAGTCTTCCTCCCACCAAACTGCACTTCAAAATTGCAACCTCTTGATCAAGGGATAATCAGAAGTTTCAAAGTTGGATACAGGAAGGAGATGGTGAAGAAGATCGTAGATGCGATTGATAGGAAAGAGAAAATTATGCCATTAAACATTCTTGATTGCATAAGGATGGCTGACCGAGCTTGGAGGCATGTGACGCAAAAGACTATCGTAAACTGTTTTAGAAAAGCTGGCTTTGTGAAAGAAGTAGAAAATGAAATTGAATCGGACGAGGAACAGGAAACCAGCCCTGAACCCGAAAATGAAGTACAATGCGAAGAATGGGACAAAATTTCAAAATCACTCAATCTTTCCGAAAACATAACTTTTGAAGATTTCGCTGAATTAGATGCTGACGTTGAAGTCTGTGGACTGTGGACCGATGATGACATCATTTCTGAATCGATTTCTTGTCCGTCGTCTGATGATGAGGAAGAAGTAGATGTTCCAGAACCATCATCCAGTGTTACTGCATCCCAAGCTAAAGATGCTGTCCACATACTACGACGTTTCATGGAATGCTCTGAAAACGTGGAAAAGGATGACTTTGCTGCTATTTTTCAAATAGAAAAATTGGTTGAAGAGCAATTTCAAAAGAGATGTCGCCAGGCCACGATACTTGACTTTTTTAAGAAATTCTAGCAATGTAAGTTATAATTGTATTTTACTATAATTCCTTTCAATTTACATAATGTAATTATTTTTGACTTCTCTTAAATATTAAGATTATCTTGGCTGTATTTAGACTTATTGTCAACTATCATTACATATTTATACTCATTCTTGTCTATAGAGACTCCACTTTTTCGAATATTATTCCTTATCTTATGTGGTTGGTTATGACCTTGGTCTTTGGTTATGAACTTGTTATCTCGAAAACTCGCTATCTCGAAGATTTTTTAGCGTCCCTTCGACTTCGAGATATCGAGAGTATACTGTACTTCATTTACGTATTTTGGGAATACGTTGAATTTGATGTAAATCTGCGAATAAAACTTCAAATATGTAGTAGAAAAGTAGCAAAAAGTTTAAACGAAAAACATTAAAAAAATCTCAATAGAAATTTGATGTCGAGAAACCAAGTGTCGGGCAACTGAGTGTCGGGCAAACGTGCCTGTCGGGAAACTGAGTGTCGGGCAAACGTGCGTCGGGAAACCGGCGTCGGGAAACTGAGTTGTCGGGCAACCGAGTGTCGGGAAACCGTACCAGACCCCTTTATCAGTTTCTTCGCCTCAAAGTTACACGTTCATATCATTCTGCTTGTAAAAGCCTGATTTTTGAAAGGATTGAAAACTGTTATGGAAAAAAACGTTTTCCCATGCACTAGTTGTTACACGAAAAAAATCAAGCATATCTGATTTTGCTATATCATTAACAGTGGATTTTTTTGTATTGTCGATAGTTTCAATGATTTACTTTCCGATTTCTTTGCGATAATCTATGAATTGTTTTCTGAGAATTGACACTCCAACATGTGCAAATTCCTCCTTCTTCTTACCCTTAGTTTCACTTGGTTTTATCACTTTAACTATAGCATTTAATTGCAACCCTCTATCTTCTTCAAATACAGTGAGCGAAGAATATTGTAATAGAAGTTATCTACTAACTTTAAGTGAACCTACATCGGCGCGCACAAGCCGAATTTAAACTAAAAAATTCTAAGGGGTACCAAATCCTTTGATTCATTTAACCGGCGGTTTGATTCAAATAAGCGGCGAGTTTCCTATATAAAAGTTCGATTCTGTCCCGCTCTTTGATTCATAAAAGCGGCTGATTCAATTAACCACAGATTTAATAAGCCGATTCATTTCAGTTATAGTGTTTCTGTTTATACTGTTTATAGTGTTTATATTGTGTAGTTGTAGTGTTTCTTCCTTCGAATTTTACCAGCTCTTTCCTTTTTTAAACATTAAATTATTACTTGAACTAAATGTTCTACGTCGAAAAAGTACGCGTTAATAAGCAATTGCCTTTTCTTGTAAAAGTATGAATTTAAAAAGAAAGTCAATAATCATAAGCAAACAATTTAGCATTATTTTCAGAAACTGTTCTGCCTTTCATGATTCACAGCGCAAGATTAAATGGTTTCTTTCAATGATTGCCTTGAATGAAAATTCGTTTTGATACTTGTCTCATTTGTAAAAATGAAAAATTGAATAAGCATAATGTGTCTTTTGTCGTGGATGGGAATATCACATTGAAACCTTCTGAATCCACAGGCGAAATTTACGAACAGCATATGTCAACGAAATGTACTTGTCGATGAAACATACCTGTCGACAAAGTGACTTTTTGACGAAACGTACTTATCAGCGAGGACAAAGTCGACGAAGTGGTATCGACCAAATAAGCTGTCGACGAAGTGATTGTAGACAAATTGAATACCACCGAATATTTTATTGATGAGACGGTCATTTTCATTTTACCCACGACTAGACTTCGACAATGAGGTTTACGAATGATGAGACGGTCAGACTGAACAAATAGTATTTTTTTTCTTAATTAAGCAAACATTTCGTGGGGGACCCGGGCCCCCTGGGCTCAACCCCTGCGTACGCCACTGATTTTGCACATATCCCAGAATATTTCTGCTTTTCTTGCATTTTTATAGCAGCTAAAGTAATTTCTGCCAAAAATTGGCTTTCTACGCTTAAATATTTGCAAATCTAGTATGGCATTGTCTGATTTTCCGACATGTTTGATGAAAGGGAAAAAATATAATCTAACGGCTGATCAAATCTGAAAGCACGGGTTCCTCTCAGATCACAGAAATCAAGCAGCGTCCAGTCAGTGAAGGTGATCATTCTGATCGAGATTTTTGACGCCCTATATTTTTGGAGAATGGAAACATTCCAAATATTTTGCAGGAAAAATTTTACGAAACTTTACTGCTTTTCCATAATGATCCTGACTTTTACGTGCAAAATTACTGGCTATATAGCGAAACGTTACTAATTTTTCTCCTAACATTCTTGATGTTTGTATGAAATGCCCTAAGGAAAAATGTGCAGCTCAGTTGCCCCTTGTTTCTCAGTAACCTTAATGATTTTTTATAGTGTGTTAATTGTTATTTCTATCACATAAGCATAACATTTAGTTATGACTGGAGGTTAGTTATGACGGCAGCCAATCTTAAATTTACTTGCTGAAACCAGAAATAGAAGTGCCTGACGCACAGATCACATCATATGGTTTTCATACGTGCACACGAAAATTCAAAGCAATAATATTTTCATATTTTTAAATATAATTCATATATATGTCCTTGTCATCTTCAGCGTGGAATCTTGCGTTGTATTATACAATATAAAAACTCACTTTACATGTCTAAATGTGTTGTAAAGAAAATTGTTATGGTGTAACGAAGTTCATCGTTGCACGTTGTCAAGTAAGGTTAAATGAAAAAACGTAATTACGGAAAAAACATTTCATTTTATAAACTAACTGGACTAGTTACCTTTTATCCTGTACGAATCCTAACTACAAACTTTTTTACCATTTCTTAAGCTTAATTCTTTCTGACAACTGACATTAACTTTTAACGAATGTCTGAGCAGATTTCCTTTAACTTATTCTTTTAACAGTTTCTCATTTTTTAATTCGTTTACATCCAGAATTTTCGATCGCATGTTTGTTTAAAACGCTCTGACACAAAAGGGTGAGTATGTAAATTATATTTAATTTTTCAAACGTTTGAACAGCCATGCTTAATTAAAGTAATAAGCGAGTTAAGTAACTTTAACATCTGTAGCTGCAGCTAATTATGCTTTTGCAACAAGAGGTAATTACTGTTTTAATTAAAATTTTCTTCTTAAAAATTATACTAATACCCAAACTGAAAATACGGCGCGTCCTGCCTGGAGCCTATATTTTGAATTAAATCCTTTAGAAAAATCTTTTCCTTGAAGCAATTTCAAACGACCGAGAAAAAGACAGCACGTCTTGATTATTTAGATTTTCGTTCTGAAAAGTATTTAATCTCTTAAAATTACTGGACTTAATACAGGTATCCGTATTTGCATTAAAGTTATTAGTTTGAGATGGTGCATTAACATCTTAAAATGTTTTGCGTCGTCATGTTCAGTTCTAACTCATAAGTGCTCAGTATTCTATGTATGCAAAGAAAAATACTCATGATAAATCTTTATCCGTTATCCTTTTAGGTTTAAATGAGATTTGCACATCTGCAAAGAAAGTTTTTTATCTGTATTATGAAAGTTTGCCATTAAACGGCACCAATATTAAATGATTTAGTTTTAATTGGCATTTAATATTATACATTTTGCGTTCAATATAATATGTTTTCCTTAACGTTCAATATAATTTGTTGTTGTTGTTGTGGACGTCAATCGTGATAAAATTGGATGTCCCGTTCGTCCTAGGCAGACTTTTATAGGATATCCTAGGGACGTGTCTGTGATGTCTGGGTACCTATGCAACACCTTTTAATCCCCTAAGAGACAAATATTTTTTCAGAGTCACTAGGCCTTTTGTGCTTGGTGTCAGCTGTGAAATTCGAAAACACAAAAAATGTAAGTGCTACTAAGAATGACTATAAATAAAATCCAACAGCGTTCCTGTGAAAAAGTGAGCAGCTGAGCTGTCCAATTTTATTACGCTTTTATTAACTTCACTTGTATGTATGTATGTATGTTTGTGGGTTTGTAACTCATGAAATAGTACAGTCTTTGTTATATATTGCTGAGCATATTGTTACAAAAGCACGTGCGAAGCTGAATTGTATTCAATCCATTTGCGCGAGATCATTTTCAAAGCTGATATTGTCTCACACTCGTGAATATTTAGAAATAGATGCCGTAAAAGATGAATATAATAT
>Ga0181466_1000350_pt2 | contig 13858 bp, 7 predicted proteins | sample InSIn4gowninarea_FD_119078 | JGI IMG/M metagenome (GOLD analysis project Ga0181466, IMG submission 119078) | Clean room microbial communities from NASA Spacecraft Assembly Facility at Jet Propulsion Laboratory, Pasadena, California, USA -... ... | reverse complement strand
TGATGCATGCATAGACAGCCTATGCGCTAATAAAAGCTTGCAATACTTGGACCTTACCTTTAACGAAATCACTGATGAGGGGGCTCAGCTATTCAACCAGGCCGATCAACTGACTTCGTTGCACCTCATGTGCAATGACATCGGCATTGATACGTATGAGCGGCTGTCATCCACATTCTCTGATCGACTATACACTGGCGGTATACGCAAGACTCAGTTGAGAAACTCATTCATTTTATCCAATCCCTCAGATAGTAATGTGTTCTATGAGGTAATTAAGTGGGGAGGTCTGTTATTATATCCTCGGGCGAGTTATCAGATGGTTGGTGGCGAACATTTCAACTTTGCCGAGAATAACATTGTAGTGATAGTAGGTCCTGAACCACACACACAGGGCAATCCATTCGTTATCATCTCATTATCTCGAAATGAATCAGACCAGTTAAGTCGATTAAGCGCTGCAAGGTTGGACTATATCAAGCCTGAGTCGCCCGAACAGAAAAAGAAACGACTGACATTTTTAGCAAGTTGTAATAAATTTCACAACCGCAAATCAGTACTCATAGCTTTTTCCAATCACCGCAACTATGATGACAACCTGATGGGTAGAATCTTGCAATACGCAGGCTTGTATCCCATCAAAATTAGATAACCCGCACGCATATGGGCTTTTTATCGAATTCAGTATTTCTTTGCTCACCACCAGGTGATTGAGCACATGTATCAATATAGCGATGGAGCCGATAATGCATACCCCTGGCCGATAAGCGCTTTTTTTATCAATGTGAATGATCATCCTTATAGTGTGTCGCTCTATTCGATGTCATAAGATTGATTCAATCAGAACTTCTATATTTTGCTGAATTGGAGTCTCATTTAGTAAATCAAGTATTGGATGCAAGCTGACTATTCCCCTAGCACCCCTACTGAGGCCACACCCGCGCCTCTCTAGCCACAACAACTTAGGTCGAGTAATGATTAGTTTAAAGAGATGAGGCAGACCGCTCAAAGTTATTAACCCCACAATCCTAAGCTACAGACTCCCAAAGACTAGCGTGACCCCCAGGTCATAACATCGAGGCCGGCATCGAGATCATATCTCTTGAGTTATGTGTGCCAAACGTATAAGCGCTCCGCCTGGACCTCAGATTAAAATTTAGCCTATCAACTCGAGCGGCAATAGGTGCAGTATGTGGACTTATGCAGCTATAGATTATACATACTAAGCGGCCTGCCCTGGATGAGCTTTGATCCAAAGCTTAAGAGGCCCATGCTGAGCACTTTGAAGATATAAGCGGTCATCGAGACATCATCAGACGCTTAAAAGCTTGAACTAACCTATTTCTTTCAAACACTCAGTTGCAGCTTATACATTATCTCTAGCCGATAATGAGATTACGATTACTCTGCACGCCGAAGGATGATCCAAGTCTTGCAAGAGCAATCTGCAAACCGACTGATAGCAGCAAAATCCGCTGTCAACGTGGGGGAGAAATAGCCCAAGCTTATTTGATGTGCCAACTAGCGCGAATGGCCATCAACCCCGGGGGTGATGAGCAGCGTGCAGCCGCTTGAGTCTGATGTTGGCGACATGCGTGTAAATTTGTGTGGTAGAAATCGAGGCATGGCCTAACAACAATTGAACCACTCGCAAGTCAGCGCCATGATTGACTAGGTGAGTGGCAAAAGCATGCCGCATACTGTGTGGCGAGATAGCTTTGTCAATGTCTGTTAGTAGACTGTAATGCTTGATTCGGTACCAAAAGGCCTGACGCGTCATGGCATGCCCCCGGCGGCTTAAGAATACTTCATCGACGGGTTGGCGCAGCCAATGCGGGCGAACACGCGCTAAGTAGTCTTCTAAATAGCCAATGGCCGCCTCACCTAAAGGGACTAAGCGTTCTTTTCGACCTTTGCCACTGAGCCTAATCACCCCTTGGCGAAGATTCAATTGGTCAAGCTTGAGGCTGATAAGCTCTGATACTCGCAAGCCTGTGGCATATAAAACCTCCAGCATAGCTTTGTCACGCCCACCCTCCAGAGTGATGAGCTCAGGCACCTCTAAAAGTTTTTCTACATCTTGTTCCGACAAACTTAAGGGCAGGTGGCGTATTTGTTTACCGCGTTTAATATGTTCCGTCGGATTGACGGCTATTAGAGATTCTTTTTGACAGTATTGGTAGAAGGCTTTGAATGCCGAAAGTGTGCGGGCTTCAGTGGCAGGATGGATCCCCTGGGCTTGCCGAAACTCTATATAAGCACGGACGTGGGGGCGCTGGACTTGAGTAAGACAAGACAAGACAATACAAGCATTACCGATAAGCAATATCATAAATTGTAGGCTAAACCCTGATATGCTTGGTTAAAATCATTGAAATAGTCTTTGATAGTTGCATTCTATTATTTTGTTCAGGAGAAAGAATACTGAAGCGTTCCTGTACTAACAATTGTGATGACCTTCCCCCGAATCTGGTCCACCGATAGTAGGACTTCCTTTTTCCAGGAGATTCACAAATCAAGCAGCGGCTCACCGATGAACGAGTGACCCAGGTGCTTGACGAGCATCAGCATGTCCTTAGCTGAGCCCTGGTGCAAGCTTAGTGTGAGTCGTGCCACGGTTGACACACCGCAGAACGAATATGACGGTTGGTGAGGGGTGGATGTCAAACGCTTAGAATGACTCGGAGATATAACCAAAAGCTAAAAAAGATACTGGCCAATTCTATGTTGAAAAATGATGCCACAAAGAACATACTTGATAAGAAGTGGTGAGTCTAAACACAAGCGAGCGGCCGGCACCGTTTTCAAAGCCTTAGGCTTGAGTTGAAACATAGCTTCAGGATTGTGCCCTTCAATCGCTCTAGTAATCGCTACCGCAGGCTCCATGCCTTGATTGGCGCTGGGTATGCAGTTGGTCCATAAACGAGTCTATCGTTCGAATAACAAGCTGGGCTTGGCGCCCAGAAAACGGTCAACAGGGCGAAAAAAGTCACAGGCCTCAGTATGACGCTTAGTTGGGCTCTAGGACCTACGCATTCATTGGGTCTTTATTTCATGAGCGACGGTTCAATGATGAGGCTACATCTATCAGTAGCTTACAACTATTCAGGGTCTTGAATTAAATTATAAAGGTTCTTGGCAAACCACAAAGAACCATCTAAGATAATATGCCAGAATTAACAACTCACAGGACCATGGCTTGGACTCAGAACATTTGCTGGCTTTATGTTCAGCCTGGAACACAACCAAAATGAACTCTCAAAGCGTTTCAATGGGCGGATGCGAGATGAATGTTCAAACGAACATTGTCTCAGCCTCATCAACAATGTACTTCTAAAAATGCTACATAAGCTGGACTAAATTATGGGCCAAGATCAAAAGCGTTATACATAGGAAGTCAAACTTGATGGTTGCGAGCATCAATCTCGTCCAGAGTTTGAATCAAAGCTTCATAAGCTTTAGGGCTAGCGTCTGCGACCTAACAAATTTTAGGTAGCTCAAAAGACTTTTTGCAGCCAATTGAATTAATGCACCGATAATTCTGTGCGCTCAACTTTTGAACCAGTCATCTGTAACATATTCGTCTGGCACATCCCCCATCAGTGGATCCTCAATTCCCATTTTTTCAAGTTCGGCAAACCATAACATCCGCTTTGATTCAGGCAATTTACTACCGCACCAGGGGCAATAATAGATTTGATACACTGAGGCACCGCCATCATGATTGATGATGCCGTATTCATCCCAGCCAATATCGTGGAAGATGACATTGTCTGGACATTCGAATGCATCAGCACAATCATGGCATTCATGATTGACATGTATATACATGGTTTCGCAGCAAAAAACCTTATTCGCTAATCGTTCAGAAATGACTTCTGATGAGCCTAAGCACATGGTCCCTCTACGCGTTTCAGTTATCGGCATAAAATTCTCACATTTAGTGATATAATCTAATTATAATGTCTAAGTTAAAAAATACTCAACTGTTGCCAAAGGACTTCACAATGTGGCTCCCTATGAACAACCCCCTTAATTCTGGAATGCCCCCTTTGAAAACGGGACTACTAAACCAACTTCAACTGATAGGATCAGGACTGGTAATATGACTGTCAGCATTGAGATATATTGGGTTGTTATACGAAGTCAGCGCTCAGGCACTGGCCTGCAGAGAATAACCTATAATCAAGGGAACTCATCAGCTGGGTATGAGCTTGTCTATATTTGTCCGCAAGTACTTACAAGTGTCCCACCAAAGTTATGCGATTGTTGGCTTGTCTGATGTGCTTACTGATCATAATGCTTCGAAGGGTGGACGCTATGATTATTCGTCATAATATTCTGCATCAGTGATTTCACCACGTCCGTATCTATCAACAGTTACTGACAGTCTTCCAACCGGGGCCTTCTCCTTGGGAGCAGCAAACCTACCTGTACTTTCTATCTGGTCCTCCTCTAAATGATATAATGCACAACCAAGAAATACAGCGTAGCCAGGTATTATGCCTGGGCTGTAGTCTTTGTCAATCCCACACTTGGCTATTATAGGTGCTTCGAGTCCATGGTGCTCCCGTGGGGTCTCTGCTAGCTTTTTTATTGTAACGATTTCATTGTAATCATATTTTTTGTCTTCATGTTCTCACCGGCGTGTTATGTGCCCTTTTCAAGACATGTTGATGTATTTACCATCATTGCATAAGTGGCCAGACTGGGCTCTTCCCTTAGCTAATAATTGCAGATCCCACTCATAACCCACCCCATTGAATCTGGATGGTCTCTTGGTCCATTCATCGCCAAATTTGTTCAAATAACCAGCAGGCTCGCTCTTTGTGGTTTAGCTCATCCTTATTTGTTATCGGGGTTATGAATCTGATTCTTCCTTGATTGGGTAAGCCTCACCTTCAGCTGCTTCAATCTGTGCATGATGGAGGGCTTGGCGAGGCTCAACTCACCCAGGGTCCACATCTTGGTGGATCTCATTGTAGAAGTGTAGCTGAGAACATTTCTGCATGTTCTAGGTTGCCACTAAGAGAGTAGGGACTATTACATGGGCAATGTTGAATATCAGCAACTTGAATTTTTTATAAGTTTACTAACCATACTCCTAAGTTAATTCGAACCCATTGGCTTTGCTTCATTGTGGGCTGCGGACATCGGACCTTGAAGGGCCATTGCAGCAATGGTGTTTTTGATGATTGCACTGATGCTGAGATGTAATTCAGGCTGGGACCCAAGACACAATTAGCTGATATGGCTGTTGCAACTAATGTCGACTTATATACAACTCAGCTCAATTGAATAAGAAACAGCTGCTCAACTCAATCAAGAAGGATAGTATTCACTGAGGCTTGTCCATGTAAGGTCTAAGTTCATCTAATTGTTCTGGGGAAATATCATAACGGTGGCGTAGGTCATGGTGATACGGGTCAGATAGATTTATGTCAACCTTCATCATAGACCGCTAAGCGCTTAAGGCGATAGTGTTCAGTATATATTTCTATAGAATGTTTCATTTTATTGCCCCTCATATCCATCGATCGTATAAGAGAACTCATAGTCTGGTATGAATCTTCTAATGTCATCAAATCTCATTCGTTCACCAACGGCTTGTGATTATTTTCTTTGATACGATAGATGCCCTACCTTATGTATTCTTTTTCGTTAATCAACTCGGCTTTATGATTATCCATGCCTTTGTTAGCACCTGTAAGCACACCGTCTCACAGCTCCATTAGCTGTGATTGCAATTGCGAGGTATTCAAGCGCTCGATGGAAGACTACAACATCATTCCAGATTATCTCTCTATATCAATATACCTACAGATTGTATCAAAGAAATATTTTAGTTCATCGTATTATACTAGATAATCTCTTTCATCGATCAAAGTATATGATTTTATCTATACGTGAAAATGATGAGCCCTAAAATCGCTGTGTTCTAATCTGAGCATGACGTCGATGAGACTATAGTTCTAAAGCGGGCCCGAAACCAATCTTAGCGATGTGGTCAGGGCGCTCATGGGTTGTTGTGCTGAGCTCTATAATGTAATATCACTTAGCTTTCTTCCCCTTGAAGTTGATAATCATATAGTTCAAAGTCAATCTCTTGGTGATGTTTCACATCAATATATGCCATCAATGAATGAATCTGGTTTCGAGTCAGATCAAAGCAGGCCATGAGATCTAAATATAACGGGTTATGATGATCCATATTTATTTCCATCAGTTCCCTTAAAAAACTTAATTCGATTTTCTGGAGCATATAAGATTTAGCTAGTAGTTCTGTTTTTTTATCAAAAGCTTCCAGGATATAAATAACAGGCAGCTCGGGGCGATACCTTCGTCTATTATCATATTTCATATATATCACCTATGGTTTAAAATTTTTGGGCATTTTTCTGCTTGGGATTCCTGGGCTTATTAATCTGCCATCGTCATTGCTCAGTTCTCCTTTATGATTGTTCATATTCCGATCCCATAGTTCCCAGCAGCCTTTTTTCAAGTCCCATTCAATGATGTTTCCATCCTTTAGTCTATAACGTGGTCTTTTGGCCCCTCCACCTTGTATCGGATTTTTAGCCGTCATTCCTTCCGCGCCAGGAAAAACCGTCACAACATGTGATCTTTTGGGCTTTGATACATATCTATGGTCTGGATTTCGAGGATTTGCGCTTTTAGGCGCTTCATTTTTTTTGCTGTAATAATTGGCATCTATCGGGTCAGCTTCAGGATAGATGAAAGCCCTAGGCCTTTGTGGCTCTATCGCGGGTGTTGTGTACTTGTCGCCTCTGGTTGCACCTTTGAGACTGTCGTGGCTCGGGGTGATCAGTACTGACGGCTTCTTCTCTTGTTGAATAGGGGTCCCGAAGACAGTTGGTTTAGAAGGCTCAGTCGCGGGCGTTATAAAGCGGGTGCCTTCAGCAGCATGATTGATTGCAGCTAGACGTGCAATCAAAGCTGCTGTGGGTAGGGTTGAACTGCTGGATAGCGCCGGAGCTTCGTTGAACAAGCCAGTGTGTGCCTTAGGGTTTGTAAATAATGCATTCAAATCTGAGTTATCAAACATCCTGTTTCTAGCTCGATCGTAATCTCGGTAAGCCTCATCTGTAGCTGCTTCAATCTGTGCACGCGGCAGTGCTTGGCGAGGCTCAACTTTCTCCTGGCGGACATCTTGCTGAATCTCATCCTGATAATGTAGTTGAGAACCTTTCGGCATGTTCTGCGTTGCTATATGAGCTACTAGATATGCTATCAAAGGGGCGATGTTTCTTATTGCCGCGCTGGATGCTCCAACCATTGGCTTGGTGCCCGCACTCACCTTATGATGATTCTGATAAAGATTAACCAGCAATTGCTGTTCTGGACTCGCGCCCCCAAGGATCCGTTTGACCACTAGCTGAACTTTAGTTTTCAGATACTTCCTAGCGATATTTGGGAAGTGGGCTTGTAACTCCTTGAGCGCAGCTTCGGTGATAGATACACGACTGCGAGCCGTAGTTCGCAGGCAATCTCGGGCTAACTCCGCAGCCGTGGAAGGAGTTGCTGCGCTCGACTCCGGAACTGGCGTGGCTGTAGGTGCGGATGCAGTTAGACTGAAGTTTGGAACTGATGTACCAATCGTAGGACTAAAGTTTAATGGCTGACCATCATTCTGTGGCAAATAACGAGCTTCTGCTGCCGCGCCCATATTCAAAATTCGATTGGTCTCAGTCATATCTACTTGGACGTCACCTTGCAATGGGGCATCGTGGAGGGTGAAAGCTTCGTTGGCCCGCTCGCCTGCCAGTATTTCCTCGATGGTCATCGGCCGAAGTTCATCCTCTGGCACGGTCTCCAAAGTGCTTGGCTTTTGTTGTTTGGCACGGATTACGGCCTGAGGTAGGGGAGTCATTGGCTCAAGCTCGGCAGCTGTTTCCTGCTGGCCAGCGGGTAGAATAACTTTGGGTGCTTCATTGCCGAATGATTCTTTGATCCCATTCCAAATAGTGGAGACGTCCTGATTAACACGTTCCCTGTCAATCGCAAGGCCCACTAAGCCGAAGCTCGTTTGACTGGATTTTTTGTCTGTAATGAGTTCCGCAACAGTTCGTTTGATATTTGTAGCAATATTGATGTCGCCATTGACTTGGCCCATGATGAAACCAGGTTGTAAATTGGCACTCTCTGTGCTTTTACCCGCCATAGCACTTCCGAAGGATTTAACAGCACTATCTGTATCAGCAGGCATCATCGCATTGAGATTTATCTTATGACTATGGGCATGATTGCGTACGCTTGACCCGGTGACTTGCACAGTTGTGTGCTGAGGCCCATCCGTTACCGCTAATTGGATGAGTGAAGTCGCATCGTCTTGGTACAAATTCAACATATTATTGGAGGAGTTAGCAATATGTTGACTCACCAGACTTAGATGACCATCCTCACCTTTCTGCCAAAATTGATAATTTTGGTTGAAGCTTGCTGCAAGTCTTGGTAAGTCTTTCAACTGCAACGTGCCACTTGTTAATGAAGCTGTAAAAGGTGACACTTGCAAATCAATAGCTTCAAAATAAATCAAGGCACCGTTTGCACTTTGTGCAATTAAGGTATTGTGTTGTTCGAAAGTTTGGACATCAGCAATAGGTGCTTGTAGGTTCGCACCAACCAGCTCAATATCATTACAATTTAGCTCGAAACCCTCACTGGCTTGAATGCTCGATACCTGGGTGGCCATTTTAGAGTTAGATTTCATCAAGGAGATGGCTATATCAGGCATTAACTGGCCACCATTGGCGGCATTAGCTTTAAGCCCGATAGACACATGACTTTGACTCGATTTCGACTCGCCTTGAGTTGTAGACACAATCAGTTTTGGTGCAGTGATGGCCACACGTTTAGCCTTTACTTGTACATTTTCTAAGTCTATTGAGGCTTGTTTGCCCTTGACTTTCAAAGAAAATTCGTCTCTAACGATAAATTGGGCAAAGCCCGGCGTAAGCTGTTGCGCCTTGCTTGTACCCTTGCTGCAAGACGCTTTGATTTCACTCGAATCAAGGGTTAAAGATTGGCCCTCATAGGAGGAGATACTACTTGAAACATCAGAGGGGGGCTTGATAACCATCCCCTGACGAGCTTCCCAATGAATGCTGCCAACATCGACTAATAGGTTGGCTTTGATATTAAGGGTGTCGCTCTCAGAGTAGTGGCTGCCGCCAATTGTATACTGATTGGGCACGTGCGTGGTTGTCTGCTGGTGATCATGGGACACATGATGACTGAAGCCGGGTGTGGCATTAAGTCCTAAAATGTCGGCTGGAGCTTTGCCTTGCACATAATATTGTTCTAAGCCCTGGTAAGCTGCAACACCCGCATTGATGCCATGGATGGCGCGTTCTGCCGTGTATTGACCCGGCTTGAAAACTTGTCGACCGGGTTGGACGCCGGGAATGAGATTGACAAACTCGCTCATCAATTGATTGACTGACCCACCTCTTAGCGCTGTATTGATGGCACCTGCTAGGGGATGAGTGATACCTACTGATTCGATTCGACGCGAGCTACTGTGGCTTTCTATGGCACTATATTCTTCAATTGACTTAGCTTGTTCGATTAAGTGGCCGCCTATGTTGTATACCAAGCCCTGTTTGTAGAGAAAATCAGCTACTACCGTCAGATTGTTTTCAATATTGAATGTAGTCGGTAAACAGTAGGTGTCGCTTGTGCGCGAATCCGTTTTTACCCTATTTAAACCCTGTAATCCAGACTTATGCTCCCACCGGTTCTGATGGCCGTAAGCATTGATCAAATAGACCTTAAGAGCTTGTAAGTGAGCCTCAGTGGCAAAGGTATGCACATGCTCCAAGGTCATTTCATTGCCTGCCACGATAGTTAATTTGCCTATCACCTCTAGGATGCTTGCAAGACTGGCCGTGGCGCTGCCCCCAATAAAATGACTGCCAGATAACAGACTTTGCTTGCCAAAGGTGGGCAATAAGAAGCTTACTTGACTCGCAAGCAAGCGGGCATTGTGACCTGCTTGCAGATACGCTGCACCTTCAACCTGTAAATTCAGACTATGTGAGATAAAATCATTCTGAGTAACTATCAAAAGGGGGCTGGCACTCGAAATGCCCGGTGCGTGAAACACTGGTACAAAAGCGTAATTTGATCCTTTTTGGGTTAATTGACTTTGAACTAAGCTATGAGTTTGAGTAGCCTCGAAAAAGGCATTGTAAGCAAATAAGAATGGCCTAAGCTCGGCGTCTGAAGACGGAGTCCCTGTTTTGGCAAGCCAGCCACCTCTTTGATAATAATCTCCTGCCACTACCTGACCTTCATGAAAGGAAATGATACCACCAATACAAACATCACTCACTTTGACTTTGTGGGCTTTGATTTGTTTGTTAGCACTAGCGGTCACAAAGTATTCGTAGCTCAATTGAACATTATTAACATATTTGGCTTTAATGAATCCCGATGTCTCTGCCCGAATAGCGGCTGTATTATCAACCTGAGCATTCTCTCTATCGCTTTGAATGTTGACGTGGCGGGCAAGGGCTACAGGTACACCAACTTTGGCATACGGACTGAAAGTGCTGTCAGGTGTGACCACGACACTTTCCGAATGTGTCGGTTGGCTTCGACTGGCCCTGGAGGCGAGCAGTGCATAGGGCGCGTTGTCTAGCTGACTCAAGGTGATTGTTAAACAGGCTCCTGGCTTGAGTTGGCCCTCTGCATCAATTAACTCACTATTTTGTGGTAATGTCAGCGCATAGGTGTAGGCTGCTTCGCGAAGGGCTGCCCAGGCGCTGGTTGGCCCGGTATAGCCATAATCCGCAGCTTTGATCAGTTCCTGCTGGGTGAGGTACGCTTCGGCTCGTGCATCGTAGAGGGGCACAAGTTCTGGACCTTCAACGGGGGAGTCACTAATAAGTACCCGTGGCTTGACATCAGAGGTATCCAAGACCCCTAATACGGGACGTAACTTGAACATCGATTGGCCATCTGTACTGTCGATGAATAGAGGGTCTATCATTTGATGGAGCAACACATTTTCTAATTTGAAGTGGCTTAGATCATTAACCGGCGGATTACCGGCCAGCTTGCCGATGACAACCTTATTGAATTCTGTAATTTGAAGGTGCTCTCCGATGCTGCGGCCCTGGTTACGATAGTCACCTTGACCGATGATATCGACGTAATTAGAGGGTAAGTATTCTTTTGAGGTCGAGTGATCAGTAATGAGGACTGTTTTATATGTTCTCTTGGTTTCATAATGTTTGCTTAAGTAATTATGAACATGATGATCACTAAGACTAGGAGCATCGAAACTACCGGTGTAATGCAAGCCCTGACCTGCTAAGGTCCCCTTGTTTGACACGTTTTGGCAATCGAGTCCGTTGATTACAAACTCGCCTCCATCGCTCGCAACTCGGGAATACTCATTTTCGGCGAATTCAAAGTAGCGAGCATGGCCTTGTGCATCGTGGCCTTTGACCACTCTAACTGGATCTTGAAATAAAAGATGATCACGCTCAATTCTTACATCGCCAATGTCCGAGGGTAATTCTAGGTGACTGCTACCATAAATGCTGAGCACAGACCCTTTCGGCATTTTAAGCATTTGTGCGAATAGTAAAGCGTATTCGTTGACTCGTGGGGCGTTGAACTCAACAAGGCCCGCTGAGAGAATTCCATCTGCCATTGAAGCCTTGGCATATTCGTAAGTTCGACCATCTGGAAGCGAGCGCATCTCTGTTTGCAAGCGGCCTATGTCGATAGGCTCGGTTGACTCAATATAAGCGCCTTGCGCTAATTCAAGCAAGCCGTGTTTGATATCAAATTTTTGGGCATCCAATACCTCTAAGCGTCCACCCATATATGAGCTTTTATCGGGATGGTCTATAACGACAGTTCGTTTGTTAGCATTGATTTGTAAGCCAGCCAAGACTTGGTGGGCCATGCCAAAGACCATTTTACCTGTGCCCGTTTGGCTGAGTATAAACGCAAATTTATTATTGCCAATGAAAGCGGGCACAGTTTCACTTACCTCAGCCGTTTGCCAAGTCATATTCCCTTCACTCTGAAGGCTGGGATAGACGTTTAAGACTGAACCATCAGCTTGTGTGATCTGAGCCACTTTGAAGTTTGATTTGCCAGTCAATCTTACGTTCGCCATAGAGTCTTCGAGCTGGGTGTCAATCGAAGTTTGTAGCACCCTGTCAGCAACTCCATTATAATCGTGGGCTGCTATATCAAACACACCCGCTTGGAGCACGCCTCCTAGGCCATTGAGATTCTCGTTATGGATGTTGTGGGCTCGAACGAGCATCTTCCCCTCAGCTACTAGTGCGCCAGTATTGATTAGATCAACGCCTTCCTGAGTGCGGATGGTCATACTCGACCCTTGGGTCACCGCCGTAGAGGAGCTCGCATCGTTAGCTGAGCCCGTGGGAGAAGGTGGGGCTTGATTTCGAAAATCGCGCAAGTTCTCGAGTGTGCTAATACCCAGTTGTGCTCTTCCTTCATTTATATAACTGGTTTGAATGTTAGCTGATTCAGTTTGGATGGCAGGACCTTCATTGGCAATCTGTTGATACTCAATGCCGTTGTAGCCACCCGGATTGTTGAGATGTTGAGCGGCCAATATAGACTCGTTTTTAATCAAGCCCTTGACCGTCAAGGTCTCTTTACAGATGAATATTGCCGGACTAATTTTTTCGCCAATAATGTGCCCATCTATGCTTATATTATTTATATGCCTTTCTATCTTGTAACTCAATTAGAGTACTCAGCCACTGGAAGTTTCGCCTTATCTACTTGGTGTTTATTATCAGTCCTATTATTTATTAGGCCTATTGTTTATATTTCAGCCAAGATAGGCGACTGGGAATTTTTGTATCTCACTTGTACAGTAGCGTTACTAGGATACTTCCTAACCAATCTCTTGCGCTTAGCCTCAAATCTACCAGAGATAGCTTCGAGTATGATCTTAATCTACAGTCTAATATTCTGTTTAGCCACACCTCTGCTTGCTATCCTCATAAAAAACTTGCCCGCCAAAGACCATCCAGAACATGCATTGAGGTTCAATCTCAGTATCGTTTGTTCGCTGAGCTTAGTACCTCTATTTCTGATAGGGTTACATAAGTTCTCTAATAAAACCAATTGGGCGGGCTTATACATGTCTTGTGCAGGTTTTATAAGTTTATTTATTATCAATTCCTTTAAATCTCATCAACATACAGTTGGTACGACCCAGCCCCAATGCAATGTTGAGCTTGGATAGAATCCAAGCCTCAGGGTTTACGATTAAGGCATCCGGATGGTAATTACTCGAGAGCCCCTGGCGGCTAATCAAGCTCGATTCGAATTTGGAGTAGCGCACTATCCCAACCTCATAGTCGATGTCTTAGATTTTGAACTGAGAGACCAAGGCTGCGCTCAAGCCTACAGTTTGTTAATTAAAATTGAATCGTCAGTAGCTTTGGATTTCGAACCCATGAGCCGTGCCTACCTCAAAGTGCTGGCTCATCCTATACAGATAATTTGGGGGTGGATTGCGGCCTACCGGTTGGAGTTAAACCCTGGTAAAGCCACACTTACCTATCAGCTTGAAATTGAATCCCCTTTAGGGCGGCTCAAACGCTGTCGCCAGCCGAGACTGTATGCTAGACAAAGCCCGCAAGCTATCTTATGTCACCTCTTAAACCAGCATGATATCGAATTCCAGTGGGTAGCCGATGCCGGACCAATTATTCCCTTAGTCATCAGCGAGCGCGAGACAGATTATGACTTATTTATGCGAGTGCTCACTCGCTATGGCTTGAGCTACAGCTTTGAACACAGCTTGAGCCATGTGCAACTTAAGCTCCACCCT
>Ga0181466_1000550_pt1 | contig 13867 bp, 10 predicted proteins | sample InSIn4gowninarea_FD_119078 | JGI IMG/M metagenome (GOLD analysis project Ga0181466, IMG submission 119078) | Clean room microbial communities from NASA Spacecraft Assembly Facility at Jet Propulsion Laboratory, Pasadena, California, USA -... ... | reverse complement strand
TGAGACAGTTGGTAAGTCGGATCGCTGAAAAACGATGGCGTGAGGTTTTTTTATTGACTGTCGGTATGTTACGAAATGCTGACTATTTAATTCAGTTAATGAAGCAGCAAATCGATAATTTAGTAGCCGAAGATCGGGATTTACAAAATTTTTTAATTTGGCTAAGTAGAAAATCTTTTGCCCTTAATGTAACTTACAAATTAGCGTCTGTCCGCGCTTTTTATCTTGAACCAAACCTTGACCTTGACATCGATCTTAAAATCAAGCCTAGCTTGAGCCTTGCTCTGAAACTCGATCCTGCGCTTGGTTTTGCTCTAAAACATGACCTTGAACTCGATTATGAACTTAACTTTGCTCTTAGCTTGTCCCGTCAGCTTGACTTTTCTCTAGCTCCTACTCTTAGCCTTAGCCTTGACCGTGCTATTAGCCTTAGCCTTGACCGTGAATTACAGCCATCGCTACAAAACCTCAAAGATCGACTACCTAATTTGGCTCAAAGCGAAGGTAGCTTTAGGAAGTGGTGGAAAGTTAATGGTCGTGCTTGGACTGAGCAGTTAAGAACTGTGCAAATTAAGTACCGCAACATTGGATATGATTGGCAGTTCAACCCTCAACAGAAGCAAGCACTGCAACAATATTATGATGCTAATAAATTGCTATGGGATTGTATCAACAGCTCTTGTTACATGACTCATGCAGTGCGACAGGAAATAGAGGAAACATTGTTATTACCTTTGGCACAGATTCAATAGCAATCGCCCTTAGTTAAATATTCATCATTATGACCGCAGGGGCGCAGTAAATAGTTTCTCGTAATGAATTTTAAGTTTTAAGCTGAAAAATATTTTTAACTTAAAACTCAAAACTTAGAACTTAAAACTGGAGCGAAGCGACTCGCCTCTAGTTAGCTTCTGAGCCAAATTGAGTTAGGAAACGCAAGGCTTTGACGACATAACTTGCGCATTCTCTTGGAGATGTATTGTAAAACGATCGCCAAGCAGCAGCTTTAGATTCATCGTAGCGATCGCTTTTTTCGGGGAACCGTTCCAGCCAAGCCAAGCGCACGGCATGACCGATGAGTACATCCAAAACGATGTATTCTTCGATTTGTAAGCTGGGGTTGCGATTAGCGATCGCTGCTAGTTCCATCAATGTCTCAACGTTGGCTTGCCGATATTCAGGCGCTTCAATTTTATTGAGCAGATGTTCTACCCGCAAAGCAAAATTTTTCTCCCCAGGAGTCATTTCTGCGAGGATTACTTCACTATCCAAGCGATTGCGACGTTCTAGCTTATCGCCAATAACTACACCCTTACAGTGTTTCAGCAATTGCCAAACATATTTGAAAAAGTCTGGCGGGACGCGATTCATAGAGCCATCCCAATGGCGTTGCTGTTGCCAACCTCCAGCAGGTAAGAAGGCATCATCTTGTGGTTCTGGTAGCACTATCCATTCAATTTCACTTTCTTGTTGTTTAACGTGCAAAGACTCTCGCTGACGCAACAGCTGATTCATTCCCTCATAGCCAATCAATACTTGGCGTACCCGCATCTTCACTTCAAAAGGTGAAAGTTTCATCAAGTGTTCGTAGGCTTCATCTTGAGTCGATCTCAGTTCTCTGCCTAATTCACTCGTCATCAACAAAATGAGATAGCCGACTCTCAGCGTTAATAGCCCTTTAAATAAATGAGGTTCTGCCCGTATTAAGATGGCAAGATAGAGCAGAATTTCTTGAGTTAGAACGCGATCGCGAATATCTTCCCCACAAAACTGAGCAATTATATCCCTAATTTCCTGGTTAGATTTGGGACGAGTAATTAAAGATGCTTCACTGTAAGACTTACCCACCGCAATCTGTTTTTGTCGCACTAATATTGTCGTCACCTCGTCCGACAAAGCCACATCAACCATCTGCCGCAATCCTGCTGCCCGTCGCACAACCGTCCAGAGACAAAGTTTGCCTGCTTTGATATAAACTTCATCCAATAAATCTGCCACTGTCACCTTTTGTCCCGGTTCGCCAAAGCCAGTGTCAAACTCTAGCCCCCGCAAGCGATACAAAGTTTGCAACAACTCGATTTGCTCGTAAAGATTGTCTGACAATCGCAACTGCGCCAGCAAAAACCCTAAGTTAGTTTCACACTCTAGCTGGAATTCTTGTGTATAATTCAAAGCCCAGTTTTTTTCTGGGTGAAAAGCTAGGTAATAGCAGTTTGTAGTAACATTTTTAACCGAGGACTGAGCAAATTCATGCGCGTGCAGAAAATCAATCTTCTCGGTCTTAGCCGTCAACATTAGCTGTTGCAAGCGCCCTAGCTTGACGTGGACATCGTTACAAATACCGCTTCTAAGTTCCTGCATCAGCGCCAGTAACGCCGCTTCTCCCGTCTCCAACATTGTATGGGTCAACATTAGAGTTACGGTTGGTCGTCCTGACTCATTCCAATGGTTTTGGATATAAGCCAATTCACTTTTAAGCTGATCTACCAAAAAATGGTAATCGAGCGTCAGGTAAAACTGCTGTGGATCTAGAAAGGATGAGAGAAAGACGATTGTTTCGTTACGAATACGAAAGATATGTGATGTGGTCAAACTTCGCAACCGCCGTACTGGACGACCTGTTAGCCCCAGTTTGTCATTGCGTCCTATTTGGGTATAAGCAGCTGAAAGTTCCCCAGCATGAAGTACTTGAATTGGTTCTACTTGTTGAAGTGTTTGCGTGTCGATGCCATACACTGCCAGTTTGGCTTGTAAATGTTCATCTTCCGCTAGTAGGGCAATTTGTACCAGTGCTTCCCGATGTCGCCCAATGCTTAAGTGTTTTCCCAAAGGATCTATGTCTCCCACTGACAATAATCCCTCACTTAGCATTTCCCCCAGAAAATATAAACTCTGCGCCCAAACTAGCGGAACATTTTCATTTGGTAAACGCTGCTGGCTATGAGGATTTAACTTTTCTGCCTCGATGTTCTCGGCTGGAACATAATACAACTCTGGCAGTAGCTTTAACTCATCACGCTCAATTAGTATAGATCTCAACCGTTCCTGATATTCTTTAGTTTGCTCTTTATCTCCCCGAAAGATGCTATCTAAAAGCAGGTAGGTGAAAAACAACGGCCATTCGCATTCGATATGCTCAAACTGCTTGAGTTCCCAAGGTTCGTAATGTAAGCGATGGCTATCTTCCAATACTGTTTGATGCCCATCTCGCAGAAATCTTTTGCAACCGTAACGTCCCTGAAGTTTATTAATAATATCGTTTCTGGTACGTTCAACTAACCTTGCATCTTCAACTGCGAAGGCTGGGAAACCGATAATGCTTAAAAGGGCGGCATCAACTTCTTTAGAACTTGATTCTCGCGGTAACAGGTTTTCTAGTGTAATTCGGGCGCGCGCGATTTCATCTGGTAAGACGTGAATTACTGATGCTTGACTACCGCGAACACCAAACAAATCTAGTCCATCAAGGGCTTCTAGTGCTGCTTTTGCCATACCCACAGAACTGGCGTTTAATTCAGCATTACCATGATTAATTTTGTTGCCGCGCTCCCAAATACCATAATCAGGAGTACGATAAGCTCGTCCAATGTAGTAAACCAAATTTTGGACGAAGTTCACTTCATCGAGCGTGTAAACGATGTCCAACCCAGAAGCCGTCATTTGAGCTAGCATCAGTAGCCAAATTGAAGTAGCATCCAGTTGCAAATGTCCCCACTCGCCATCGCCAACTACAATATCCCCAGTCTGAGTGTTGTACTTGGCGTGTAAAGCATCTAGATGAGATTGAGTATGTTTGAATTGCTCAACTTTGGTAGCTTGGCGCATCATGGCAAACAACAGGCCCCGCATCAACTTGACGACGGAGTGTTCTAGTTGATAGGTACGTCCGTTGTCGTAATCGATTTTGCGGTAAGCCACTGCTAAACCCCAGACAGCTAAAATGCTGTAAACGTTGTCTCGCACCCAAGCATCGGTATAATCCCCATGCGCAGTAATGGCGGTACTTGCTGGTAGTAAACCTGTGATCGGATTTTGACGGACAAGAATAATTGTTTCGATTTGTTGGTAGTAATATTCCAGGCGGGATAACAGTTGAGCAGCAGATTTATACATTCTTTCGTCTATGGGTTTCGGGAATGAGGCATTAGCGCAGCTTGTTTGCAGGTGACTCGCGTCGTCGTGCGATCGCTTCTTTATATCAAACACTTCACAGCTATTGAGCAACTAACTTAAATCTAGATTTTGTTAATTGTTAGTAAACATTTTGTGCATGACCTTCGAGCGTTAACTGTAGAATTTTTTACACAGCGAACGAGATTACCCTCGCAGAGTAATGTTTGCTTAAGATTTTGTTAATTATTTTACTGGAAAAGACATTACTTAATCAGTAGTATTAATTACTACTGATGAGACAATAATTAATTTTTCATCAAATCTACATTTCTTCTGCGATCTGCTTTTCACAATCTTTAATCAAGTCAATGTAAAACATTAAGTAAGTGAATTTGCTGAGAGCGAGCTTAGCTTAGTAAGTAAGAATACCAATAATTGTAATACTTTTAACTTAGAAGGGAAATTAAATATGGCACTTCAATACAACCACAATCAATCGCCTTTGGTAAAAATTGTTTATTCCAAAGTCATAGTTCAAGGCAAAGTCGAGCTAGTGCCAATGGAGTTATATGCAGATGGTTTTCTCAAGCCAAGCCGCTAGGAGGGGACTTGAATAGTTTTAAGTTTTGAGTTTTAAGGTTTGAGTTAAAAAACGCTCGTTTAACTCAAAACTTAAAACTTAAAACTGGAGCGAAGCGACTTAGCCCCTAGCTTCCAGTCCCTAAATAAGGTAGCCTTGAAACCAGTGTTGTGCGAGGTTAGCTGAGGATAATTATGTCGGAGGCACCAAAGCCTGGTTCTGTGTTGGGGCTACCAGTTCATTTGATAGATGACTATGCAGGTTGGGTGCAACAGCGCATCAAACAGGGAATAGGAACTCATGTAGTGACGCTCAATGCCGAAATGTCGATGCAAGCAGAGCATAATCCTACCTTGGCTCAAATAATTCGTCAGGCAGAGTTAGTCATTCCAGATGGAGCAGGAGTAGTACTATATTTACGTCTCTTACTTGGACAAAAAGTCAAACGTTGTCCGGGAATTGAACTAGCAGAGTCACTGCTGCGGGATACTAAGGCGGGAGTATTTTTTTATGGCGGCGCACCAGGAGTAGCTCAAACAGCCGCAGATGCTTGGCAAAAACAAGTACCATTGAGCATCTTAGGAACTCAACACGGCTACATTTCCCCAGCAGAAGCAGAAGAATTAAAACAAACTCTGACACAACTCCAACCCCAGCTAATTTTAGTTGGCTTGGGAGTGCCGCGCCAAGAATTATGGATTGCACAACACCGTTTCTTGTGTCCCCAGTCTGTCTGGGTTGGTGTTGGCGGTAGCTTTGATATTTGGGCTGGAGTAAAATCTAGAGCGCCAGCTTGGTTAGCTAATAATCATTTGGAATGGCTGTATCGCCTTTATCAAGAACCTTGGCGCTGGCGACGGATGCTAGCCTTACCCAAGTTTGCCGCTAAAGCTTTGGTTTACCGATTGACGCAAAAACCTAGTATTGTCAATAATCCTCAAGGATAAAAGGCTCATTTTTATCTACAATTGCCAAAAGCATAAATCATAGGAATGCTCTGCATCTGTGTTCCCTTGTTATTAGGCTAAGCACCCGGTAACGAGTAAAAACGCTTTAGCAAAACTCAATGAAACCAAGAGTTAATTCTTTCTTTTCTTCGCCAAAACTAGCATGGATAATCATTTGTTTTGGCATTCTCATACGGCTTGTACAATATTTGTACAATCGCTCTTTATGGGCTGATGAAGCAGTTCTGGCATTAAATATTGTTAATCGTTCGTATTTAGAGCTTCTCCAACCTTTAGATTACGATCAAGCCGCGCCTATTGGTTTTTTGCTAGTTGAAAAATTGGCGGTGCAATTATTTGGCAACAATGAATATGCTTTGAGACTATTTCCTTTATTCTCTGGCATTATTTCTTTATTGCTTTTTTATCATTTAGCTAAGCGATTTATTCCAAAAGCAGCTATTCCAATTGCTTTGGCTCTTTTTGCTAGCTTAAATTATTTGGTTTACTATGCTTCAGAAGTCAAACAATACTCAACTGATGTAGCGATCGCCTTAATCTCATGCCTAGTAGCAGTGAATTTAGGCAATCCCAAATTGAGTAGAACGCGGATAATAACTGTTTCATTAGTGGGTGCGATCGCTATCTGGTTTTCTCATCCAGCAATTTTTGTCTTAGCTGGTGTTGGTATCGCTTCTTTACTAATTAATATCATCAGCAAGCAAAAACTAAAAATTACAAACATTTTAGTAATTTCGGTAACTTGGTTATTAAGTTTTGCTATATCTTATTTTGGTTTTATACGTAAAATTGGGGGAAACGAAGATTTATTAACATCTTGGAAACGAGCTTTTCCTTCATCACCAGTTGATGTTATTTGGCTGCTTGATGCCTTTGGGCAATTTTTCTATAAACCATTAGGATTTACTGGCGGGATGGATGGTGTCGCCATATTCGCTTTTTTAATCGGTTGTATATCATGTTTTTATAGAAACAAAAAAACATTAGCCATCTTACTTTCACCCTTATTTGTTACTTTAGTAGCAGCTTATCTACACAAGTATCCATTTCGCAGTCGTCTAGTTCTATTTTTGGCTCCATTTATTATTCTTTTAATTGCAGAAGGCGTAAAATATCTATTTAATAAAAATTGTCCTAAATTATTTTATATATTAGGTATTGTAATTCTATTTTTATTACTTGCTCCCCCGTTGGCTAGTGCTAGTAATCTAGTAGTAAATCCATACTTAAAGGAAGAAATAAAGCCCGTGATTAGCTATGTTAAAACTAATCAAAAACCAGGGGACGTTATATATATATTTCAAAGAGGAAGATATCAATTTGAATATTATGCTAAAAAATATGGCTATGCCGAAGGAGATTATATTGTTGGTGTAGAAGATTTAGATAAATACGACGGTAAAAATCTTTCTCCAACTGAAGCAAACAGATATAAAAATGACTTAGATAAACTGCGAGGAAACCAAAGAGTTTGGCTGATTTTCTCTCATGCCGAACGAAAGCAGGAAAATGAATTTATTAATACATATTTAGATAAAATCGGTAAACAAATTGATACTTTTTCCCAGCCGGGGGCATTTGTATATTTATACGATCTGAGTTCAAAATAAACTGCAAAAAAAATTATATGGCTGCTATGCTGAGTGGGCGCTTGCACAAATTCTTGACAGCAATAACTGTTAAGACATCCAAACCCCAAATAATATTTTGGTTCAGTCTTAGCCTCACTTTTACTCTAATTTACGGTGTTTTGGCACTAAAGCAGGCATTTGGTAGTCAATATGTAGTGCAGGATGATGCGCGACAGCACGTTTTTTGGATGCAGCGGTTTTTGCAACCAGATTTATTTCCTGGCGATCTGATTGCTAATTATTTTCAATCAGTTGCCCCGGCTGGTTATACTTTTTTTTATAAGTTATTCGCCAGTTTGGGAATTAATCCTCTACTGCTGAGTAAAATTTTGCCTGTCTTTCTCGGACTAATTACAACTGCATACTGTTTTGGTGTATGCATAAAATTATTTCCCATACCAGCAGCAGGATTTGTTGCTAGTTTGTTACTAAATCAAAGTTTGTGGTTGAAGGACGATTTAGTATCAGCTACACCAAGAGCTTTTATTTATCCGGTATTTTTAGCATTTTTGTATTATTTGGTGCGTAGATCGCTTGTTTTGGTATGCGTGGCGATCGCACTTTTGGGACTGTTTTATCCCCAAGGTATATTCAATGCTGCTATTGTCTTAATCTTACAACTGGTGCGCTGGGATAATGGACTTAAATTGTCTCGCGATCGCCGAGATTATCTTTTCTGTGCGGCGGGACTAGCAGTAACAGTATTAGTGTTATTACCTTTTGTCCTCGGAACGTCAGAATTTGCCCCTACCATCACTGCGGCTGAGGCGAGACGCTTACCAGAGTTTTTACCAGGAGGACGTTCAGCCTTTTTTTCTAACGATCCTTGGAGATATTGGCTAAGTGGTGGACGCAGTGGTTTTTTACCATCAATTCAACCTTCCACATTAGCAGTGGGGTTTCTATTACCCGTTCTCTTAAGATACCCCTCGGTGTTCCCACTAACACAACAGATTAATCGCAAAATCGCTATTTTGCCACAAATGGTTGTTGCATCTGTGGTGATGTTTCTTGCTGCCCATGTGCTACTATTCAAGCTGCATCTACCTGGACGATACTCAGGGTATAGCTTGCGAATTGTACTTTCCCTAGCAGCTGGCATTACTTTAATTGTGCTTTGGGATGCTTTGTGGCGGGCTTGCAGCCACAAAGTTTTAATACTGACAGCAGTATCCTTGTTAGGGGTAGCACTGCTTTTGTATCCCAGCTTTGGCAAAAACTTCCCCAACACTAAATATAAAATTGGCAGCTTCCCCACTCTATATCAATTCTTTCAGGCGCAACCCAAAGACAGTTTAATTGCATCTTTAGCGGAAGAAGCAAACAATTTACCAACTTTTGCTCAACGTTCAATTTTGGTAGGACGAGAATATGCCATTCCCTATCAATTAGGCTACTACCGCCAATTTCGCCAAAGAACGCAGGAATTGATTAACGCTCAATATAGTCTAAAATTAGCAGCAGCACAAAATCTAATTCAGAAGTATGGTGTAGATTTTTGGTTGTTGGATAAAGCAGCGTTTACACCAGAATATGTTGCTAATAATAGTTGGCTGAGACAATATCAACCAGTAACAGCAGAAGCGATCGCATTATTACAACAAGGAAAAATACCAGCTTTATCTCAAGTGGTGGAACGCTGTCAGGTTTTTGAGCGCGATGGATTTGTAATTCTCAAAGCAGAATGTATTCTTAATACTAAATAATGAAAGGTGGGCAATGCCCACCCTACAATAATCCTGAATGATCGAAGAGAAAGTGGTGGTTTTGAATTTTAGATTTTAACTTATGTTTCCTTCATAATTCATCATTCATAATTCATAATTCATCATTTAATTCACACAACCATATCGCGCTATAGCAGCATAATTTGGGTTATCCTGATTTTTAAACCAAGCCGACATTTGATCGCCCTGGGAAAAATGCCACCACTCTTCGGGATGACGGGTAAACCCGGCTGAGTACATCACATCCCGCAATAGCTGGCGGTGGAAATGATATTTTTGTTCCACTGGAACGGTACTATTAGCAAAGTAATCGGGATGCGATCGCGCCGATAGTTCATCAATTGGCGAACCCATATTTACTGTATTACCATTACTATCTACCAAGGTAATATCCACAGCCGCACCAGTACTATGAGGTGGAGGAGTGCGCGGATCGTGACTGGGTAAAGCCCAAATTTGATACACTTGTTGCCAAACTCGATCGCGTTGCGATTGTGATAAATTCTCTGCTATCAATCCCTGTGCTTCAACCGCTTGGGCAAAGGTATAATCAACCATAAATTGCTGCACGGCTATTGGGCGATAAGCATCAAAAATCTGAATTCGCCAGTGAGGATAACTTTGCTGGAGTTGAGTTTGAGCTTGGAGTAAACTGTCGAGTACGCTTTGACGTAGATGATATGGCGATCGCTTTTGGTAGGTAGCACCAAGTTGTTGATAAGGATGGGGTGTCTCTACCGCAAATTTTTCTAAAGGAATTGGTACAAGCAGTTCGCCACACTCTTTAATTGGTATCTGCTGGTATGGTTTCATCTCTAGGTATTGGTTAGATCCAAAATCTAAGGCTCCAAAATCCAAAATCCTATTACGAGGCTTTTCGCCAAATCTTGATAGTTCTATCCTTACTACCACTAGCGAAGGTTTGATCGCGACGACTGAAGGTAACGGAAGTAACCGCCGCGGCATGATCCGAGAGACTGCGTAACAGTTCCCCGGTGTCTGAGTTCCACAACTTGATAGTTTTATCTTCACTGCTACTTGCAAGAGTCTTACCTTGCGGGCTAAAGGTAAGAGATGTTACCGCCTTTCTATGTCCAACTTCTGTGTAACGCAGTTTCCCAGTTTTCACATTCCAAATTTTAATCTGTCCATCATTGCTACCACTGGCAAGAGTATCACCATCAGAGCTAAAAGCGATCGCGTAAACTGGTCGCAAGTGACCTGTGAAACTATTAATCAATTCACCCTTGTTTACATCCCAAAGTTTAACGCTGTGAAAAAAGCTGCCACTGGCAAGAGTTTTACCATCGGGACTAAAAGCGATCGCCGTAACTCCTCCTCGATCCAAGAAAGTACGAATTAGTTTACCATTTCTCAAGTTCCATAATCTTATCGTGCGATCGCCACTACCACTTGCTAAAATTCTCCCATTTGGACTAAAAGCAACAGAACTCACCCAGTCTTTATGTCCGATCAGGGTAGCGATCAATTTACCATTTTTCACATCCCATAGCTTGACAGTTTTATCGCCACTACCACTTGCTAAGATTCTCCCATCCGGACTAAAAGCAACAGAACTCACCCAGTCTTTATGTCCGCTAAAACTGTGGTTCAGCTTCTTCTGGCTCAAATTCCAAATTTTGACAGTCTTATCTCCACTACTACTAGCCAGCGTTTGAGCATCTGGACTAAAAGCCACAGAATAAATTGCTTGCGAGTGTCCGCCTGCGATCGTGTCTACATTAAATTTCCCTCGCCAAAAATTTGCCACCAAAGTCAGTGGTGATTGATAGAGACGCAATATATTGCCTCTTTCCAGTGGCGAATGGTGAGTAGCTAATACAACAGGAGTATAACTAAAACTAAGTAAAGAGGCGAAAGTAGCAATCAAAACAAGCTTTTGGGATGACATTGGTATCGTATAGCTGATAGTTCAGCAAAAGGCTCAAAAAAAGTTGATTAATCCAAAATTTATGGCTTCAAAATCTAAAATCGTACTAGAGGCTAGACAAATTGAACATACTGAACTACCTTCAGTACTGGGGGCTGAGCGATCGCAATCATTAGCTACTCCTCCAGATCTAGCAAAGATAGCAATTAATTCTGGCAATTTTAAAGTTAAATGCTGCCATTATTATGTCAAAATTATTGTTAATAATTAATATTTTTTGCTCTGAACGCTAAATCTTCAAAAACAACCACTTTAAAGCTTTCATCAAGATTCTGTTGATCTTTTAGTAAATATATTGTTGATTTCTCTCAGTTTGATTTTCTGTGTATTAGCATTGCTAATGAGCAGCATAATCAGTTGACTCAATTTCTGAATTTACCGCTTGAATCTTTCCGTTATTCAGAAACGTCTGTTTATATCTATCTAAAACTAGACTACAGCCACTGATAAAAATTATACAGTTAGAACAGTGAAACTAAGTACACTAACTGTAATTTTTGTAACATAAATCAAAACTGCTGGAAAGTTAGGCGATGAGAGAAAAGTTACTAGGTGGACGTTACCAAATAGTAGAAGTGTTAGCTTTTGGGGGCTTTGGTCAAACTTATGTTGCTAAAGATATGCATCGGCCAGGCACTCCTGAATGTGTCGTTAAGCACCTTCAACCCGCTAGTGCTAACTCTGGATTTATACAAAATGCGCGCCGTCTATTCCAGACGGAGGCGGAAATCCTAGAACAGCTAGGTAATCACACCCAGATTCCCAGGCTGTTAGCTTACTTTGAAGAAAACCAAGAGTTCTACTTGGTGCAAGAGTTTATTCAAGGACATACCTTAAGGGCGGAATTGCAACCAGGCGAACTTTGGAGTGAAAACCAAGTCTATCAACTACTGCAAGAAGTCTTGGGTATTTTAGTATTCGTACACAGTCACGGCGTAATTCATCGAGATATCAAGCCTGACAATATCATTCGCCGCGCTGAGGACGGTAAAATAGTTTTAGTTGACTTCGGCTCGGTCAAACAAGCTTGGACACAAGTAATTACAGCGCCAGAGCAGTCAAATTCGATACTAGCTCATCAGCCATCGCCAACGATCGCGATCGGAACTCCAGGCTATATGCCGACAGAACAAGGCCGAGGCAGACCTCAACCGAATAGCGATATTTATGCCTTGGGGATGATTGCCATCCAAGCATTAACAGGTATAATTCCAACACAATTACATGAAGAATCTGAGAATGGGGAAATTGCGTGGCGACATCTGGTAGATGTGAGTGAGGCGATCGCATCTGTCCTAACAAAGATGGTACGCTACAACTTCAAAAATCGCTATTCCTCGGCGACAGAAGCATTAGCAGCACTGAAACAACTAGAGTTGACGGGGGAATCTCAGGAAGCTGAGGGAGCTGAGGGAGCTGAGGGAGAAAAACCACTCGCTACTTACAACACACAACTGACGACTCATCCCACAGTCTTTGTCTCATCGGAAGCACAAATCTCCAATTTAAGCGCTAACTCGACAGCAACTGAGGTTTCACAGCCAACTCATGCTGTTATTTCTGTCAGCAAAAAGCCGCGTCGGCTGAAAATTGGCGCAGCTATTACGACTATATTAATGAGTTTGGCTGCAATCTATACCATTGACTGGCTTCCTGTGGCAAATTCAGAGAAAACGCTGGATCGAATTGCTACTGTCAAAGCAGAGGGAAAAGATCGAGAGTGTGTAGATCGATCGCAAACAAACCTTAATGCTCCAAACACAAAAGCTCAAGCCCTAGGGTATGAGTGCGATCTCGTCCAGGCTAAGCAACTAGCAACAGCGCAAAATTTTCCAGCAGCGATCGCGCTTGCGGTTAAAATTCCCCCAACTGATGCTAATTATCCAGCAGCTAAGCAGCTAATTGCTCAATGGTCTAATCGGTTGTTGGAAACACCCACAAAAGACGATCCATCGGGAAAGCTAACCGGGGGCGCACAAGCTAAAGCTATTGAGCAAAGCAGCCCGATTCACAAACAAGCACAAGGGGCGATCGAGCAATGGGACAAGGAACGGCAAAACAAAGCAGCAAAAAGCACCTCCCTTGCAAGTAAGTCGCCCAGTGCGATCGGCGCAACTGGAAAAACTCAACGTCCCGATAGAAAGAAGCAGGTAGAACCAATTATTCAACCAGCAGCAGCCAAAATACCCGCAGCTAAAACAGGTGTCGCCAGTCGATCGCAGCGCCCTGTTGCTAGAAAACCCCTACCCACTCCTAAAAAACCATCGCTCAAAGTTACTAGATCAGGCAAGAATACTCAACCGCGACAGGCAAAAAGTGTTGTAGCAAGACGGAAACCCGCTTCTATTTCTCAACGACTAACCCCCATTCCCAGACGATTACCAATTTCTCTTTCCAAACCACCATATGCGATCGCAAAGCCGACCAATCGAATTATCAATAAAAAACAGAAAAGAATAACACGCTCAAGTGTTAAACGCACAACCTGGATCGTCCGCAAGCAAGTAAAACGCAGTGTTAAGATCGAACGCCAGGTGAAGCGATCGTATAGATGGGTAACAAAAACTGTACGTTAAAGAAGTCAGAATTCAGAATAATTTCGCATTTCGCATTTCAAATTTTTTTCGTCCGGTACTGGATCGTAGCCGCCTGGATGAAAAGGATGACAACGCAAGATCCGCTGCATTGCAAGCCTTCCGCCTCGCCAAGCGCCGAATTTCTCTATTGCTTCTAAGGCATAGGTTGAACAAGTCGGATGAAAGCGACAAGTCGGCGGAAACAGTGGGGAAATCAAAACTCTATAGCTGCGAATTAACCAAATTACTAAAATTTTCATAAGTGTAAACTTCCAAGGAACTCAAATCTATTACAGTTGTTTATGGAGGTAGCTCAAATTT
>Ga0181466_1000374_pt1 | contig 13874 bp, 20 predicted proteins | sample InSIn4gowninarea_FD_119078 | JGI IMG/M metagenome (GOLD analysis project Ga0181466, IMG submission 119078) | Clean room microbial communities from NASA Spacecraft Assembly Facility at Jet Propulsion Laboratory, Pasadena, California, USA -... ... | reverse complement strand
GGTCGCGTGGTATTGTTCAAACCACTATTCGATTCTTCCCAGTGCTCGAAGGGGAGAAAATGGCGGATGGAAGCTTAGCTCCTCCACCTGAATCCAATACGGGGATTGTTAAGTTCACAGTTGAACAGGCGAAGGAGCTGGACGGATCCAAGAGTCTGGTCGGCCAGTTAAGCCCATATGCGGTATTGCTTTTGAACGGTACCGAAGTGCAAACGTCGAAAAGACTCAAGCGAACGAACAACCCAATTTGGCTTGATGCGACTAAAGAGTTATTGATCACCGATCGTAAGAACGCAAAGCTAGGACTATTGATCAGGGACGAACGAGAACTTGGAAGCGATCCCATTGTCGGTACATACCAACTCAAACTTGATGATATGCTTGAGCTTCAAGCAAAAGGCCAAGAATGGTACAATCTGGCTGGAGTCAAGACGGGCCGTGCTAAGATGTCCTTGCAATGGAGGCCGGTTGCACTGAAAGGAAGCGCAGCTGGAAAGGGAGGCTATATCACGCCTATCGGTGTTATGCGATTCCACTTGCACAACGCTAAAGACCTCAGAAATCTTGAGACTATGGGCAAATCTGATCCATACGTGCGTGTGTTACTCTCTGGAATTGAAAAAGCCAGGACTGTTACTTTTCTCAACAATCTTAATCCCGAATTCGATGAAGTCGTCTATGTACCTGTTCACTCACCACGTGAAAAGCTTACTCTAGAGGTCATGGATAGGGAAAGAATAGGCGGGGATAGATCCCTCGGTTTGATCGAAGTTGCTGCATCTGACTTCATCAAGGAGGACGAGAATGGCGGGTATCCTGCTCATGATGAAAAGAGGATGACTGCTCAGCCTCTGCGCCTTGGTGGCAAAGGCTCATCAAAAGGCACTTTGACTTATACCTGCGCCTTCTATCCAAGTCTCAATGTGATTGATCCTGATGATACCGACGATAATGAGTCTGAAGAAGCTAAAACTCCCGAAACGGCTACAACGAATGGCAGTGCGAGTAACACTCGCAATACTCGTAGTGGAACTGCCACTTCTACCACTGATATCTCAAAAAGACTTTTTGAAGGTGAACGGGATCAGGAAGAAACGCGGGAGGTAAAGCGTATCACTTTGCCTAAGATAAAGCTTGCCGCGGAAGACCTCCAAAATTATGGTACGAAACCCATGTCTCATGCCTCGACTTATGTTGACCATCACAGAAACCGGCTTGCTTGTCTTCAAAATCATTGAAGCTGACTTGGCACATACTGGAGTGCATATCGAAGTTGTGATGGATGACATGTTATATCCCTCATACACTTCGCCAAAAGCACGCACGAAATTAATGACTTTGAATGATAGTGAGTTTCACTTCTATGTAGGTGGGATACTCACTAATATCTCATAGCGGCTGATGCTATGGTTCGGGAATTGGACGTTTCAAGAATCGTTCTCCGACTTCGTGAAAAGGCGGACAAGAAAGGCGAAGCAAAGGAAGACCGCATCTTGGCAAGGCTCGTTGGTAACACGCTGGATGTTTTGAAGCGTGGTCTGGTACGTCAAGATAGCAGGTAGTGGGGATCTTTATACTGACTTATCGCAGTACCAAACTATGCCGCTCATCCTTAAGGGAGATGACGGCCTAGAAAGTCGAGTGCATGTCCAGCTGAAATACGTTCCAATTCAAATGCAACTGGATCCAAGTGAAAGCATCAACAACATGGGCACCCTCCGCGTGGATATCCTTGATGCTATTGACCTGCCAGCCGCCGATAGAAACGGTTTGAGTGACCCGTACTGCAAATTCTTATTGAATGAGAAGCAGATACACAAGACGGAGGTGCAGAGAAAGACACTAAACCCAGCTTGGAATGAATTCTTCGAAGTATCTATTCCTTCTCGTACTGGGAGCAAGTTCAAACTTGAGTGTTGGGATTGGGACCGAAGCGACAGAGACGATCACCTTGGTTCAGCTGTCGTTGACCTCCAGGTGCTGGAACCCTTTGCACCGAAAGAGGTGATTCTTGGTCTGGACGGCAAATCTGGAACAGTCAGACTCAAGATGCTTTTCAAACCTGATTATGTAACAAGATCGAAGCAAGGTACATCAACCTTTCATGGCACCTTTGCGACTCCAGGAAAAGTTATTGGTGCGCCAGTGAAGGGCGTTGGCAAAGGAGTCACTCTTATTGGCGGCAACGTCATCAAAGGTGCCTCCTTTGTTGGGCGCGGCTTCCGAAGAAAGAAGGAAGGGTCTGGAGAGGAGGATACAGGAGCCGAGACCTCTCCTGAGTCGGGTGGCACGATCGAGGGGCCGTACAAGTCAGGAGCTGCGCTTGCTTCTCTGTCGAGTTCTGCATCTCGACCATACACACCTCGAATCATTTCGGAGACGCAACGCCCTTCGACGCCATCTGATATTCGACAATTGAGCTACACTCAGGATACCGCAAGCAGTGTGATCTCCAATGGTGCATCTTATGGCGCTGAACAGGGCACGGCAACAATTTCCATCGCCTCCGCCGCTGGGTTTGAAGGCCATAATGTCCGCATATTCGTCCGCCAGAATACCTCGAGAGGTCTCAAGGACGTACATAAGTCACGCGCGATGAAAATGTCCAAAGGTATCGAGGGTATTTTGGATGAACACATCGAAACCTTCCGCGTCGGCTGCATGTCAGACACCCAATTTGCAATCCAAGTCAAAGATACACATACATTCGGTGCAGACAGTGATCTCGGCGAGGGTACACTGTTCGTCGCGGACGCTGCTTCGTCACTGGGTGCGGCATCTGGATCCGGGAGCAAGAAGATCATCCGCTGCGGCCAAGGAAGCGTCACCCTCAAGACGAGTTTCACACGTGCGGACCAGGGCACTCCCCAAACTAACAACTCGGTGGGCGGGCATCTTAGAAAGAGCTTCATGCCCGGACGGAATGGTAGTCCGAAGGACACGAGCATGTCGTCGGGGCCGCCGGTGCCTCCGCCCAAGCCGACGAAGATGATGATGAGTAATGATGGCAGAGAGTAGTAGGTAGGAGAGGGGTGTTTTTTCATGATGAGTATACATATGAGTCACGGCTTTTCCTTTTTTTTATGAGCTCATGAGATATGATATCCTAACCCTAGAGTAGCTTTCTTGTATTTTAAACCTACCTCGCCCTGGACTGCTTCCGGGTTGCTGGCTGTAGACTGAATTCTCGAACAACAATCGTTCGCTCTTCATGCTCATAAAAGTCCAACCGTCTTCCACTAGTTTGATTATTCAGCATATTTAGTGCATAAATATTGAAGATTGTCTCACAAAAAAACAATCCTGATCTATCAATGACTTCCCTCTCATAGGGAAGTCTACGGACTGCGCGATACAGACGAATCACTATCTTCACTAGACTCTGAGTCCTTCCTCTACTTGCGATGGTCAAGTCCATTCCCCGATACCCTGTGTTCATAAGCCGGCTATCTCTAGTGAATGCGTTACCCGTGTTCTCCATGCGACACCCAAGAAGACAAAAGCTGTGTGTGCCCAGCATCCACTCGTCTTTGCGCTCTGACAATCCGGTTGTCCGTTGGGACTCGCTTGCGGCGTGCTATTGTATCCAACACTGCAGAAGACATGGAGTTCGCTGTCGGTTGCTGCAGATGCCCTTTGCTCTGTGCAAGATCTCTCAGGGTTCCGCATTGGAACGGACGTGTACACAGTGCCAGCCAGGCAGTAATATATATGCTTATACCGGCCTCTATTTTGAAGGCTCAAGCTTTTGGGTGATTGGCTCCGGTCGCATAACGTGGAAGCGCGAGGATATGGCTCGTGCATCATTCCTTCTCTTTGACCTAAAGTGCTCCGTATTCACTATCTTTACACCGCCCTTGCTCTCGGTGTCTTCGCCTGTTCTTGATCCCGTGACAATAATGTCTTTCATCTTTTGTATACATCTATCACAACTTCTCAAACCCACGGCAGAGGCAATGAAAGGCGACACCCGAATGTCCCGTGTCTTGCTCAGCTTTTGAGGCGGGTGTTTTTCGCGGTCGTGGACTCTCGCTTGCTGCCTTGTTTCGTCACTTTTCGGAATGTAGGGGGGAAGGTGCAAGGAGGGTATAGCAGGACCATTGAGTTCATTGGGTTTTGGAGTTCTTATTGGTGGTTTGCGTTGGAGGATCTTGTACTGTACCATACGGGATTCTGCTTGCTTTTCGAGAGGACGGGCCGGAGAGTATTATGGGAGGTGAGGCTTTGCTGCACATGTGAAGCGTGTGCTTGTAGTTGAATTGTTCGGGTGTGGTCGATGTGGTTACGAGTTAGTGTTGATGAACTTGTTTTATTTCATCATTTCCTAGACATTGGGTTTTATATGTAGAATATTGGTTTTCTTTTTACCTTTACGTTGGGCCTCTAGGTTACTTGTGATGACGAAGTAGTATTTTGTGGGTATTCTGACATGATTGATCACTTATAAACTTGTGGAGGCTGTATTGGAAGTGTTTTATATTTTTATATTGTTTTCGAAGCGAATACAGATTTGAAACGCTCAAGTAATACAGTAAGAGTGGTTCACGGCAGTAATAATTCTTCGACCCCTCAGCACATCTTCTGTATGGTTGAAGACTATAAAGGCACATCCTGGGATATTTCTAGATGTGGACTTATGCTCTGTAGCAAAGGGTTATCACTGATATGTTTGTTCTTGCTCCATGATCCTGACCCGAGCTCGGAGTTGTTCCATGAGCGCCAAGCCGATGCTCAACGACGCCAACCACCGACCACAATGAACACATAAGAAGCATAGTAATCACTTTTCCACAATCAAAGAGTAGTTGCAAGAACTCAACACGCACACAATGGCAAAGCAAATCCAAGTATCGCCCTCGCGAATCCCCGCAGTCCCCTTGACACCCTCTGCATTCGCATCCTTTGGCACAGTGATCATGAACCCCCTCTCAGCACGAGCAGAACAAGAAAACACCAAAAAACTCCCCGAAAACGCAGTGTCCGCAAACCAAGGCTCGGCCGTGAAATTCCTAGACGTCACCGCGATGACGAATTACTACGACCAATCCTCCAGTGGTGGGAATACGGGCAGAGCAGTCATGAACATGTTCTCGTGTGCGCCGCGGAAACTGCGTGTCGTTGAAGGCGAGCATGGTCGTAGTTCCTCGTCCTCGTCCTCGTCCTCCCCCCGCTCAAAGTTCGCGGAATCACGCGCCTTCAGTTTCCGCGGCCCATCGCCAGCGCACGACGACGGCAGATATAGTTCGAATCCAGGATCATCAACATGTCTCTTCGACGTCAAGATCCTAGAACGCCACCCCTTCACATTCCAGACCTTTGTGCCGCTTTCTCTGGACCGCGACGACGCCAGCACGGCGTATCTAGTCATCGTGGCGCCCACGCTACCGTCGCCAGAGGACGCACGTGTACACGGCCGCAAAGGCCCCGGACTTCCGGACTTGCAGAATACGAAAGCGTTCATAGCGAGGGGTAATCAGGCTGTCACTTATGCGGCGGGGACGTGGCATGCGCCGATGGTGGTGCTGGGGGCGCGGACTGTGGACTTTGTGGTCGTGCAGTTTGCGAATGGCGTTGCGGAGGATGATTGTCAGGAGGTTGAACTTCTCGCGAGTGATGGGGAGGGGGTTGCGGTGGAGTTGGAGCTGGAGCTTGGTGGTGCGGATGGAGAGTCGGCGGTGAAGGCGCGGATGTGAGGGAGAAGTACAACAACGACCGTGATGCACTTGTTGGGAGTTACTCAGATGGGAGAGTATTCCTCGATACCAATACGATATATTCAATACATGGAAGGTTTACACAGTCTACACAAAATAGAGCGCTGCAAACTTAAACCTCATTCTGAGCGCTGTTTTACGATGGCGTCGAGCCCAACCTCTGCGCCGCTCCCATCACCGACAGTCCAATCGGTGGTTCTGTCGTTTGACTCGTTGGGAGTACTCCGTACCTTCCGAATGTTTTTTGATCCACGGACACATAATGCGGTAATCTCCCAAGTAAGTTCAGTTTGCTCTCAATGAATCTTAGGATCTTTTCTGGCGGTATGAGGAACTTGATGTAGCCGAGCTCAAAAGCGTAGCCGATTATGACGCTGCATAGATGGCCTAAAAGGCTTGTGTTGGGGACGAAGAGTTGTACCACTAGAAGGACGCCGAAGGGATATGTCCAGCTTGGTATTTTATAAGGGCCAACACTGTCGCATGATTAGATGCTGTGGTAAGTTGAGTTCTGATAACCTACTTGAAGTTTGGATTTGCTTTGTATGTTTTTATTCCTTCGCAGCCGAGAAGGAGGAAACACCAGATACTGTAACGTGTTAACGGTTGTGTCGTATGATGAAAAGGCTTTTGTATACCTTGCTCCTTGTACAACGTGGTTTGCGCGTAATAGTATATGATCGAAGAGTATGTAAAGGAAGCCAGGTAGTGTGGAGAAAGCTAGAGAATCTTTAGCACTGTATACACAGTTGATCCAAAGCTATGTCTTACGGCCAAAGAACAGAGCTGCAGATACCAAAGTACCATGCTCCGCCTCAAATCGCTCGAGTAGAGGAATCAAGGGTATGAGGTCGATAAAGGTCTGTATTGTCCCAGAATGTACTATGGGAAAAGTGTTCAGGCGGTACACTATGCACGCAGACTGTCAGAAAGTCGATCAAATAGGGTTACAAGCTGCAAGTCAGGCTTCCATGGTATTACAAGGACACATACTTGTCGCCAAACCGACTTCACTAGGCACGAGAGCGCCCCATAGTGGTAGCCAATGTAAAAACAGTCCAGCGATCCAGAAGCAGATTATGGCCAGGAAACAGATGCGCGTGAAGAGAGGCAAGCGGAAGAGATAAATCCGGATCCTAGCTGGATTGATCTGCACTACGTTTGAGGAGCTCGACATGTTTTTACTATTTCATGTTCCTGCTTTGTTGTATGTTGTGTTTGGATTGAAACGAGACTCTTTGCGGTTTAAGATTTACTGACGGACGCGCTTGCAAAGCGAACCTTCCTTCCACTTTCGCCGACGTCAGTGCATAGAAATTAATTTGTCGCGTTACAACAATAGCATTTTGTGGGAAAGAAGTTTAGATGCTACTTTCGAGTACGTAGAACCTTTCAATACGCGTAATTCGAACACTTTAACACCATCTAACACGGTCGAAGGGCCGGCAATATGGGGTCTTCGTCAGGACTCCCGTGTCCTCAAGATTCCTCCTTACCTGTCTTTACTGCTTATACTTATTGGCATCGGCTGGTTACTGGTGCTACCACTTAATGAATATTCAAGATACACATACGTGTCAGAGAGTGCTCTTCTGCCAGAGCAAGTCTCCACCTACTTTGGCGATAGTGAGCATACCATCTTCAGGGCTTATCGACATGAGGTTGCGGCATTGCAAGACAAGTCAGGGACGGAGTACGATATGGACGTCCGAGACGAGATAAAGAGCTGATCGTACAACGTAGGGTTGCGGAGCAAATAGAGAACATGTTCAAAGCTCAAGGTGGAAAAGCAGCACGTCAAAAGTACCAATACCATACTGCAGGACGGATGATTTCAGGAGAGAATGTATACTCTATCTTACGTGGACCTCGAGCAGATGCTACGGAAGCTATTGTGTTGTTGGCAGCCTGGAGAAATATGGACAATGTGCTTAATCAAAGTGGTGTTGCTCTTCTGTTGACAATGGCTCGTTATTTCAGCAGTAAGAACTTATGCGAGGCCTGGAGGTTTCCTTATGGCTGATCTGTGTAGGATGGTCTATCTGGTCCAAGGACATCATATTTGTTGTGACCGAGGACAGTATCGCAGGACCTCAAGCATGGGTTGATGCATATCACGACACTCATTCCTCGGAGTTAGTAGAGAATCTCTCGATCAAGGGAGGTGCACTGCAAGGTGCACTTTGTTTGGACTATCCTGCAGGAACCGCTGGACATCGATATGACAAGCTACATGTTGTGTATGATGGTATCAATGGTCAGCTTCCGAACCTTGATCTTTTCAATACAGCTGTATCCATCGCCAGTGGTCGTATTGGAATATCATGTGTAATACAAAGAATGTTCAATCGTGGAGACAGCTACTCCGATCGTCTGGAGACCATCTTTCGTGGCATGCTTAGTCAAGGTCTAGGACATGCGTCGGGACCTCATAGCAGTTTCATTCCTTATCACATCGACGCAGTCACGCTTCAAACAGTTGGTGACGGCTGGCATGATGAAATGGATCTTGGAAGAGTTGTGGAAAGTACATTCCGAAGTCTTAATAATCTACTGGAGCATCTTCATCAAAGCTTCTTCTTCTACTTGCTCATCGGCTCAAAGCGATTCGTGAGCATTGGGACTTATCTCCCAAGCGCAATGCTTGTAGCAGTTAACTTTGCCATTTCATCGATCGCCTTGTGGGTGAGAAGCGGCAAGTCAACGAAGAAGACTTCCAAAGTCGCGTCTACAATGGCAGCTGAAAGGATCGAAAAGCCCAAGATGGAAGTCATTGAGCACAACGGACAAATCGCATTGATACCTAAAGAGCAACTTGCCACGGAAGAACGACATCTCCTCCTACCACTTACATTCATCGGTATCAGTCATCTCCTCGGGCTGATCCCGTTCTACCTCTTCAACCACTTCTCCGAGGAGGTATGTGCGATTAACCTTTTCTGCCTATCTCAAACCTAACTTTCACAGAACATGACGGGCCTCCTCCTGAAAACAATCGCAGTCTCCGCAATAAGCCCCTACCCCGCCGCCATTATCCTCGCCGAAATCATGCCCAAATCCCCCAAAGGCACCCGCAATCGAAGCCTCCTAGTGATGTCCTCAATGTCCCTACTCCTGCTCTCAGCGGCTCTAGCCACACTCTCAACCATAAACTTCTCCCTCGGCCTACTCGTCGGTCTACTCGCAGCACCGCTGAGCTTCATCCACCACATCCCCTCGCACCCTGGTCGCGCTCAGGTTCTAGGGCTCGCGATGAATCTGGTGAGTCCGCCGGTTGTGCTGCTACTTGGGCCTGCGCTGTGGCTGCAGTTTGGGGGGGATTCCGGTGCGCGCTCAAGCTGGGTCGGTGCGAGTGAGGCGCTGCAGTATGCGTCTAGTCTTCTTGTTAGAGCGAGTGAAGCGTGGGCTGTGGAGGGGACGTGGACTGCTGTTGTTATCTGGCTGGTTTGGTGGCCTGCTTGGTTCGTTGGTGCGGTTGCGCTTAATTGTTCGAAGTTAATGCGTGATGAGGGCGAGGATGGTGCGTAGTGTGTTTTGCGTACTGTATGCTTGTATGCTTGTATGCTTGTATAGCGTAGCATAGATATCTTTACACAGAAGCGATGCTTTCCGGGTATATTTTCTAAGCTCTGATCTATTACGTTTGTCTCGGTCGTGCTCCCTCTATTACCGTCTCCTCCAACCACACATCCACGAATCTTCACCCACCCCTTTCACACTACACATACCTCCAACCCAACCCCAACCCTCCATCCCCCACACTCTACTCCCCCTCCCCCTCCACAAAAAGCCCCCAATCCAAAACCTCATAGCTCTCCAACACAGCATCCATAACCAGCCCCGCCTCCTCCAACAAAACCCCGACCTTCCCAGCATGCAGATCCACGCTCTCGTACTCGTACTCCCCCGGCAGATGCGGCACGTTGATCGTGACCAGCAGATCCGTCTTCTGCGCTTCCAGCCGGATCAGCGTGAGCAGCACGCCTGTGAAATCGGGCTGTTTGTGCGAGGCCGGCGGGGGGGCGTGGATTGGGCGCTGGATGCGCAGGGTGCGCTGGGCGGGTGTTTTGGGGGGTCTTTGCAAGTGTGTTAGTTTCTGTGGTGTGCTTCATCTTCATGTCGTGTTTCATCTTCTTCTTCATTCTTTTGGCGTTGGTGTGACGGCTTGCAACTACTCACAGCAAAGGCACCCTAGCAACTCCCCCGCCCATCACGGTCGTTTCCTCAGGGACCTCGGCGTCGCGCTCGCGCCCGTGCCCGGCCTCGATGATGTCCGTGTAGTGGTATTCCAGCGCTGCGGCGTCTGTTGTGCACGGGTGTGTGGGCGGGGCGGCGCGTTGGAGGATGTCGAAGATTATGGACGTTGGGCTTGTGCGGGATATGTAGACTTCCTGGTGCGAGGGGATGTCGCGGAGGGCGCTGGGGTGGTGGTGGTTAGTGGTGGTGAGGTGGAGTGGAGGAGGGAGGGGTTGTGGGGTTTTGGATGTTGTGCATGGGGGGATGGATGTGGAAGGGCGAAGGGTTTACCTGACGTCTGTGAATGTGGTGGGGAGGGAGACTGTTATGGCGCCGCCGTAGAGGTCGACTTTGTGGTAGGTTTGGGACATGAGCGCTGTGTTTGTGAGGGAAGTGACATATTGTTGATAATGAATGCTTGAGACAAGAGAGAGTGGGTGGAAAGTCTGGGGTAATAATCACATGTCAGATATACAATAAAATGTCTGATGATGATGAAAATATTCTGCTCTTTTATTTTCGAAAAGTCGAATATTGGGGTATCGTATGTGATGTACAAGCAGTGGATTCTCGCTGTCTCGCGGAGAACTACAGTAAATGACCAGAACTCCCGGATCGCCCCTCTAAATCTCTCAATCCAACCCATTGCGCCGTTCCATGCCGGTCGTTGCAGTCGTTATGCCTCCACCGCGTCTTGCTGAATTCAACTCCATAATTTGTCCCCCAGCAACCTATTGAACAGCAAAGAAAGCGTTGTATTCCTCCGTGTCATCCACTTCTTTCGTTGCGACGTTTGCCTCCTTGACTGGTACATCAACCATAACCTCCTCGTCGATATTCATAGCCTCTGGCTTCCTCCCGTTATCAGTCACAAGTCCAGCCGCTGCCTCTGCTTCTTTCTGTGTATATGGCTCTGCTTTTAACGCTCGCACTCTGTGATCGCGTTAGATTCAGGTGCAACATCTCCTGTCACTCATCTCTAGTCCACATACCTCCGCTTGTGTACTTTTCCTCGCCTGTGCTCAACTAGATTGTGCTCCCCCTCGAACCATTTTGCGCATTCCACGCAGTAATGCTCACCCAGCGCTGGTAGATCCTCAGCTAGCTTGGTATCCTTGTACTTTGCCAGATGTCCGGGATTGTGGATGTCGGCATGGACTTGATCGAGGTCGCGCGTGTGTCGGCGAGTCTTTGACTTTGACTTTGGACCTCGAATGGCAGGCATTTTTGTGTATTGCTTCCTTTGCTTCCTCGTGATATCCGAGTAGATGATCCAATTTTGGCCGCAAGACGGAATGCTCACAGGTCAAATTAATTTCTTTGGGCTTTAATTCCGCTTTCCTTTGGGCCGGCGAGCTTGTGGCTGGCTGCTCTTAAGCTTTTGCTGAACCGAACTTATGCTACTAAGGACACTGCCGAGGTTGAGTCGGGTTTTGATATTCGGTATCATCGTTGGTCGATTCTTTCCAAGTGATGGATGATGGGTTGGATTGTGAGTAATTTAATCAACAGTTCAGAGTAAGATGACAGAACCACGAATCACTGAATATGCATTCTAGTACTATAGTTGGCGTATGAGTACAGTACAGGGAGAGCAAAGAAAATAGTATTGTTGTTGATAACAACCTCCCTACGAGTGTCCTTATCCCTACTATCGACCAACCAGCGTCCATCTATTTACTTACTCTCATCACGTGACCCTGCCCAGAGCTCTTCTTACTTCTTTCGCATCCTCTTGTCGTCTCAGCTTCACAAGCACCTCCCTCATCCCTAAACTTCCCTCACAATGTTCTCTGCAGCTCGTACGGCTGCCTCCCGTCGGCTTGTAAGTCAATCAATGCAGTAATAACCTCATCTTCAACCGCCAATGGCTAATCACCCACCTCCAGATCAGCCGACGTGGTATGGCCACCGTTAGCGACTCCCCGCTATCCAAGAAGGTCGAGATGTGCAACTGGGAGAAGGGTAACTACATCAACTACCAGAAGATGTCAGAAAACCTCTCCATCGTCCGCCAAAGGTTGAACAGGCCTCTGATGTACGCCGAGAAAATCCTGTACTCTCACTTGGACGACCCGCACGGTCAAGAGATTGAGCGTGGAAAGTCGTACCTCAAGCTTCGCCCGGATCGCGTGGCTTGCCAGGATGCCACCGCCCAGATGGCCATTCTTCAGTTCATGTCCGCTGGCATGCCCTCCGTCGCTACCCCCTCCACCGTCCACTGCGACCATTTGATCGAGGCTCAAATCGGTGGTGACAAGGACTTGGAACGCGCAAAGGACATCAACAAGGAAGTTTACGACTTCCTTTCCACCTCTTGCGCAAAGTACAACATTGGTTTCTGGCGTCCCGGTTCTGGTATTATCCACCAGATCCTCCTCGAGAACTACGCTTTCCCCGGTGGTCTTTTGATCGGCACTGACTCTCACACTCCCAATGCTGGTGGTCTCGGCATGTGCGCCATTGGTGTCGGTGGTGCCGATGCTGTCGACGTCATGGCCAATCTTCCTTGGGAACTCAAGGCCCCCAAGGTCATTGGTGTTAAGCTCACTGGCCAGCTTTCTGGCTGGGCTACTCCTAAGGGTGGGTTGCTTGAGATGGACTTGATATGATGATCGCTAACAACTTCCACAGACATCATCCTCAAGGTTGCTGGCATTCTAACTGTCAAGGGTGGTACTGGTGCTATTGTTGAATACCAGTTAGTTTTTCTGTCAATTATAATTCATTGATCTATATGCTAACATTTCACAGCGGTACGTTATCCACGGGGGTACTGGCGAACCCAGTATCATTGATCACGATGAGTCGCATCGATGTGCTAACTTTCCTCCCCTGGTAGGCCCTGGAGTTGACTCTCTTTCTGCCACTGGCATGGGGTATGTTTTTCTGTTTCACATCTGTTTGAACCATTGCTAACGCTAAGCTAGTACCATCTGTAATATGGTCCGATTTTATCCAAAAGACCTTTAACACCCTCACATTCGCTAACATTTAATAGGGAGCTGAAATCGGCGCAACTACATCCCTCTTCCCCTTCAACGACCGCATGTACGACTACCTAGCAGCCACCAAGCGCAAGCAAATTGGAGACTTTGCCAGGTCATACGCTGCCGAGCTTCGCGAAGATGAGGGTGCCGAGTACGACCAATTGATCGAGGTCAACTTGTCTGAGCTCGAGCCCCACGTTAACGGTCCATTCACCCCGGATCTAGCTACACCTATTAGCAAGTTCAAGGAGGCTGTCGCCACCAACAAGTGGCCTGAGGAGCTCAAGGTCGGTCTTATTGGATCTTGCACAAATTCCTCCTACGAGGACATGTCCAGGGCTGCATCAATTGCTCAAGATGCCATGGACCACGGTCTCAAGGCCAAGGCTCTCTTCACTGTCACCCCTGGTTCTGAGCAAATAAGGGCTACGATTGAACGTGACGGACAGCTAAAGACCTTTGAGGATTTTGGCGGTATGGTTTTGGCCAACGCTTGCGGTCCTTGTATTGGTACGATCCTATTACGAAGGAGTTCGCATTTATGAGTTGCCATCAGATGCCCAGGGGTCTGCCAAGGGTGTCAACTTATTACTTCGAACTCCTTCATCCATCGATTTTCGTAAACTTTCTAACAATTCTTCACAGGTCAATGGGACAGGTCCGACGTCAAGAAGGGCACCAAGAACTCCATCATCTCCTCCTACAACCGTAACTTCACTGGCCGTAACGACGCCAACCCCGCCACCCACGCTTTCGTTGCTTCCCCCGACATGGTCGTTGCCATGACTCTTGCCGGTACTCTCAACTTCAACCCTCTCACCGATAAACTCAAGGACAAGGACGGAAATGAGTTCTTGCTCAAGGCGCCAAGCGGTGACGGTCTCCCTGCCAATGGATACGACCCAGGAATGGACACTTACCAAGCTCCTCCCTC
>Ga0181466_1000408_pt2 | contig 13915 bp, 10 predicted proteins | sample InSIn4gowninarea_FD_119078 | JGI IMG/M metagenome (GOLD analysis project Ga0181466, IMG submission 119078) | Clean room microbial communities from NASA Spacecraft Assembly Facility at Jet Propulsion Laboratory, Pasadena, California, USA -... ... | reverse complement strand
GTGGTGAGAGAGCGGTCTGCTTGCAGGCGTAGACGGTTTATTTGCTTGTATGTTTTGCCCACTCGGTGAAGGCGAACGCCAAGCAGTCCCGGAACTTGTGTTCGTAGTCACTGCACCACTGCTAGCATCCCCAGACTCGATGCCAGTCATGCTGCGCCTTCGGTACCTCTTCGCCTGTTCGGACGCCCGAGACGCTTGCATGTCATCCGCGCTGCCTGTCCTCTGATGCGAGGGACGATTTGCAGCATTGACCGGCACAGCACCTTGGTACAGATGAGCTACGGTGGCCATCCCTGAGCCAGAAGGCACAGCAGAACGACCATTTTGAAACTGCTCATGCTGCTGTAGCGTAGGAGAGCTGTCAGAACGGCGCGGAACCCGCCGGTAGCGGTCAGGCGATGGCTTCGAAGGCAGATCAAACGTCGAGAGCGATAGATCCGGCACAGACGTCGAAAGGCTGGCTGTTGAGAGTGGTCGGTTCTCCGCTCCGGCGTAGGATCTCTGGTGCGATGAGAGCACAGAATCGTCTTTGGAAACAACATTGCGACCTAGCGACTTGTTGGAAGAGGACGAAGATGAGTTCGTCGAATTTGACGAAGAAGACGGCTGACCCGGCCTATGAGAGAGCGTTGGGACATTTTGCTGTGCGTAGGGATGCGCAGGAGCAGACGTAGTCCGATTGTCCTGCCGTAAGTGAGGCGTAGTCTGGAAGGCATAGGTTGCGACTGGAGCTGCAGCCGTCGGGCGATAGCTTCCTATCGCTCCGCTCTGTGTGTTATAGATATGGCTTCGAGACATCTGCGAGGCTCGTGAGGACTGGTGGTGGCTCTGTGGCGAGGAGCTGGTTTGGAAAGGGTCTGGAGATGTGTGCAGCATCGTGATCGTGCTGGTCTGTGGGATGATTGGGGTGAGTACTTCAGCCATTGGATCGTCTGGCGGGGTGCTGCTGCCGTTGCGTCGAAACTGGCTTGTGCTGGTTCGGTGTGGTGACGGAGAAGCCGTGAATGGAGGCGGATGAACGAAAGCCTAAGCGCGCAATAAAAGCGTCAGCAACGTCTCAGGAAAAGTCTGATCAATCCCCTAACACATAGCTGTGCTGATGCAACAGAGGTTCTAGGTTTCCTGAGCGAGGCTGAGGGGATGTGCGTGTTGAGGTTTCAGGCAGGGCTGGCTCAATCCGGAGCAGAGAACGTACCCCTTTCGCTTGGCCGCCGCGATCTGCGTGAAAAGTATTATCGAGGAGCAATAAGCAGCCGGCACAAAGCTATTAAAACGGATGTAGAGTGCAACAAAGCCGGTTGTCTGTCGTTAGAAACAGCAGACTGGACCGAAACGAAGTGCTGGCGGTGGTAAACGGGAGAGCGACTTCGAGCGTTCGAGCCGTTGGCGGCGGGATGAGCGAGCACAAATGGGTCCAGCCGGAGCGGACGATGGTTCAGGCTCGTCAAGACCGCATTGAGGCCACTGAAGCAGGTAGAGGACCTGCGTAGCGGTCTCTCCTTGGCGGAGGAGATTCGTCTGGCAGGTGGAGGAGTTTGGAGGAGGACGGCACCACGCCGGTGGTGTGCCTTAGTAGCGAGTGACTGCCGCAAGACAGCTCAGACAGTCAGCCAAACGCCAAACGAGGGTGTGGATACAATTGAAGGGAAGGATAGGTGATGGAGAGAGAGGCGGACGGGGATAGTGGTGGTGAGAGACGGGGATGGGGATGATTGCGAGGGCATGCTGGAAAACGCGGCACCAGGAGACAAAAGCACGGACCACTGCTCGTCGTTTCTTCCAAAATGACAGGGCTTGGGGCAAGATCTCTGCAGCATGGGCCCATGTTTGCACAGATCCGACCCTCGCTGGCTGGGGGTGAGTTGCAGACAGAGGCTTTAGAGAGCAGCAGAGAGATCAGACGGCGGTTTTCTTGTCAGGCCGACCGTCAATTCGGCTTTGCAATGAGCAGAATTTGCTATCTCTGCATCTCTGCATCTCTGCTGTGTCGCGGCGCTGGAACTGCATCCCCTGGCACCACCATCCCGTGACCCAGAGTCTGAAAAGTCCCCCAAGGTCCCCCCCGATCATGCAGCAGCAGTCTTGATCCATCTTCGCACAGCGTCCTGCGACCGAATCTATCCGAGCAGAGGCGTTGCTTACGTTACATGCCAGTCCACGCACGCCCCGCTGGTGTCGACAGCAACGCATTCCTCGACGGTTGACAAGACACTCATCGCGTTTCAAGTGGTTCAAGGATTTGCGGCGAGCATGTGTGGGACGCTAAACGCGAGCGAACCGCGAATCACGCCAGTTTGCCTCGACCGATACGAGGGGCGCCTGCATCAAGTAGACATCCACCAGCCAGCTCTACAGCATAACGCTCTGGAGGAGGTACTCGAGACCTACGGCCAACGTCGCCTGCAGCGGGCATCCACGAACCTGCATGTCGCTCCGTACTCGAAGTCATGGAGAGGCAGTCCTGTAGTCAACGACAGGCGGTCAAGGCTCGACACAAGCACATCTACCCCGCCGTTCGCCGGTTGTGCTACTGTTAAGGGTGGAGAATTAACGCCAGGTGTGTTGAGAGCTTCAAGTGCATTGGACAGCGCTACCCGCAGGAGGCTGGAACGAACCGTGACATTGCGGAGAACCAGAGTCCAAAGCCGCAGAGTGCGAGAGGGCAATATTTTGATTGGAGATGCTCACCCTCCTCCGAGCAGGTGGAAAAAGTTCGAGGTCGCTCGAACGCATGTGTTGGGCCCAGGAAGACACGCCAAGGGACGAAGACGCGTTTCCCTCTTGCCCCTCTCGGACTGGCGTGAACGCCATTGTAAGCCATGGACGACCAGACGTGCTCAAGGAGGAGACTCTTGTACGCGTGTTCAGCTGAACCGCGCACCAAACAGAGGCATCCAGACTTTGGACGGCGATGAAGGTACAATGACAGTAAGTATCAAGCACCCAACAAGCCTCGCCATCTCTTGCCTCGACCCTTCTCCTTCCCGTCCCGCACGTCAAATTTAGAAGTCGCCAAAGACCCTGGCGCAGCCACAGAGATGGCTTTAGCTGCTTTGACAAGCCTTTCTGTCGATCATCGGAGATCTGTGACTGGGGCAACTCATCGTGGCGCCGGGGATTACCAGTCGATGTCTCATCAAGAGCCGCATGCTGAGATTGCGGTTGTCGCTAGAAAATGCTCTACGGACGTTAGCACTGACAGGCGGGGGGATCCGTTGTCTTAATGGCATTGCGTGTTGCACTCCAACAGAAGTCTCCGAACGGCTGTTTCCCGAGCACAAAGTCTCGCGGTCCTCGCGTCGCTTTCCGTGCGCCTTGCAACAGTGGAACTATGTGCGGCCGCTCCTCCGACTGTTGCATGAAACTGCGGCTTCGGAACAAGCCGCTCCCGGCAAAGAACTTTCTCAAGATGCGACTTCCCGTGCACGGCGTCCACGAGTGCAGAAACCGGGAACCTTTCGGTCTCGACAAGACCCCCTATCCCGGAAATGAGGGAGCGTCGATCTTCCGGTGATGCCAACCATGATTTGCAGGGCGCTTTTTGCGGCTGGCTTCTTCCCCAGTACGTTAGAGGCGACGCGGCGTGCCTTAGTGGAGTACCGTAAGTAAATGCTTAACAGTAAGAGAGGCTAACCCTAGCTGCTCTATCTGAAGAACTATGGTACCACGGGACTTATTGTAACCACAGGACAGTCGATGACAAGTAACGCTGGTGGAGCATCGGCACGGGAAAGCGGGTCAGGACCAAGATGTTCGCGACGCTTGTGTTTCATCATGCTACTACCGATGATGGCATGCCTTAGTGACGTGGTTTCAAATTGACATTGTTCAGATGACACTTTTTAAACCAGTCCGATATTAGAGTACGATGCTTAGCAAAGCACGCGTCCCAATGTTCAGGATTTCAAGTAGGAGCGGTCTGGACTGTCGCTAACAATTTACATAAGCCTGCGACCTCGAGAGAAGACCAACCGTTTAAGATTATCACATGCCTGCGAATAGCAAAACTTCGTTAAAGGGCTGCCTGCAGCGAACGGTGGATCATTCCCGCAGCACTTCGGCCTCATGCTGCCTCCAGCGCGTTGAGATGTCATGGGTAGTCGCTTCACTGGCAATGCGAACACATCGAAGGGATCCCCGGCGTATGTTGTGCAGTAGTTTGATGCCATAGTTCGTGGACGTGGAGACAGGAGAACGGATCTTCCAGCCACGGCGCCCTTGTGCAGCACTGCAACCGCGGATGCTCTGCATGCTAGCGATGGAAAGCGCTCACCGAGGACAAGCATCGTAACTTTGCAGCAGCTGTATGTGCCAGTAGCTAGTCCTTTTCAGCTACCATCCAGCCACCTAACACTCTACTGCATCCGCTGGTACCGCGCTGTCGCGCTCATTACTGAGCGCTACTATAATTCCGCAGACCTGGCGTTGGTGTCGCCGGGGATATAGGTGCATCGTTGCTAGCATCAACTTTCTCAGAGCACCATTGGATCCAGTGCCTGAATTGCCCTACCCGATGGAGTCAGGAATTTCTTCCCTTGTGTTTTGCGTCACGGAACCGTAAGTAGAGCCGAGCGTTGCGTGGACCGCGATGTCAAAGCATATCCTAGACAATCCAGTCATCCCCAACTCTACATAAGTGGTCATCTCAGGCACCGACTATGTTGGGGCCTTGAATCTCGGGTTTTTCGAGGCCATCATCCATCTTTTGGAAAGGAATCCCCTGTTCAGTCACTGGCCATGATTGCCGGAATCATCTTCGCTGTCTCAGTGCTTGCTTCTCAACCGCAGAACTACTGTGTGGTGAAGCAATTTTCCCGGGAACAACACTGTCGTTCGCGCGTATCATGCTCATCTGCCTTAACGCTAGAAAACCGAGGTGCATCAAGGTCTCGAGTGCCGTACAGAGCCTGGGCGCAAGACGTAGCCATCTTCCGGGATACTATTGTGGCCCACGGAGCCCTAATCTTCAGTGAGAACCTCTGTTGCAGCTCTACACTACCGCGTTTAATCCAAACAGCATAGTGTCAAAAGTAGTGCAGATCTTGCAGCATTGCTGCCCACTCCTTCCGACAACAACCACTTCAACAGTAGCCCATTGCATTTTTGCTTTGCGCGCATCCTTTTCTCGGCGCGTTTTCACTGCTCCGGTTGGCACGAGCTCTCAAGATGCGCTCGTCCAAGGCAAGACTACTACGACGACGGATCGGTTCCCTACGACGGCGCAAGAGGCATATCTACTCGTGCCGGTCGCCTAGGACAATCCGTGAAGTTCCGCATTGTTGTGCTTTTATTGTCGGCTTGGAAGGGAACCAACGTTATTTCCACAGAACAACTCGCGGAGCCCTCGTCGCTCACTTGGCCCCGGTCCGCTTCTTGCGACGCTGATTGCTCATCACAAGCAACATCCTCGTCAAGATACTCTAGTCACCTCTGGTTCAGGCATCCGTTCCTAGCTGTAGCGCATGTCGGACCGTAATGCGGGCCGTTTCGCTCGAGATCACCGAGATGCTGGCTTTGGCGTCGACGCGGTATCCACTGGCTATCGTTCTACAGACGAATGGGACTCCGCGCCGCTACCAACATGCATGTGGCTTTAGTCATGCCGCATGGGCCGCATCATGAAGTTTCTTAGCTTTAGTGGCATACAAAAACATTCTCTAGTGCTTGAGTGGTATCCTCCGGAGCCGAAATGATTGGCGGGCCGGACATATCGGTCAAGATTTTAGCAGGAGATCCGCTCTAACGATAGTAGAACTTGAAATGTTTAGCGGAAATCCCAGGATCATATTTTCAAATTTCAACTGTCTATCTTCAACTAGTTCAGTAGTCATGGTACGGAGTTATTTGTCACCGGTCTCTCATTGAACCGCGCTCCGAGAGTGAACTCACGATGGCGAAAGTTTGGCATCAAACCCAGTGCGCGAGATGTGTTGCACGCTCGAGGATTTCTGGCTCACCGAACAAGATTAACGACAGCCTCGTTAACCGCGTCACGGCTTTCTGGTCGCACTCAAGCAAATGGCCGCGCAATCCAGGCTCGGCAGACGTCAATGTTACTCCGCCGGCTCTGATCTTAATCCGCCTACCAGTGCTTTGGAGAAAAGGCATATACTCTGCTCAAAATCTCCTGCTGTATTCTGGAGCTTCTTATGTTCCGTCCGCTTATGCAGGCTCTACGAGACGACGCGTTCATTGTGCCGGTTCTAGAATCATGCCTAATGGGTTCGGCGGCAGTCAGGGATTTCAGGGGCGTCAAAGTGTTCGCCTAGCTGCTCAGTACATCCAGATTGGTATGGTTTTACGGATGTTAAGGCTAGGTCAAATGTTCCACTACACAACTACTACGACGTAGCTGCCATCGTTGCTTTCCCTGTCTGTGTAAAGTATTTTTACCATCTATTCAATCTGTACAAGGGAATAGCCAGTCTTTGAGTGGACGTTTGCTCGCGATTCAGCATCTGAAAGGGCTAGTGAGTACATTGGAGCTTCTGTCTCTCATTCCTTAACGCAGCCTCTTTGTCTCATACTATGCTTAGTACAATGTACCTCATGTCTGCTGTTGTGTTTGCATCGCTGTCTTTGTCTCCACTTCAACAATGCCTTTGTACACTTCCGTCGTCTCATTTATATTCCTCTTCGACCACATTCGATGGGAGCAGATTTCGCTCTCGCGCCGCCGTCCACGAGAACCTTCTACAATTGCAGGTCAGTTGTTTTAGAGGAACTCAAACGTCGAATTTCCAACGTCTTCCGAACTTCGCAAGACTACAGTCACTTCGACAGAAATGGCGGCGACACGGGCTCTGTATCCGAACATGGCTTCTCCATCCAAGAAGGGAAAGTCTCGATCTTCCCAGGATCACATGTCCTATCGTGATCTCTCTGAGTCCAACATCATGCTGCTTACAGGCATCCTGTCCCACGCACCGCCACCATTCTTACACCATTCAAGCCCGCAAGTAGCCAGCTACAGGCGTGCAACCAGGAAAGAATTGGAGCGCCTACCTACCCGACTGGAGAACGCAAAGTACTTCACGTTCCGCGGACGGTTCAAGTATGCCTATCACTACGCGCGCGGAGACTCCGGCGTGCTGTGCGAACTGCATGGCCCGCTCAACTACTATGTTGCACGGTCTCTTTTCCACTTTGTCCGCCGAGAGATTGATGACCAGATTCCAGCATTCATCTCCGACCTTCGCGAAGCCGGCGTCTTGACCAAAGAGCAGATCGCCGTCTTTTCCGTGTTTGACACTGTGTCAGGAATGTGGCGCAGCAACTTCACGAATAGCTTCGCAGCTATGAGAGGCGACGGCGGTCTCGCCATGTCCAAGTGGCGGAGGCAGGAAGACCATTGCTACGCTTGCATGCTAGCTCGCTTGGGTGCAGATGAGCAACTCGTCTTCGCACTGGCTGCTGGTATTCTGGGACGACACCGCGGTAAGGGCATCTACATTGCCAACAGCAAGCGTCTGCTGTGGATCGAGTCCTGGCTGTCGGGATTTAAGCATCGCGAGAGGATGATGGACGAGAGTTGGGCGCTGGGAAAGCAGCTCAAGGCTCTTGCGACACAGGTAAGGCGCAGCAAACTGGCGGTTAGAAAGGTAGGAGATGCCCAGAACGAGCCTAAGATACGTTCTTTCAGACAATTGGCTGAGCGCGACATGCAGCGCAGTAAGGCAACGCCTTCGACGGACCGCACTTTGGTCAATGACGAAGGTTCTGCTTCACACCGGCAGCATTCCGAATCTAGCAATAGTTACTCGGGAGAAGAGCTACGGAGGGGCCCCTCAGCGGAGTCCACATACTCACAGTCCGAGGGCGACGACGAAGAATATGATGACCAGATCATCGAGTCGTACAAGCACAGGACTATCTACACTCCTATGGCTTCCAGTACGGCCCTTCCCAGCGCGATCCCTCCTACGAGCGGGGCAGCAGTGGATGCTTACGCCACATGGATCGAAAATAAGGCCTACAGCCCCTCGCCGCCTCGCACGCACCAGACCACAGAGTGCTTGACCGAGCGCGACGACTCCACCGCTCCGCTCCTCCGCTCCAATACGGTGCGTGCATCCAGCCAGGCAACGGAAGCTCCAAAGCCAAGCAGAAGAGGTGCGCAATCCCAAGCCTTCTCCTACATCAACGCGATCTCCACTGGCCCCAGCTGCTCTACCTCGACACAAGGCCCCTTCACTGACCCCTTCACTGACACCGTCTCACAGCAGGACCCGAGGCTCTCGACTGCTTCAATTGGCACTCTTATCCTTGACGGACCAGATGAAAATGGGCAGTACACGTAGAAGCGGAGCGTGAGACAAGACTCCGAGCAGGTAAGTGAGCGCAGCGGGAGCGAGGCGAGGTGGAAAGATTTCAGGAAGGCGTTGAGGGTCGATGATGAGGGTGAGAATGGTAAGTCTGGAGGGGGAGATAGGAGGGAGAGTTCGGGAACGACGTGGTCGCAGTTTGTGACTCCGCGCCGGCCTGATGGGTTCTTCTAGGAAGTGGAAGTCTGGGTCAAAGGGGAATGAGGCGGTATGATGAGCGAGGGGATTAGTGTATCCGCTTGTAGTGGGCACATGTTTAGTTCTTCGGCGCTGGTTGTCGGTTTGTATTAGTTCAGGGTTGCAGAAAATACAAAACGATTAAAAAGGGGGTGAAACAGAAGAGCTATCTGGGTAACAGGTGTGACATATTTCGATAATTGATGCTTTTCCCATATAACGAAAGAACAATGATGTTTGAAAGCGTTCCGTTGTCTCACAAGGAAGAATCGTCGAGGAACTCGAGATGGAAAATTGGCGGAGTTTGGCTTGCCGAATCGACGGAGTTGGCGATCTCCCGCACACTCCTGAAGCCAGAACGGGAATCCTTAACTGAGAACATCAAGGCCTTCTGGAAGAACACGTCATGAAGCAAAGGATCGCTAACGAATACAAACCCAGCACCACGGTCCTAGTTCATCATCACCATCACTCCGACACGTCGCCATCCAGCCTACAATTTGCAGGGTCAGCTGAACCAGCAGTCCATCATTACTATCATACTGTGACACACTGTCATAGACCAAGGTTATGAAGGAAGATTGTGTGGTGGATATGATGGCGCGGATGGCTCCCTGACGATACCATGCATGTTTTCCACGAAGGTGCTGACAGTCGATATCATTCAGCTTTAGTGGTCAAGAATCTCATATGGGAAGTTCACGAGGACTTGAAGCTCCGGAACCACGATGCTATACGATCCTCCGCATCCTCCGCCGAAGAGATATTGTCTGGAGCCACATTAGACCTCAGGGTCCTGCCACGGTCTCCCTAGAATAGTGTTCTACATCATTAGGCGCTGAAAAAGGTTGGATGAGTAAGGCAAGCCAGGCAAAGTTCCATTATTAAGGGTAATATGAAGACCCCAGTAGTCATAGCATGATCCGACACAGGCACGTCGGTAGGTCTGTGAGCCTCGCCTTGAGTTCGCGATGTATATCGTGGCTCCTCTACCCTATGATACACCAACCATCTATCTGGCGCGCCGTGTACAGCTGTCAAGGCATCAGCACCACGGTGTCTCCCGAGCAAGGCCCTAAACGCTTAGGAAATGGATCAGTCATTCTTGCATATCGAGTTCGGTAACCATAGGTGCTCGAACGAGGACGACATCACGCCTTCGGAGAAACACGATTGAGCTCCTGGGTTGCGGACACCAATTGGGTTGGATACCCCCTTGACGATCAGGTTAGATCCACCATTCAAACCCGTAAAACAGTTGTGGCCATGGTGATCAGAGAGAAGTCCACGAGCTTCGAAAACGCAAAAGCTACCATCGACCTGATAGCGGTTCTTGAACACCGGGTGTTGCACACCGTTCGGTTTTCACTTGGTGAACGCATGGTACGCTTGCTGTAAAGACCAAACGAGTGGATCGTATCAGATTCCTCTGGTAGGTATGGAAGAATCGTTCTAGGAACACGATGTTGGTAAGATATACTTTGTTCTCTTGGGCTAAGAGCTAAACCAAAACTTGACACTCCCAGACGAGCGTTGAGATGAGACCTTTCCTCCGCATCCCACCTCAATGATGAAAGACTCGTCCGAGCAACAACCCTATCACCGCCAGCAGTGAACTGACCTGCCGCCTGCACTATTCACCGTATTACGAAAGCCACCGCGGATACATTGCCCCAGGTGGCATGGCTCTCGCAAGAATCCCGAAAAAGCCAAACAATTCCTCCGGAAACGAATCTTGCTCGTCCTGGGGATTCTCGCTCGTGGAGTTGTCAGTGCCAGCACTGTTACCCTGATCTCCAGAAGAGTAGTCTTCCACTTTTAGTACGAACAACCCAGCTTGTCCGCCGCTCGCTTCGTGCGGTGTATGTTGGGAAAGTCCAGGAGATTGATAAATGTAGCGGACGGTATCACTGCAGAAAGCTGGACCGGGGCAGGTACTCTCAATGATGCTGATAAGCTCCACCCCCCGGCACGTATGATCGTTGGATGGGGCTTGTGCGCAGAGCCGAGGCGGTTGGAGCTCGAGGACGTTGCAATGGGTATGGCGGATTTGAATGAACTGACACATCTTTCGATCGGGGATGTTTGTTCTGATGAGGTATTCTGGAAGCTTTTGATTGAGACCTGCTCGTGGGAGGTATTTGATGAAGACTGCTGGGTGGTGTCTGTTTGATTTCTGGCTTTTCAGTGGCAGGCATTTTAAGGATTCTACATCAACACGATATGAGGGTCAAGTCTGGAGTGGCGGACTGGAAACAAGACAAGTTCTTGTGAGACAAGACACGCTGAGCAAGATCAATTGTATGTGCATGAGACGGCTTTGAGATTGATGGAGCTGCCCGCTACAGTTACAGAGTACAAAAATAACCATCCAAGCTTCTCGAACAACCCGAAGAGTACCCAATTTTCACTGTAAGGTTCCAGCATCAGTTTTGTCTCAAAGCTCATTCCTTGCGCGCCGTCTGGTTCGTGGCCGCTGCCAAGTGTGTAAATAGGCCATGAGTTGCTCGAGCGATGGCATAGGATTCCTGTTTCGCCTGAACCAACAGGGTGTGCAGAAGTACGCATACGGAACATCCTCCCATTCAAGGGCTGGACAATCATAGATAGCGGGAGGCACATCGTGGATGCTAATCAACCACGGCGGTGACCCGTCACAGAAGGCGATGATGACGTCCTGCCGCTGCCTGCAGCAGAGCTGGGGCACTAGACAATAGAGATAACACATGGTAAAGTGGAGAGTAAGGATCCGCACTAATGCCAGCTTCTCTGATGAAGCAAGAACGTAAGATGCCCTGGGTTTTGGGGCTTTAAGTACCTCTAGCCGCATGCTGTTACTGTTACTCTACGCTGACGACACGCTCTACCTACGACTAGTAATCAGTGTGTTGGAGAGCAACTCGTGGTGCTGGTTCTGTTGTCAACGCCAGTTGTAGTCAATCCGACTGGCCTTCCGATTGCCTCCACTTAGCAACAGCTGTCGACAGCCAACAGATTCTGTTGCAGTAGTGACATGATGAAGGAGAGCTGAGGACAGACCGAAGCACATACTTCCACTTGACGGGTTCGTAGCGGAGCGCCTCAGACTGTGCTCCCGGAGAACTACAAAGTCTTTGCTCTCATACGCAAAGTCCACAGTGACAGGCACAACCTTCTCTCACCTTCGTTCCGCGTAGTTCTTCTGTCCAAGCTCTTTGCATACTCTGGTCTCTAGAACACCCGGACAGCGCAACTACGATTCAATTTTGTGACTGATGTGCTTGTTTTGAGAACGTATCTACGCACTTCCAAAGATGTCTACAACAAACCTCTTAGAGTCACAAACAGATGTTTCGCGTATCAGATATCGCGGGAGTGTTGGACTGGTATCAAAGAGGGCGACGGTGCGGTGGAGCTAGGCTCGAGCAGGCTTAGTATGTGCCAAGATTTCAGGGTCCTGAGACTCGACAATGGAATCGTGTCTTTTATGCACTTCCAGAACGGGAAACATTTCAAGACTTCCTCGTCGCCGCCTTACGCATGGAGATGTTTCTGAGCTGTTCCTACCTGCACATACACCGCTGAGAGCCCGCGACTATTACGACCACTACTTACGCACACGCCCCGCTCTGAGACACAGCTACCCAAGCACTAGCATACCCCCACAATGTCGCAAGACTACAATTACGACGAACAGGGACAGTTCTTCCCCTACTTCGTCCTCACCATCGTTGGCCTCATCACACTACCCACCACGTACTCCGCCTTCAGGAAGGGCCAGGACCTCGAAAACACAGCGACCCGGATAAAATCCGACTTCCAACCCGAACATGCGGATCTTATTGAAGGACAAAGGAAGAAGCAGAGGAGGAGGGAGCGCAAGCTGAAGCGCATGGTAGTTGCGGCGGCAGGATGGGCGCTCATGGCGGGTATGGTGTACCTGATCATCGTGACGGCCAGGACGGTGCCGAAGATATGGGATCCTTACGATGTGCTTGGGGCTTCAAGGGTAAGTTTAGCTCTTGGGCGACACATTCGCTGTCTGGATCGCTGACAGTCCCTGTGCTAGTCCTGGGACGAGAAAAAGATCAAATCGCATTACCGGAAGCTTTCCCTTACGCACCATCCAGACAAACGTCAGCCCGACCCCGCCAAGAATGAGACTGTCGATATCGTCAACGATGAGTGGGTGGAGATGACCAAGGCGTTCAAGACACTGACGGACGAGGAGGTCAGAAACAATTACATCCAATACGGCCACCCAGACGGCAAGCAGAGCTTCAGTATTGGCATTGCGCTGCCGAAATTTATCATCAGCGAAGGCAACGGCAAATACGTCCTGATGCTCTATGGCGCTCTACTGGGTGTGATCCTGCCATACTATGTGGGCAAGTGGTGGTATGGCTCTCAGAAAGTTACAAAAGAGAAAATCCTCGTTGCAAGTGCTGGAAACCTGTTCAGGGAGTACGAAAATGAAATGACTGAGGGCGATCTGATCAATGCGATAAGCAGCGGCGAGGAGTTCAAGTGTATTCTCCATGGCAAGTCAGATGCAGGATTAGCTAGGATCGAACAACGCATCCTAGCGGATGGAGAGGCATCGCCGCTTGCGGGAGGTTTGGGAGTCAAAGACCGCACCAATTTACAAGAGCTGGATGAGGGTGTACGCAGGAAAGCTCTCGGACTATTATGGGCATACCTAGGTCGAGTTGAGTTGGACGATCAGGCACTAAACGACGGTGAGTCTATCTCTATTCGTTAGAAGTTACGACGCTGATAAACACGTAGAAAAATATGAGGTCGCACCAACAGCACTCGCACTGACTGATGCGTTTACGTCCATGTCGTTGGCCTACGGCAATACGAAACCGCTGCTGGCGGCCTACCATACCTCACAGAACCTCATCCAAGCCGTGCCTCCGAGAGCCTCCCCATTACTGCAACTCCCACGCTTTACACCCGCAGTCGTCCGGGCTGTAGAAGGCGAAACTGCAAGGACGCATCTAACAGTGCAAGATTTCATGCGCATCCCGGCCGATCAGCGCAGGAAACGCGCCGTTGGCCCCGGGCTTCTAACGGAAAAGGAGTACAATGCTGCTATCCAGATCGCATCGCAACTGCCCGCGCTCAAGGTCGAGAAAGCGTTCTTCAAAGTCGTAGGCGAGCGCTTCGTCACGCCAAGCAGTTTGGTCCAGTTCGTTGTCAAAGCGCGAATCATTCCTCCCGGGGCCAGCCACATCCCAGAAGTCAACGAGAAGGAGCTTGAAGACGTCGATGCCAAAGAAGGCGATCTTGATGCCCTGCACGGCCGCAAGAAAAACGACCCGGAGGACGCTGAAAACCGCATACAGCCTCCCCTCGCGCACGCACCCTTCTTCGCACGAGACCACTCACCGCGATGGCACGTCTTCCTTGCTGACAGCAAGCAAGGCAAG
>Ga0181466_1000548_pt1 | contig 13917 bp, 17 predicted proteins | sample InSIn4gowninarea_FD_119078 | JGI IMG/M metagenome (GOLD analysis project Ga0181466, IMG submission 119078) | Clean room microbial communities from NASA Spacecraft Assembly Facility at Jet Propulsion Laboratory, Pasadena, California, USA -... ... | reverse complement strand
ATATACAATGCACGGGGGGGGAAACCTCCTAGTGAGGGAAAAAGTGCCTCGGCAGTCCTAAGTGTGTACCATAACATGGCAACAGTCAGCACAATCTTTCCAACTCCTCTTACGGGATACTCGGAGTTGTTTGTGCACGTAACAGAATTACCAACAGGCAGAGACTCAAGGCAAGTAAACATGTCACGCTGTGAAGTGATGTGCTTAGTAGCACCACTGTCAAAATACCATACATGTGAATCTGCAAAACAGACATACATACATCGTGCAAAGATAGGTCATTCTGACTCGTACACAACATTAGCAGATTCAACATTAGAGTTGGAGGCATCTGCAAACAGCCATACCAGCCTCTTTTTTCTTTGCCTCCTTCCCACCTTAGGACATTCCTTAATCACATGACCAAGTTCCTTGTAGTAATTACACCTGACCTTCTTCTCTTCCTTGTAGTAATTACACCTGACCTTCTTCTCTTTCTTCTGCTCACCCTTATCAGGCTTCTTTGCACCATCTGCACCTATCACAGATTTTGACTTAAATTTGCCTTTGCCTTTATGGTGGCTAGCAACAAAAGCCTGATCTGCAACACGCATAATATTCCTATTTTGCCTGGACTGTTCTTCCTGTAACAAAATAGAAACCACCATTATTGCTAGTGTTGAAGAAGGTGCAGTGGTGGATGATGATATAGGTTCTACTACTACAAGTTCTATTACTGCAGATTCTGTTGCTGTAGATTCTAATGATGTAGGATGTACTCTTGAGCAGGCTGAATGGGATGGTAAAGATGCATAAGCTCATGCCTTGATTGCGCTATCTATTAAGCATACCATTATTCCCCACATTCGTGGATGTAAGACTACGCAGGATGCATGGGATATGCTTGCACGATTGTATCAGGTTCAGAATGAAGCTGGTGTAGCTTATCTGCATAAGTAGTTAGAAAGTGAGCATATGAATGAAGATGATCCAATGGATAGTTTCCTAACAAAGATCAAGGATCTTAAGGAGCAGTTGATAGGCTGCAGATGATAGGCTGCAGATGAGATTTTGTCATATAGTACACTTGTGTAGACCGTTCTTGATGGTCTTTCAAATTCTTACAAGGGATTTACATCCACCCTTAGATTGATGATGAAGGGTAATCCAAATGCCCTTCTATTTGAGGAGCTCCTTGCCGAAGTAGGACGATTATAATGATCCTACGCAACCAATACATGGCGCATCATATAAGACCATAGTGGGTAGTTGGTCCCATCCACAGCAGCACAACACGTAACATACGAAATACATCACTGTTATCAGCCATGGTCATTGGGATGTACACCTGATGTAACTGTTGCCTGTATAGAGAGTAATCTACATGAAACCAACTTATGCTATCTAGCACAACCCAAAATAGACCAAAAGGCACCTCTCCCTGCAGATCTGAACCTTGACAGAAAATCTGCACAAAAGGACAAAATTGCCTATGCAGTGCTTGTAATGCAAAAACGGAGGGCGAAATGACCTCAGATCAAAATTTTGAAGCAACCGAGCTATACAATCTCTCCCGATGAATATATTGACCTGCTGCTCTGATGCATGTGAAACCTCATCTCAAATGGAGGAGATGAAGTGGAGGGTCCTGGCGATGCTGCCTCAAAGCTCTTGCCTGCTGCTGTTGTGATACCAAATGTTGGAACTAGGGTTGTAGGAATGCACACACAACTTGGAAAACAAGAAGCTCAAACGCACACAACACAAAAAATAGTATTACTATAAGTGTGCAAGAACAAAGATAAGGTAGCCCTAGAATGTTGGGTATATATACAATGCATGGGGGAAAAAACCTCATAGTAGTGAAGGGAAAAAGTGCCCTGGCGGTCCTAAGTGAGGGAAAAAGTGCCCTGGCGGTCCTAAGTCTGTTCACACACATCACTACCATAACATGGCAACATCTAGAAGGTACTAAAAGCACTATCTCAACCATTGAAAGTGGTGCTTTCTACTCTAAGCACAACATTCAAATGAAAGATCAAAAACCACAAGGTGCAACCATTGTGGAAGGCTAGGACACATGATCAAAGAATGTAGATTCGAGGACAAACCAAGGCTCGAGTGCACCCATTGTGGCAAAGTGGTCCACCTTGAAGATAGATGTTACTATACAAGAAGAGGAAGGAAGAAGCCAATATCACCAACAAGGAGCCTCAAGAAGAGGTCAATTGTGTCCAAGATGATTGGGAATTCTAAATCGTCCAATAATGGTCATGTAATGTTATTTGTAAAAATTAGCCCCTGGCCACCCATGATATAGACCAAGCTAATTATGCATTATAGATTATGAAAATGGATTATGGTTTTTATGGATTATGAAGATAGATGTTACAAGAAGAGGTCAATTGTGTCCAAGATGATCGGGCATTCTAAATGGTCCAATAATGGTTATGTAATGTTTTCATCTTTGTAAAAATTAGCCCCTGGCCACCCATGATATAAGCCAAGCTAATTATGGATTATGATTTTTATGGATTATGACATGGGTATCTCCACATACATCAGTAGTGCTAGTAATAGTGTACTATATATCTAGTCCACATATATCAATAGTGCTAGTAATAGTGTACTATGGATTATGACATGGGTATCTCCACATACATCAGTAGTGCTAGTAATAGTGTAGTATATATCTAGTCCAGATATATCAATAGTGCTAGTGATAGTGTACTATGTATGTAGTCCACATACATCAATAGTGCTAGTAATAGTGTACTATATATACATTAGTAGTCTAATAGTCGCAAGCTATGTAGTACTAGCTATTGTCTACTAGCAATAGTCTTATAGTAGTGGGACTAGTAGCTAGTAGTCCCACTACTAGCTCTAGTAACAAGTTGTGTACTAGCTATTGTCTACTAGCAAATAGTATAATAGAAGTGGAAATACTAAGTGGTAGTTTACTAGTAATGAGTTTACTAGTAAATGAGGCTACTAGTTATTAGTAGTACACTATTAGCCTACTAGCGTTAGGACTACTAACAATCAAGTAGTATAGCACCTATCTATTAGAAATCCATAGAAGTGGTTCTAGATGGGCTTGTTGGTCTTGGTGTAGATGAGGTTCTTAAAGCTCTTTTTTGGTGGTTTGTATGGATCTTTTTAGTGTCTTGGATGGACAAGGTGTGGGCTCATGTTGATTAGGTGGAAAAATCCTAAGCCCTATCTTTTTGTATAAAAAGGCCCTTGGGGCAATGGAGGAATGAATCATGGATCACACTTTTTTGGCCTCATCTCATCTTGTCACTTTCTATTGTCAAGAGTTCATTATAGTGTTTGATCCCTTTTCTTAAGCAATGTTAATCTCCCTTTCCCTTTGATTAGAGTAGTTGTTAATCGTTTAATTTCCATTAGCATGTGTGGCTTCCTCTTCCCCTCTTCCCTTTCCTCTTCTCCATTTGAGTGCACCTCTTGCTATGTTGTTTATGTGAGAGTATGTGGAAGATTGATAGTGTGCTTCTTTGAGTTTAGAATTTCTTAATCAAGTTTGAGGAGGACAAGAATGTCATCTATAGCTCATTTTCAATGATCATGATGATTGGGGGGGGATTTCATCTTCCCCCCCGAGCCCCACTCTCTCCCCTCTTGTCCTCCATCACCCTTTTGAAGGGATTGATTGGCAGCCCAAAACCACCAACAAGTGAAGATGCATATAGTGCCTTGGCTTGGTTATGTGGTGGACCTTCTCCCCAACAACAACAAGATACTTGCCTTGCCATGCAAACTAGCATGGATGGAGAGCCCATTCTTTCCCCTAAAAGCAACATGGTAGAGGAGGGGACAAGCCTTGGAGAAGCAGCCATTGAAGAGATGTTTGGTGCAGTGAAGAAGCAAATCAATATGGAGGAGCTTTTCTGTGTTTGTAACACAACATGGTGGAGAGAGGCAACAAGGCCTTGAAGAAGACATTCTTAGTGTTTCTCAACACTTTGTTGCCTGGACAATCCATTGTTTCCCCTAATGATAACATGGCAGAGGAGGGGGGAACAGTAATCCTTGCAAAAAGCTGTTTGGTGTAGTGGGAATCAAGAAAAGTTTATTTGTGTTTGTCAAAACAAGGAGGTCCAATAATGCAGAAGCAAGAAATCTGAGCAGCAGTTCTGGGCAGCACTGTCCAGTAACCTCCACAGGGGTGTCGGGTTGGAAGGCACCCCCCTTGGGCAAACACAGCCACCACCGGCATCTCTTATGATGGGCATGACCGCCATGGTAACAAGTGGGCCGCCCTCATTGTTGTCGAGAAAAATTGTCAACATGGGGGGGGCAGTGATGCCATGGCCATGGCATGGCCAAATCTGGACGAGGGAGCATGAAACTTCTTATTGCTCTAAGCGATCAACACGCAGGCACCAAAGTCTGGCAGCCACCATCATGGAGATCTGAGTAAGAGTGCCGAGAGCAGCAGGTAGGTCTAGCAACAAACCGTAAACACACAGTAAGCTGGGCAGCAGTCTTAGAAGCAACAAGGGAGGCCTGCGGAGGGGAGCAACAAGGCTTGCAACCAACAATGGAGGCCCTCGCTGGCCACGGCCAGCACACCCGCACATGTAGGCAAGCAACGACAGGCTGAGCAGGCCGAAAGCGTAGCCCAGCAGGGGCATAAGTGCTCAGTGCTTGGAGGCTGCCCCAGGAAGAGTCAATGTGGTTTGGCAGTCCCCCACCATGGGGCTGTGAGCAGCAGTGTAGAGCAGCAAGGAGCAGTAAGGTGCAAACAAAATGCACACAGCAGTGCCGAGCAGCAAGAGGGAAGGCGCGCCAATGCAGCCCTGCACAGTAAGCCGGGGTTGTAGCAGTAGAGGCACAGGCCCTTCATGGCGGAGACGACTGGCAGGGGGGAGTTTAGCATGGTGAAGCAACGCCATGTCCACGAACCTGCAATTTTTTAAACCCTAACCCTAACCCTTAGAGTCCCCCCTTTCACACCTACACACACCCCCTTTTCCCCTTACATCCCCCTCTCTTTAACAAACATTTACCCCTCCCCCTTTATAGTTTTTGGAAAAACTTTTTAAAAAATCAAGCCTCTCCATATGCAAGATCCCTCAACTTTTTTGGAATCATTCACACGTGGATATTTTACATTGCGGGCAATTTTGATGGGATGATTGTATTGGCATCATACACTTGATGGGATGATTGTATCGGCATCATACACTTGATGGGATGATTGTATCGGCATCATACACTTGGTGGCATTCACTTGGTGGACATCATTTTCTTGCATTTTTCATGGAATTGTACCTCCATGATGGTTGTAACCTTGGTTGTGCTCCGGTTGGTGTTTATAAAACCGATATTAGCACACTGCTACTAGACTACCCATCCACTAGTAGAATAATAGTGGACTACTAAGTATAATAGTGCTACTAGAATACTAGTGGTGGGACTACTTACTAGTAGTAGTGATGATACTAAGTAATAATCAAATAGTGATAATACTAATAGTCTACTAGTGGTGGGACTACTTACTAGTAGTAGTGATAATACTAAGTAATAATCACTACTACTAAATTACTAACTAGTAGTCTAGTAGTAGTGATAATACTAAGTAGTAGTCTAGTGGTGGGACTACTTACTAGTAGTAGTGATAATACTAAGTAATAATCAAGTAGCAATAGGACTAAGTAGTATCATCACTACTTACTAGTAGTAGTGATGATACTAAGTAATAATCAAATAGTGATAATACTAATAGTCTACTAGTGGTGGGACTACTTACTAGTAGTAGTGATAATACTAAGTAATAATCACTACTACTAAATTACTAACTAGTAGTCTAGTAGTAGTGATAATACTAAGTAATAATCAAGTAGCAATAGGACTACTTAGTTTAAATCTTCTATCACTAGGACTAGTAAGGTCTAGTAACTACTATCACTAGGACTAGTATAGGAGTAGAGGTAGCAATAGCAATACACACACACAAGTACAATAAGTAGAGATGGAGAGTAACACAACACTCAATGTTGGAATGATGAAGAATGAGTGAAGTACAAGAAAAGTGACTTGATAAGTCACTTACACACTCATAAGAGTGTGTTCCCATGCTCGAGAAAAAAAACCTCCTAAAGAGAGAAAAAGTGCCCCGGCCCATTATTAGCCTAAGTCCACACATCACTACCATATAGAATGGCTACAAATCCCCCCTCTAGTGGATGATGTGAACATGTACATGGATCATATGGCTAATCAATCCCCAAATGGAAATAAGCCCAAAGCTTTGCAAAAAGCTTCGAGCTTCTCTCATGGGAGAGCCTCATGATTGTCGTATGTATAGAGATATAAGCCACGCTAATCTCTCCTACGTATGACTGATCAATCCCCAAATGGCAATAAGCCCAAACCTTTGCGAAAAGCTTCGAAATTCTCTCGCGGGAGAGCCTTCATGAACATATCTACCATATTGTCGTGTGTGTAGAGATATAAGCCACGCTAATCTCTCCTACATGGACCCTCTCCCTGACATAATGATAAGGCACCTCAATGTGCTTTGTGCGATCATGAAACACTGGATTTCTCATAAAAACAAATGCTAATGCACTCTAGCTATCAGTAAAGATGGAAGTGGGAGACACTCTTGTCCAACACTAAGATCTATCAAAAGGCGTTTGAGCCATACACACTCCACACTCATTGTAAAAGCTGCCATGTACTCAACTTCATAGCTTGAAGTGGCCACTATTGGGGCTGCTTCTTCTCGAGCCATGATATACATGAATCACCAAGAAGAAGGCAAAAGTCATCTAGTGATGAACACTCGTGTAACATAGCATCCACAACCCGATCTCAATATGTAAAGGCATGCAATTGTGAATCACCCCCAGGATAGAACAAGCCAAGGGACTGAGTGCCTTGCAAATAATGGAATACCCATTTTATAGCATGCCAATGCACGGTTCCTAGGCTATGCGCATAAATTTGCTCAGTTATAAAACCCCAAACTGAATATCCGGCCTAGTATTGCATGAGTTAGTGGCATCAAAGAAATCTCTAGGATCTTGAAGACTAAGCCATTGGTGTGGCTATAGGCTTACAATCTTCAAGCTGAAATCTTCTTAGCAACTTCAATATACACTTAGACTGCAATAACACGATGCCATCATCACGCTGTAGAAACTAGAGATCCAAGTAGTAATGCAAAGGGCCCAAATCTGACATCTTAAATGTAGTATGTAATTCAATCTTAAAAAGGCTAAAATTTAATCCGCATCGGGTCTAGTGAGCCGCATGTCATCAACATATAGAATGATGACCAAAAAGTAATCACAAGTCCTCTTTACATAGAGGGTACTCTCAAAAGGACTGTTTTGCAAAATCCATGTGCAACCAAGTCTGCACATACCACATGCCTTGGGAGCCTGCTTAAGGCTATACACGGGTTTCTTGAGCCTACATACTTTGTTTTCCTACCCTTTTTCCACAAAACCATGAGGTCGAGATACATAGACCTCCTCATGCAAATCACCCCATGGAAGAAGGTAGTTTTAATGTCCAACTAATGTACAATCCAACCATGATGGGCTGCCAATGCAATAATACACCTGATGGTTGTCATATGAGATGTTGGTACAAAGGTCTCATCAAAATCAATCCCTTTCTACTGGGCATATCCCTTTGTAACAAGTCTAGCCTTATATTAGCGATCAATGCTACCATCAGCTTTACGTTTCAACTTATAAATCCACTTATAAACCCACTTTGTACCAATGGCTTTCTTACCATAAGGCAACTTAGCCAAATCCCAAGTGTCATTTTTTAGTATAGAATCATACTCATCCTACTTATCCTACATGGCATGTATCCACCAATGATCACTCTCATGTGCTTCCTCAAAGGAAACAAGCTCCTCTTCATTACATGTTTCAATAATGAAAGAGTGATCCACAAATGAAATAGATACATGATACCTCCACGTGTTACCTCCATGTGTTCTGTGAGGCAAAGGAGTTGCCAATTTGCTATCTTGCAATGTTTGCACTAGCCATTTTGGCATACTTTTGGATGCTTGTATGATTGTCCTCTCTTCTCTCCTCTTCAATTTGCATTCAATTTGCAGCACCCTTTTGAGCAGCATCCATTTACTCCACATATGGTTGTCCCCAAATTGAACAAATGTAGGAGTGTATCAACGATGTCATGTGAGCATACATTTTGCTGGTTTTTGCATGAAAGCATGGGTTAAATTGAGTTCTCCACAAAGATAACATCTCTACTCATCAAAATCCACTTTATGGTAGAGTCTATACCCCTTGCTTTCCAAACTATATCCCACAAAAATGCACTTAATTGCCTTATTATCAAGCTTACTACATTGCTCGTTAGGCACAAGAGAATAAGTAAGATAACCATACAGAGGGCTTTCTACCATTCCAAGCTTCATAAGGTGTCACTATCTGCAAGGTTTTGGTGAAGCATCTATTTAACACATAAGTTGCACACATAACTTCCTCTAACCAAAAACCATTGGACAAATCTTGCCCTTTCACCATGCAATGTGCCATCTCCACGAGAGACCTATTCTTCCTATTAGCCACACCATTTTGTTGAGGTGTGTAAGGTACTGTACACTAATGTTTTATGCCTCTTTTAGACATGTATGCATTAAACTCCTTTGACATATATACGCCCCTCCTCGATCTATACAAAGGGTGCCAACTTTACATGTAGACACATTTTTAGCCATAGCAATAAAGTGTCTAAAGCACGTAAACACCTCTCAGTGGTGGGGGTACATCCAAGCATATCTGGAATAGGTACGCCCATTCCACGCATGCTTGGATGTGAATAGTCATCTATAAAGGTGACAAAATAAAGGTAGCCCCCCAATGGATGTGAATAGTCATCTATAAAGGTGACAAAATAAAGGTAGCCCTCCAATGGATGGTGTCCTCATAGTTCTATATACATCACTATGTATAAGCTATAACTTCTAGATAGCCCTCATTGATCCATCCTTTGGGAATGATGCCCATTGCATTTTGCCCCAACCAATATGCACCCCTCATATACATGTCTGGCAGGGGACTCAAGTTGTGGCAACTCAAACACCATGTCTTGCCTTTTTAGGCATAGAAAACTACCAAAATTCAAGTGACCAAAGCGGACATAACTCTGCATCACTCGTAGCACACGTGTGGCGAAAACTATGCATGCATCATGTGCCAATCTCTCATTGACATCTAGCCTATAAAGACCATGATACAAAGTACATGAGGTAATGATGGTATCACCATCACTAACGATCATGAATTGTACATGTGTCATCCATAATTCCGACCACTAGTAGGCGTGCCCCACTAGGAGTGCCTTAGCAATGGTGGCAGAGACTGACAACAAGTTCTCTTAATGACTGGCAAATACAAAACATCTGAGAGCATGATTGCCCCACCATTAGTGAGCACAATATTTCCAACTCCTTTCAGTGGATATAAGGAGTTGTTTGCATATATGAGTGTACTCCCTTAGGGAGCAGGCCCAAGAGATGAGAACAAATCTTGTTAAGAAGTAATGTGCTTACTTGGTAGCACCACTGTCAAAAAACTAAATATGCAAATCTACTACTGTACTGACATGCATATGTCATGAATAGATGGATCATAATCACACTACACAATGAATTACCAATCTTAGCTTCACCCTTCATGTATCTTACACATCCCTCAAGGATGAATTTACATGAGTATCCCCAGTCTAACATATTCTTCCTCGCTTGTAATATCCCTTAAGAATACATGTGGCCTTGAACTTACCTCCCTAAAAGGTTATCTACAAAATTTATAATTTAAGCTCTATACAAGTTAAAGAGTGAATACAACTGGTAGGTTGGTATATCTAGCTATACAAGGAATCAAGTAATTACATGTATAATCAGGAGAAGGTGGTGAACAGAAGACATAGTGTGTCATTGGCGATGTCAATGCAAACCACACCTAGGTAAGCTTAAAAGAAAGATGCATATTAATATTGTTATAAAGAATAAAGAAATACTCACTATTATCCCCATGTTTTCCACATTCGGGTCAATATCATGTGTTGGCGGAGCATCATTCTTTGGATCTACACATGTAACTCGAACACTTAATGATTGAAATTGAATATACTCAAGAAAAATCACATAAAGTGAAGTTGAATACCATTCTTTTTGTTTTCTCTTTGGATTTTTATGGGAGTCGACTCCTTTGTCTCATTGTCCTTCGGTTTCATCTTGGAGGCCTGAGTGTACAAATCCATTTCCCTTATGAGAGAACCTAACACCATGAGTGAGGTCCAACCACCAAGGACACTTGGCAAATTCCCATTGTGAAAGACATCGTGGGTGAATACATGCAACTCTAGTTGGTGTGGAGATCTCTATCCAATCCTTGCAAAGCTTCGGCATCCGATCTATTTTCTTCTCCTTTAAGAGATGAGAAAGGTATCTAAAACACAAGAACATGTAAATATATAATGTGAAAATTATAAAATATATCTAAATTATAAATTATAGATTATATCTAGATTATAAATTACAAATTACAAAATTTATAATGCGATAATTATAACATTGATTCAAAAACCAGATTCTTATTGAAACTTGGTTCTTGTGCTCTCCCCCATTATTCCACCATGTAGCTCAGTGGACTCTCAAATATAAAGGCTACTGAATACATTTTTCCTACCTTCTAGCTTTATGTCATCATAGTATATTGGCCAAGTGTGTAATCCAGTTGTAAACACACTATTATCCAGAACTGAGGAAGCATGGGTCTCCTTCTTATCTAGCTTTATGTCATCATAGTATTGGCCAAGTGTGCAATCTAATCACCCCAAGTTGAACACACTATCATCCAAAATTGAGGAAGCATGGGTCTCTTTATAATCTAAGAAGTTCACCTGCAAAATAAATATCTATTTTCAATTATCACATCCTATTGTGGACAATACAAAAAAGGAAGTAATTCTAATGTTATTTAAAATCTTAACCTTTGTATGGAATATCTATTGAGGGCATGTTCCTCATGAGATAAGGCTTGCATGGAATATATCCTTTATATGGAATATATGTGGAATATATCCTTTATATGGAATATATGTTGAGGGCATATGATGCATGTTCCTCATGATAAGTCTTGCATCTAAAAGAGATAAATACATCATCTTTTTCTCTAGCTTGATTGGAGCATTGGCAATACACTTTAGCTTGGTCTTCCTAGGATCAAACATTGCACACATGACCCGAATATGTTTTGAATTAGTCTGTTTGTAAGCCTCGTCTATCAATGCCATCTAAGCCTTTTTTCTAAATATAGAACATCTTATTGGACATGAAAGACAAATCTAGTCATGTAGACAAATCCATCTCAATTTCCTCATCCACATCTCTCCACAATGGTGACCACCAAGTCTGGAGTAACCTCCATCTCCTCACCCCCTCCGAAACAATAAAATATCCCTTCTTAAGGAGATAGCTCTCATACTGAAAAGCAACTTTAAAGCCACAACATCATCTCTCAACCCTCTAACTCCGGCATGTGTAACTAGCCTACAAAGTGGAATTCTTGGACACTCATCCATAGCCACTAATCTACAACTAGAAATGACATCCCCCCAATAACCATCTCAAGTCATCAACCTCTCCCTCATCACCCCCTAAAGTACTCTCCTTTTCCACATCACCTCCTGCATCACCTACCTTATCAAACACACAAATCGCCCCCTAAAGTACTCTCCTTTTCCACATCACCTACCTCGTCAACACCCTTATTTTTTACTCTTCCTCTCCCCTTTGAAACAAGTGAAGTATTCCCACCTCTACCAACTCCCTTTGTATAATATCCTTTCATTGGTCTCTTTCCTTTTTCCATCTAAAAAGCTACAAAGAATTATAGAGACTCAATGTCATCATGGTTATGGCCATCAGACAAGCAAAAAAAACCCAAAAAACAAGCCCATGAGCATTTGAATTAGTGGCTATGGTTATGGCCATCAGACAAGAAAAAAAACCCAAAAAACAAGCCCATGAGCATTTGAATTAGTGGCTTGGGATTTATCAAATGTACCAAGCATTCAAATAGAAAAGAACCATGTAGATGTTGCTTCATCGTACCTTGATCTTAGGCAATGTCACATGGACATGCCCATAGCCCATAGCCATGTCAAAAAGAAGAAGGGGAAGTGCTTCCCAACATGTCATGATGTCACGGCTTCCCAATAGGCCGTGATGTCACGACCTGTTGGGAAGCACTTCCCCTCTATTTTTAGCATGTCCATACCCCCCATGCCTTCATACCCATATATGTTTTTAGCATATCCATGCTTATGTCACACCTAATTGAATTTCACATGGACATGCCCATATCCATGTTTTTTTTTTTAAAGAAGGGGAAGTGCACTTCCTCTCTATTTTTTTTAGGGTCTCCAAGAAGACATTGAACACAAGTAGATAAATCATCTTTTTTTTTTTGGCAAAGCCATGCCCAAAGCCATGTAAAAAAACAAGGGGAAGCACTTCCCTTCTATTTTTTGGCATAGCATATTTTTTGGCATAGCAATGCCAAAGGCCATGCCTGCATTTCCATCATAAGAAAAGAAGGGAAAGTGCTTCCCTATAGGCCATGCCTACATTTCCATCTTAAAAAAAGAAGGGGAAGTGCTTCCCTATAGGGGCTACGATGTCACTATAAGATTCCTCTTACTGGTCTTGTGAGAATAGTAATTCAAATGAGTTATATGCATGTGGTTCCCCCTCAGAAATTCAAGGGAAACCCCCTGCACCACCTGCACATACATTGTATTTACTTGGTCATAATTAATGATGAGAAGCCTTGCATGTGTTCATGGTATTATAGAGTCCAAAATATTAATTAGAAAATTATACTTTATATCCCAGACCATGAAGAATTGATGCAGTTTAATTGGGAACAATTCTAGTACAAACTAGTTAAATTTACCCAATTCTATGCATTGGGAACCTTAGAAAAATTAATGGTATCCTAAGGTTTGGACTTGGCAAATTAAATGGGTAATAATTCAAAGGTCTCACCTTTGATAAAGAAGGGGGAGTTGCTACATCGCAACATATTGGGAAGCGCAACCTCTATTTTTTTGGCATAGCCATGCCCAAAAACAATGCCATGCCTACATTTCCATTTTGACAAAAGGAGGGAACAATGCTTTTTCCAATAGGCCACAACATCACAACCTATAGGGAATAACTTCCCCTCTCATTTTTTAGTAAAGCCATGCATGTAAAAAAAGCGAATGGGAAGTGCTTCCCAATAAACCGCAACATCACAGCTTGTAGGGGAAAGCAGTTCCCCTCTCATTTTTTGCCAAGGCCATGCCCAAATCCATGTCAAAAAAAAAGAATAGGAAGTGCTTCCCAACATGCCACGACATCACGACCTCTTGGGAAGCACTTTCCCTCTATTTTTGGCATAACAATGCCCAAAGCCATGCTAAAAAACAATGTCAAGAAAACTCAAACCAAAACCATGTCAAAAAAGAAGAAGAAGAAGTACTTCCCATAGGTTGCAACATCGCGGCCTCTAGGGAAGCACTTCCCCTTCTTCTTTTTTGTGATGCAAAAAATATTACAAAGATGCTTCCCAATAGGCTACGATCATGGTCTGCACGGAAGCATCTCTGTTCTTTTTTTATTTGCTTCAGAAAGCTTACCTTGAGGTGGTGGGAGCTTTCATCATGTAGGCTTCTCTCAGTGGGTTTGTCTCTCACTTATTAGTGGGTTTGTTTCTTTCTACTTATCTCAATGGGTTTTCTCAATGAGATTAGGTTGGTTTCATCTTGGTTGGTTTCATATCGTTGGTTTTGTCTGGCCATTGAAATATCTAATATCTTCATCTTGGCCATTGAACTATCTAATATTTTCAAACCACCTCT
>Ga0181466_1000447_pt2 | contig 13933 bp, 11 predicted proteins | sample InSIn4gowninarea_FD_119078 | JGI IMG/M metagenome (GOLD analysis project Ga0181466, IMG submission 119078) | Clean room microbial communities from NASA Spacecraft Assembly Facility at Jet Propulsion Laboratory, Pasadena, California, USA -... ... | reverse complement strand
CATGCGCGATGCATCAGTTTTTAACTGAAAACTTTTCTTGCAAGAAATTCTGACAACGGCGATCGCCTCACTTTATTCTTGCGGTTTATACAGCAATAATATCTTAAAATATTTTTCGTAGTTAATCGTTTAAGCTAAGTTTGTATTATAGCAATTCTTTCTTGTGTTAATGTCGGTGCTCAGTGTTTTAAAAAATAAATAGCAGGATGTTGACATAATGGAGAGCAATTGCTCATTAGCCTTTAGCCTATAAATTATTAATAATTGAAAAGAAAAGTCTCACTAAAAGATGTAGCACGGAAAGTAGGTGTTTCTATTGCCTCTGTTTCCTATGTCATTAACAACAAAGAAAAAGAAGGAAGGGTAGGAGCTGATGTTGCCGAAAAGATTCGAAAGGTAGCAGCGGAGCTTGATTACAAGCCAAACTTTATTGCAAAAAGCCTTAAAAGTGGCAGAACAAAGACAATAGGGTTGATAGTTGCAGACATTTCAAACCCATTTTTTTCAAACATTGCAAGAATAATCGAAGATGAAGCGAAAAAACACGGTTACGTCGTAATCTTCGGTAGCAGTGATGAAAGTGTTGAAAAATCACAGGATTTAATTGACGTATTCGTGAATCGACAGGTAGACGCTTTTATTATTGCCCCAACAGCAAATGCAGAAAATCAAATAGAGTTTTTACAAAAAGCAAATGTACCTGTTGTTTTAATAGATCGATATTTTCCCGGAATAGATATAGATAGTGTGCATATTAATAATTTTCAGGCCGCTTTTACTGCAGTAGATCATTTAATCAAAGCGGGACGAAAAAAAATTGCAATTGTTACTTATGATACCACTTTACCTCACATGCAGGAAAGAAAGTTGGGGTATGAAAAAGCCCTGGAAGCAAGTGGGATATCATTTAAAGAGGAATGGGTTATTGAAGCGACTTACCAAAACATTCAAAATGATGTTTCATCAGGGATAAGCCAGTTGTTGTTGCCAAAAACCCAAATAGACGCTTTATTTTTTACCACCAACTCCCTGGCTGTGGAGGGACTTAGAAGAATAATTGAATTAGGAATAAAAGTTCCCGATAATCTTGCTCTTATTTCCTTTGACCATACTGATGCTTTTGATTTTTTTTATTCTCCGGTTACTTATGTTAGTCAGTCGTTACTACATCTTGGAAAAGAGGCGGTAGAACTTGTTATTGATAGAATCAGCGATAATAAGAGAAATATTTTAAGATATTATTGCTGTATAAACCGCAAGAATAAAGTGAGGCGATCGCCGTTGTCAGAATTTCTTGCAAGAAAAGTTTTCAGTTAAAAACTGATGCATCGCGCATGAGTTTTTAACTGAAACATCATTGTCTATTGTTTCTTCATCGCTATCGCTGTTCTGTTTGTAAGATATAAACTTACATTCTGATTTTCATCGGTAGGATAATCAATGGAATCGTCTACTCTGTCAAATCCGCCAAATTCTTTTCTATCAGAATTAAGTATAATTCTATAGTTACCTTTCTCGGGGGCCCAAAACTTATATCCGAAGATGGAATTACCGGGGCTAAAATTGAAGATGAAAATAATATTGTTCCTTTCAAAGATGATCACTTTGTTAGTAGTATCCATCTTGATCTCGTTTGCACCTCCTGATGCAAGAATATTATTTTCTTTGATGACACTGATCATGGCTTTGTCCCAATTCCACATATATTGGTATTTGAGGTCCTTATTATCCGCCAACGACCACTGCCTTCTGGCGTACCGGTGACTCCAATTGTTTCCTTCCCTTGGGAAATCCACCCACTCTGGATGCCCAAATTCATTTCCTATAAAATTTAAATACCCTTCACCTCCAAGGCTGATAGTAATCAGCCGAAGCATTTTATGTAAAGCAATACCACGGTCAATGACCATATTCTGATCATTAACATGCATATGGTAATACATTTCTTTGTCCATTAGCCAAAAGGCAATAGTTTTATCGCCTACCAGCGCCTGGTCATGCGATTCCGCATAAGCTATTGTCTTCTCTTTGTAACGACGGTTGCTTAACACTCCCCACATTTCATTTATATCCCACTCTTCGTCTGATTTATGTTTTAGAATCTTGATCCAGTAATCAGGTATTCCCATACCCAACCTGAAATCAAATCCGACTCCTCCTTCCTCCGGACGTCTGCACAATCCAGGCAGGCCGCTTACATCTTCTGCAATTGAGATTGCATTCTTTTTAAATTGGTGCAAAACTTCATTTGCCAATTGTAAATAAGTAACTGCGTCCCAATCTACCCCCTCTTTGAAATACTTATCATAATGATCGAACGAAGTGTGGCCATGATGGAAGTAAAGCATAGAAGTCACACCGTCAAACCTGTAACCGTCGAAATTAAACTCTTCAAGCCAATATCTCACATTAGAAAGAAGAAACTTCTTTACTTCCCATTTTCCATAATCAAATAATTTCGAGTCCCATCCTTCATGGTAGCCTCTTCCTCCGGCATGAAAATACTGGTAGTCCGTCCCATCAAATTCATTCAATCCCTCAGCAAGATTTTTTACAGCATGCGAGTGAACAATGTCCATGATGACAGCGATGCCCATATTGTGCGCCTTATTTACCAAGTATTTCAGTTCTTCGGGTGTTCCAAACCGGGATGACGGCGCAAAGAAATTGGAAACATGGTATCCAAAAGATCCGTAATACGGGTGTTCCTGAACCGCCATCATTTGTATCGTGTTGTAACCTCCTTCTTTTATTCTCGGCAAGATTTTGTCTGCAAATTCCCGATAGGTTCCAACTCCTTCATGTTCCTGCGCCATCCCTACATGACATTCATAAATAATCGGCTGTGTAAAAGCCTCGGTAAGGTCAAACGACTTATCTGTCCATTCAAACTGCTCTTGGGGGGCCCATATCTGGCCGGAAAAATCGTGGGTGTGAGGATCTTGTATAACTCTCCTAATATAAGCAGGAATTCGATCATTTGATCCATTCGCCCCATGGACATGTACTTTTACTTTACTCGCATGTATAAAAGAATGTTTATATTCTTCATATGGAAGAAATAATTCCCAATCTCCATTATTGTTTCTTTCCAGTTTATGCGCAGTTCGGTCCCAGCCGTTAAAATCGCCAATTAGAAATAGATCATGGGCATTAGGAGCCCACTCTCTATATATCCATCCGTTTCTTTCTTCGCTGAAGTGAATACCATAGTAATTATGAGCTCTGGCAAAATTTAGTAAGCTTCCTTCTGCATCCTCAATTTCCTTTCGGGCTTTCTCGTAGCGTTGAAATCGGTCATAAACGTCCTGGAAGTATGGATCCAACCATCCATCTTCCTGAATTATGGCGAGCTTTTCGATTTGATTCATAGTAAAATGAAGTTAGGTTTGGCACTAAGCTAATAAGTTTTGGGTTATGAGCAATGATAACCTTCTTTAATGATCTATTTATTTGAAATAAACTACCGATGTATGAAATTCTCCGTGCCCCAACAACCTCTATTTTTCTCCCATTAATAGTAAACATTTATTACTTCCGTAACTTTGGATAAATTTTAGTTTATCTCAAAACATTATCCATTGCACTTCACATTGGAAGATGGCGTTCATGTTGAGGTTAATAAAACCGGGAACGACACTTTTGATTTTACATTAACAAGTGAACAGGGAAACAAGCGTTATCTTACAATTGTAGACGATGACCGACCAAAAGACCAAATTGTTGAGCCATTTGATTTTGACCAATTAAATGCAGTTCGAAGATTTTGGCTGGAAACGGATGATATAATATAAACGAAGTGAATAGTCGGAAGTAGTCCGATTAAGTAATTAGATTTTTAGACAACTAGGAGCATTGTTTGTCCTCGAGATTCTGTTAAAACAACCATGTAGGGATTCATCCACGCGTCTTAGGCACCAGTGTTTTTTCAATACAGTCTCTTCTATACAGCAGATTTCAGCCGGAAGCGCGAACAAGGGGGCAGCAATATCCACCTCTTTTATTGACCATTTAATCCCCATTTTTTAGCACAGCTAAGGCTAAGGCTAATAGTATTAACCTTATTTCTCAATTTTTCTTTACCCGGTTTGATAAAACCTTTCTGAAAATTTTTAAGTTAACCTCGCCACTTGTTATTGCCTATGAGTTCTGTTTTTTATTAGGCTTACGGTGAAACCAATAATTATAACGATACCGGGCAACATTGTCAGGAAATCTTCCATGGTTTAATTTTTATTAACCTTTAAATGAACCTGCTGAACCTCTAATACACCGAAAGCAGATTAATTAATATTTAATCTAAAACAAAGGGATAAAATGGATCACGGGAATGTTGGATTGTAAAGTAACGGTTAAGAGGTAACTTAATGATGGAGACAATATCCAGGGTCAATAACAGAAAAACTTTCAGGGACTCCTAGACCTCGCTTACCACGTAAACCGCTACCACGAGCTGTAATAGCAGTACTAAGTTAACCTTTTTAGATGATATCAATAGAATAATTGAAAAAAAAGATTACACGAACTCTTCAAAAAAATCAAATTTTAGATTTTTACTTTAATAAAGAGGATTGGTTGAATTTAGAAAAATAAAAGTTGACTACTCGAATTGCCCCTTAGTAAAGCTTGGATTTTGTAGAAGCGTGTTACTATTTGCCCAAACGTTTTTAGACTGCATTTATCTTCTTTCTTTACTAACATGTTTATTCATTTCCAGCTGTCTGTGTCATAACTTCAACTCTTTCCGAATTGTTCGCCTGTTTTACTAGCTTTTCCTTCGTAATAACTGTTTTTCGTGATACCAGGTTGGACTTTCATAACCGCAATTTTCAATAGTTTAGGTTTTAAGGTCAGAGAATAATTAGTTTTACATCAGTTAAAATTTACAATGACTAACTCAAATACAGAAAAGGTAAATTTTTCGGCGGCTGAGGCCGAATTTGAAAATAATATCAGACCAAGAGAAATTGAAGATTTTGCAGGTCAACCTCAACTGATAGAAAATTTAAGAATTTTTATAAAGGCTGCAAAGCTGCGGGGCGAAGCCCTTGATCATATTTTGTTTCATGGGCCTCCGGGTCTAGGGAAAACAACGCTGAGCCGTATAGTGGCAAATGAACTTGGAGTAAACATAAAAGAAACGAGTGGGCCTGTAATAGAAAAGCCGGGAGACCTTGCAGGGTTGCTTACAAACCTGGAACAAAATGATGTATTATTTATCGATGAGATCCATAGGCTGAGTAATGTGGTAGAAGAATATTTGTATGGTGCGATGGAAGATTTCCGGCTTGATATCATGATAGATACCGGTCCTAATGCACGAAGTATTCAAATTAACTTAAATCCCTTCACGCTTGTAGGTGCTACAACAAGAAGCGGGTTGTTGACCGCTCCTCTTTTATCAAGATTTGGAATAAAATCAAGACTTGAATACTATAGCTCGGATGTGCTGAAAAAAATTGTAGAACGAAGCGCAGGCATTTTAAATACAGAAATTACAGGTGAAGCTTCTTACGAAATAGCACGTCGCAGCCGGGGCACACCCCGTATTGCAAACGGCTTGTTAAGAAGGGTTCGTGATTTTGCACAAGTACTAGGTGATGGAAAAATTGACATTGCAATTGCACAGCATTCCTTGAAAGCGCTGAATGTTGATGAACACGGGCTTGATGAGATGGACAATCGTATACTATTAGCGATAATTGAAAAATTTAAGGGCGGACCTGTCGGGCTTACAACAATAGCAACAGCCGTTGGGGAAGAGCCAGGAACACTTGAAGAAGTGTACGAACCATTTTTAATCCAGGAAGGCTTTATGCAGCGCACACCAAGAGGACGGGAAGTGACAATAAAAGCGTACGAACATTTAGGTAAAAGAACGGAGTCAAAACACGGCGGTTTGTTATTTTAAACGATGATTTTTGTTTGAAACTGGGAAGAAGAAGCTGTTTATCAGAGATAATATATTTTTTTTAAGCCGACACATCTAAAGCAAGTAGATAAGCAAAATAGAACGATTGAAATCGATTTGAGGAAAAAGTATTGGTCAAAGGTTTATGGGTTTACTGTACTTATAACACCGAAACTGAGACGATCTATAAACAAAAGCTCTTGCCGAAGGAGCAAGAGCTTTTTTAATTAATTTTCTTATTACCTATGGTGCTACCAACCTAAATCCGTTTCCGTGAATATTAACTATTTCAATATTAGGATCATCTTTCAGGTATTTTCGAAGCTTTGCAATATATACGTCCATGCTACGCCCGTTGAAATAAGTATCGCTACCCCATATCTTTTTTAATGCTTGTTCACGGGGAAGTAGATCATTTTTGTGTTCAGCAAGCATTTTAAGCAACTCATTTTCCTTTGGAGACAAAGTTTGCATTATCCCGTCATGGCTTAATTGACGCAGTTTTGGGTTGAAGTGATAACTACCCAGGTCAAACTCAATATTTTCATTCAACCGGTTTTCTTCTTCATTACGCTTTAAAATAGCCCTAATCTTTAGCAGTAATACATCACTATCAAATGGTTTTGTTATGTAGTCATCCGCGCCTAACTTGTAACCAGCTATTATATCTTCCTTCATTGTTTTGGCGCTTATAAAAAATAAAGGCATATCTGGGTCAACGTCACGTATTTCTTCAGCTAACGTAAATCCGTCCATGTTAGGCATCATAACATCAAGGAGACAAATATCAAATTTTTCCCGTTGAAATGCCGCCAGCCCTAAACGTCCATCCCTTTCCAGTACTACTTCATAATCATTCAGCTCAAGATAATTTTTAAGAACCATACCTAAATTGGTATCATCTTCGCACAATAAAATTTTATATTTTCTACCTTCCATAATCTTCTTTTTTAATTTACATTAAAGATAAAACTATTAGTAAAAGCAACACAATCGGTTGATAATTATTTTTTTATATAAAGATAAAACACGCGACTAAATATAGTTCGAGGGACAAGCATAACATAAAAAAAAGAAAAATTTAAATTATTAGCGCCGGTAAACTATTTGTAAAAATTATGCCATGCTGACCTTAAATAAAATTCTTTTCAGAATACACTTATCAAGTGACGGTTTAAGAGGCAGTTATTTTAATTTCGCCGCTAATATTTGAATCTCACTATGATACTTACGACAGATAATAAGCTGAAGAAATTGATTGTGATTGGTGACCGCGTTTTAATTCGTCTTTCAAAAGCAGATGAACGAACACAAACGGGACTATATCTTCCACCAGGAGTGCAGGAAAAGGAGAAAGTTCAACAGGGGTACGTAATTAAAACTGGGCCCGGGTACGCTATCCCATTGCCTGTGGAACATGAACCGTGGAAAAGTGAAGAAGAACAAGTAAAATACATTCCCCTCCAGGTGCGGGAAGGCGACCTCGCAATTTTTTTATTCGGGGCGGCGACTGAAATAGTATATGAGGGAGAAAAATATTTTATTGTCCCGCAGAGTGCAATTTTAATGCTCGAGCGCCATGATGAATTGTAGTAGCCAGCTCTTTTAGATCTAAAACCCTGAGCTTCGAGCCTTATTGTTAAAAAATTTAAGCTACTAGTAGAAGCGAAACACGTAGAGGTGGTATTAATATGTTAGGCACGTATAATATAAAGAGGCCCAGCGGAACACTAGACCTCTTTACGGTCGCTTCAAATTTTCATTTGAAAACTATACACCAAAACAGATTCATACGGCACTGCAATAGCAGACATCATCATAAAGCAAAACAATCCAAATCAGGCAAGTAATCGTTAGAGGCAATCTTTTTTATAACAAGCGGATGCAAATAAACTACTTTTTTATGAACTAACAAACGTTAGTTCATTTTTTTTTGTTTTGACACTGTTGAGGCAAGGAAACGCATCACAGTTGTCACCATAATTTTTAACCCTGCTACATTAAATGCTGCATGAAAACTGGTTGGAAAATTGTTCATAATAAATTTTTAAGAAAGAATCAAAGTATCTATCGTCTTACTGATAACCGCTTATCTGCTAATATTACCTTAAGTAAAAGAATTATTTAAAACCTTCTTATTATGACGAACGCATGACAGTCGAAACGTATTCGCGCTCACGATGCAATTAACTTTGTGCTAATCTAAGAACCCTAATGTTGGATAAAGAAAATAGTATTTCGAAATTTTTTTTGGCTGGTATTAATTATAAGAAAACCGAGGCAGAAATAAGAGGACGATATGCAATAAACAACGAGCGGTATGCCTCTATGTTAAGTATTGCTCCTTCTGTTGGACTTTCTGAGCTTTTTATTCTTTCTACCTGCAACCGGACAGAGATTTATGGGTTTGCCGAAAATGTGGATGTTCTGATCAACCTTCTTTGCACTCAAACTTTAGGAACTCAAGAAGAATTTAAAGAATTGTGTTATGTAAAACAGGGAAATGAAGCAGTACAGCATTTTTTTGAAGTGGGAGCAGGTTTAGAGTCTCAGATTTTGGGCGATTATGAAATAATAGCACAAATAAAAGTTGCTGTTAAATTTGCAAAGGAACGTGGGTTTGTAAATTCTTTTTTAGAACGACTTGTAAACAGCGTTATTCAATCAACTAAGGTTGTAAAAAATCAGACGGAACTAAGTGGTGGAACAGTGTCAGTTTCATTTGCAGCAGTACAATATATTAAGAAGAATGTCAGCAAAATTACCAGCAAAAATATTTTACTGTTAGGTATTGGAAAGATTGGTCGCAACACTTGTAAAAATCTTGTTGATTATCTACATACAAGGAAAATAACTTTAATAAACAGGTCAGAAGAAAAAGCAAAGGAGTTGGCCTCTGAACTAGGGCTTCAATCTGCCCCTCTTGATGAATTGCCTTCTTACATACAATCTTCTGATATTATACTTGTGGCTACAAATAGCAATCAACCTACCATTTTTAAGTCTTATTTAGAGAACAACGGTAACAAGCTCATCATCGATTTATCTATTCCATGTAACGTAGAGAAAGAAGCACAGGAACTGCCTAACGTAACGTTGATAAATGTCGATCAACTTTCAAAGTTAAAAGATGAAACGTTGCAAAAACGGATTGCTGAAGTTCCTAAGGCGAAAGTAATAATCGCTGAACATAAAGCCGAATTTTTAGAATGGAATGAAATGCGGAAAAATGCTCCTTTCATAAAAGCAGTAAAGCAAAAACTGCAGGATATGCATAACTGCGAGCTTTATTTATCATCTCACACTACGTTTACAACTGATACAACCTCTCTCATACCTGTAAATGTGCAGGTGATACAGAAAGTTATAAAAAACATGGCGGTTAAGATGCGCGCTAAACATCAGCCCGGATGCTCATATATTGAGGCTATAAATGATTTTATAACTACCCATAAAAACTAAATGACGAGCAATGTTTTAAGGATCGGTACGCGGGAAAGTCAATTGGCTATATGGCAGGCTCCCCAGGTGAAAAATTTATTAGCACAAGAAGGGTATGAAGCTGAATTGGTTTACTTAAAGAGTGAAGGTGACATAGATCTTCAAACTCCATTATATGAAATTGGTGTACAAGGAATCTTCACCCGCAGTCTCGACATAGCCTTACTAAACAACAGGATTGATCTTGCGGTACATAGTATGAAAGATGTCCCGACACAATTGCCAAAAGGGATTATTCAATCGGCAGTTTTAAAAAGGGGATCTTATAAAGATGTGCTAGTGTATAAAGAGCCTATAACTTTTTTAAATGATGTCAATTCTCACGCCGTAATTGCCACTAGCAGCATTCGCAGGAAAGCACACTGGCTTAATCGTTATCCAAATCATACAATGGAAAATTTAAGAGGCAACGTAAATACCAGATTACGAAAAGTAGCGGAAAGCGAATGGAACGGGGCAATTTTTGCGGCGGCAGGACTAGATAGAATTAATTTACGGCCGGAAACTTCTATAGAACTTAATTGGATGTTGCCTGCTCCTGCCCAGGGAGCAATCGTGGTAGTTTGCAGGGACGAAGATGTTTTTTCGTTCGAATCCTGCCAACATTTTAATGATCGCCAAACTGCATTATGTACTAAAATAGAAAAAGATTTTCTTAAGGTCCTTCTCGGAGGTTGTTCTACTCCTATCAGTGCATTAGCTGAAATCCAAGATGACACAATGTTTTTTAAAGGTAATATCATTACGGTAGACGGAGGCGAAAGAGTCGACATAGAAAAGGCTGCGGCATTAGGTGAAGCTGAAAATTTAGGCAAAGTTGCAGCATTTGAAATCTTGGCCAGGGGAGGTGAAGCTATTGCTGCCAAAATGCATCATGAAAGATAAAACAGTCCGAATACTAAGTACGAGACCATTAGATGAAGCACTTGTAAATAAAGCTTATCAAAATAAAATTATACTTGACAGCATCTCCTTTATCCGCACGACAGATATAACAGATATAAGCATCTCAGATCAGATACAAAACCTTGCAGGAAGGGAAGCCACACTGGTATTTACAAGTGTAAATGCTGCCAAAGCAGTAATTAAAAATTTAGATAAATATTACCTTCAACCAGCCTGGAGAATTTATTGCATCAACGGTGCCACAGAAACTTTTATAAGGGAACATTTAGCATCAGCACAAATTGTGGGAACCGGAGTAAATGCTGACAGACTATCCCAAACATTAATTAGTGATAAGGTATCAGAAGTTATATTTTTTTGTGGAGATCAACGTAGAGACGAACTGCCGCAACAATTAGCTAAAAGCAATATACCGGTAGAAGAAATTGTAATTTATGAAACAAAAGAAATACCTGTAAAAGTTGAAAAAGAATATGATGGTTTTTTATTTTTTAGCCCAAGTGCAGTTAAAAGTTTTTTCGCAGTGAACAGTATTGATCCTGATACTGTTTTGTTTTCTATCGGCACTACTACAGCCTTGGCAATAAAAAGCATTTGTGATAACAGAGTAATAATCTCTGGTTTTCCTTCAAAAGAAGCATTAGTTGAGGTAGCGATAAAACATTTCGGTAGCGAAAACTGAGACACGAAAACAAAAAAACGTGTTCGACTTCATTTTTCACCTTGGATTAAGTAAAACAGCATGACTAAACTAAAAAACGACCTGGTATTAAAAGCTCTTCGCGGAGAAAAAACTGAACGGGTACCGGTTTGGATGATGAGACAAGCAGGAAGATATTTACCGGACTATCTCAAGTTAAAAGCGAAATATGACTTTTTTACCAGAATACAAACACCGGAGCTTGCTACTGAAATAACCCTTCAACCTATTGAACAAGTTGGTGTAGATGCTGCCATTATCTTTTCGGATATATTGGTTATTCCGCAGGCAATGGGCCTGGAAGTATTAATGGAAGAGGGTAAGGGACCGTCTTTACCTTATGTTATAAGGAGCGAGCAAGATATAAATAATTTATTGACCGATGGTGTGGAAGAAAGCCTGAAATATGTAACTGATGCTTTAATGCTTACAAAAAAAGAATTGAACGGAAAGGTTCCATTAATTGGATTTGCCGGTGCACCCTGGACGATTTTATGCTATATGGTTGAAGGGAAAGGAAGTAAAACCTGGGACAAGGCAAAACAGTTTGCTTTTACACAGCCCTCCCTCGCTCATCAATTACTGAAAAAAATAACAGATATAACTATAGATTATTTAAAGGCACAGGTGAAAGCTGGTACAGATATTGTCCAGGTGTTTGATAGCTGGGCTGGTTCTTTAAGTCCTTACGATTTTAGCACCTATGCTCAACCTTATCTTGTGCAAATTGCCGAGGCACTAAAATCGGAGGCTCCTGTCATACTTTTTGCAAAAGGCACATGGTATGCTTTAGAAGACTTAAGTAAAACGTCCGCTTCTGCATTGGGTTTAGACTGGTGTATTGATCCTCGAATAGCAAGACAGCTTACTGGTAACAATATTACCCTTCAAGGGAATTTTGACCCGGCAAAACTGCTTGCACCAATAGCTGAAATCAAAAAAGCAGTAAAAGAAATGATAGATGGTTTTGGAACCCAAAAATATATTGCGAACCTGGGACATGGAATTACACCTAATGTTCCGGTTGACCACGCAAAGGCATTTGTGGCGGCAGTAAAGGAGTACAAATGCAATTACGATTAACCCCTCACCACCCCCAGTTGGATACAAAAGTTAGTATTATCAGTTGAACATTGTTTTGCGATTAAGGAAGCAAAAAAGAAAAGATAATTTTGATTAAAGTAGCATAACCATGTTGATAGTCGCCAGCTAGAAGAAACAGGAAAGACAGTTCCCTAAGTACTTAATTTATAGCACAAAGTTTAACCATCATTGCTCTTACTAATAAAATGAAAATTAAAGAAGCCTGGATAGAATTTATTCTTCAACTACAAAATGATATTTGTCATGCCTTAGAAAACTGTGATGGCAAAGCAAAGTTTGCAGAAGATGCGTGGGAGCGACCAGAAGGTGGAGGTGGAAAGTCTCGTGTAATTGCAAATGGTAATGTTTTTGAAAAAGGCGGAGTTAATACCTCTGTGGTTTCAGGATTAGTAACCGAAGGCATGCAATCCCAGCTTCGCCTTCCTCCAATAAATGGTCAGTGTAGTTGGTTTGCCTGTGGTATATCATTAGTTATTCACCCTTACAACCCTTTTGTCCCAACAGTTCATGCTAATTATCGCATGTTCGAATTGTACAACGAAAAATACGAGGTTGTCGACAGATGGTTTGGAGGCGGTGCAGACCTCACTCCCTATTATTTGTTTGAGGAGGACGCGCGGCATTTCCATAAAACCTATAAAGATGTCTGCGACAATTTCGATAAATCGTTCTATGAAAAGTTTAAGGAGGATTGCGATAACTACTTTGTAAACTGGCACCGCAACAAAGAGCGTAGGGGCATTGGCGGAATTTTTTATGATTATAAAAGGCCGACTGAAGACAAAGACGCAAACTTTTGGATGAACCTGGCAAGGTCATGTGGTTATGGATTTATTGACTCATATATTCCTATTGTAGACAAAAGGAAAAACCTATCTTCTAATCCTGCAAACAAACATTGGCAGGAGATTAGAAGAGGTAGATATGTTGAGTTTAACCTTGTCCATGACAGGGGAACCATTTTTGGCTTAAAAACAAACGGAAGAATTGAAAGCATTTTAATAAGCCTACCTCCTACTGTCCGGTTTGAATACAATTATCACGCAACACCAGGAAGCGAAGAGGATAAATTATTTCAAGCTTGTTTACACCCAAGAGATTGGTTAACCGTTGCAACTCAAGGGGAGAAAAATGATCCAGCGAATTGATTAAAAACAATTATTAAAATGTTCCTTAATAAGGGGAATTTAGGAGACTTTATGTATTTACACAGAAGAAACCGGATATTAAGAACAACGCCTGCAATACGGTCAATGGTTGCAGAAACTACAATTACTCCAAACGATTTTGTAACGCCCTTGTTTATAGATGAAGGAGAAAACGTAGAAACAGAAATAGCTTCTATGCCTGATTACTTCCGAAGAAGTCTTGACCTTACAATAAAGGAAGTAAAGGAATTATGGAGTCTAGGCATTAAAAGTGTTTTGTTATTTATTAAGTGTAAAGATGAACTAAAAGACAATACCGGTAAAGAGGCCTGGAACAAAGATGGGCTGATGCAAAGAAGCATACGAGCGATCAAAGAGGCTGTTCCGGGAATGTATGTCATGACCGATGTTGCTTTAGATCCGTACTCATCTTATGGTCATGATGGTATCGTTGAGAATGGAGAAATTGTAAATGACCCTACTGTGGAAGCTCTGGTGAAAATGAGTATAAGCCATGCAGAAGCAGGTGTCGATATGGTTGCGCCAAGCGATATGATGGATGGACGCATCGGAGCTATCCGTGAAGGGCTGGAAAAAAACGGTTTTACTCGGGTTGGTATAATGGCATATAGCGCCAAATATGCTTCCTGCTTTTACGGACCG
>Ga0181466_1000547_pt1 | contig 13937 bp, 14 predicted proteins | sample InSIn4gowninarea_FD_119078 | JGI IMG/M metagenome (GOLD analysis project Ga0181466, IMG submission 119078) | Clean room microbial communities from NASA Spacecraft Assembly Facility at Jet Propulsion Laboratory, Pasadena, California, USA -... ... | reverse complement strand
ATGAGCATTACGCCCGTTGGTGCTAATTCTTTTACACCTGCTAACGCCATTTCACCTATATCTGTTGTAAAGCCACCAATGATTGCAAATATAACAGGAATAACCATCAGTGCAATTAGTGGTGTTAAGCGATTTGTCATAATTAAAAACATGAAGGTACATACCATTGCAAAACCAAGTATTGCTAACATATAAATCCCCCCTACCCCTTGTTTTGTATACGCTTTCATTAAAGTTGACAAAGCTATGGTTTTATCTTCATTTACATGATGTTAAAAACTCAGCAGCCAGTTATACTAGCTTCTGTTCTTACAGAACCCTAATTTTCTGTTTTTTCTTAAAATAATCATAATTTAAGATTCGGTTCGCTGTAAATAATTCGTCATATAAATACTTTTAAAACTTTTTATATAATTAAATCCTTTTTGTTCATGGCTTTTAAAACATAGGTAGGAGTGGGTTCGTTATTCAACACGAAGAGTAAGCGGAGGACAGAATGGATAGTGCGATTGTTGGTATTCCTGAATCGCTTCTTGAAGGTAAGGAGTATTGTGAAGCTGCTTGGATTCCATTCCTTCCATTTGTAAAAGAACGTCAACGTTTAGGCGTAATTGATTTAAAAGATATTTCATCTGTACAAGTTGCGTTTGCAGAGCAAGCAGCAGCAGTGGAGCAGCCAAGCTACAAGCGTCCAAAATTACTTTATGTAAATCTTGGCTTAACAATTTTATTAATGGTTGGGTTAATTAGCGGAATCATGCCTTTACAAATTTTATTTATGATAGCGTTTGCGATTGCGATTATGATTAACTATCCAAATTTAGAAACACAAAAAGAACGAATTACAGCTCATGCGGGTAACGTACTAGCCGTTGTGTCACTAGTATTTGCAGCAGGGATCTTTACAGGGATTTTATCTGGTACAAAGATGGTTGATGCGATGGGAAATAGCTTAGTTTCTCTTATTCCAGATGCACTGGGACCTTACATGTCAGTCATCACAGCCATTACAAGCATGCCATTTACATTCTTTATGTCAAATGATGCTTACTACTATGGCATTCTACCAATTATCGCACAGGCAGCAGCCACATACGGAATCGACGCAGCTGAAATTGCGCGTGCATCATTAATCGGTCAGCCAGTTCACTTGCTAAGTCCACTTGTTGCTTCTACATATCTATTAGTAGGTATGGCGAAAGTTGACCTTGGAGAATTCCAGCGCTACACGTTAAAATGGACGATTGGTACATCAATGGTCATGCTGCTTGTTGCTATCATTACAGGGGTCATTACCTTGTAACATGAGAACTTATTCGCTTTCAAGCGGATAAGTTCTTTTCTATATAATTGATAGGTAAGTTCAAGATATAAAAAGTAGTCTAATTTGATAGTAATGCTTTTAAATAATCAAGAAGACGATAGAGTTCTTATCTTGAAACCTCATACCAAGTAGAGGGAGGTTTTTAAAACACAAAAAAATGAACGGTTCTCATCAAAAAGCATCTTAATAAAAAACCTGTGATTGTAATGGAAGATGCGCCACTCCTGCCAGGCAGAGAGCGCATTTTGTAATGACCTTATTCAAAGCTGAAAGATAATATTTATAAAAGTCAGACAAATCAAAACGTAAGATAAAAATTTTGGTAGAATAAAAGAGGAGTGCAAATAGAAGAAGGATGTCAAAATAGAATGAAAAAAACAATTTCCATTTCGTTAGAAACAAAAACAGTTGGCCTTACTGTTGGTTTGGTACTACTTGTGGTTACATTACTTGCTAGTATCTTTTCTTATATGCAAGCAGTGGAGTCAAAAAAGCAAGCAGAACAGTTAGCTTTGCAGGCTGCCAAATCGATTTCCTTTATGCCAGAAGTCAAACAAGCTTTCAATGACAAGAATCCTTCAAAGGTCATTCAGCCTTTAGCAGAGCAAGTACGTGAACAAATTGGTGCTGAAGCCATTATCGTTGAAAACCGAAAAAAAGCCATTTATTCGCCTGACGAAGAGAAAAGAACAGACCGTCAAACCAATGCCAGTTCCAACTATCGTGCGCTTATGTTTGGAGGGTACTATACGCTGGAAGGCATGGGAACTTCGGGTCTATCTATTATGGGGAAAGCTCCGGTGATTAGCGAACAAGGAAAATACCGTGAAATTATTGGTGTCGTTACCGTAGAATTTCTAGAGCGAGACGTTCATGATCATTTAATTAAGCGCATTCAACAGATTATTTTTTACGCTTTTCTCGTCCTTCTTCTTGGAATCGTTGGGGGAGTCTTACTCGCTAAAAGCATTAAAAAAGATACTCTTGGCTTAGAGCCAAACGAAATCGCTTCTTTGTATCGGGAGCGTAGTGCAATTTTGCGATCTATAAAAGAAGGCATTATCGCCATTGATGCGAAAGGTCGAATTACGATGATGAATACATCAGCGAGGCATATGCTCGGCTTGCAGGATAACTATACCCCAAAGTCAATCATTGAAGTATTCCCTTATACAAATATGATGCGGGTACTGGTAGATGGTCAAGCGCAAAATGATCAAGAGATTCGCTTTCATAATAAGCTTTTTATTTTAAACTTATTGCCCATTATTGAAAATGACAAAATCGTTGGTGTCGTAGCAAGTTTCCGCGATAAAACAGAGCTGAATCATTTAATTCATACGCTAGGAGAAGTACGGAGATACTCTGAGGACTTACGGGCACAAACACATGAATTCACAAACAAGCTTTATGTGCTATCTGGACTGCTACAGCTAGGAGAGTATGATGAGGCCTTTGAATTTATTCAAAAAGAGTCCAATGCGCACCAAACGCAAAATCGAATTTTATTTCATCAAATTTTGGATGCTAAAGTACAAGCTGTGCTATTAGGTAAGATGGGCAAAGCGTCTGAAAAGAAAGTAGAGTTTACCATTGCAGAGGATAGCTTATTGAAAGAGCTACCTTCGCATATTGATGTCTCACACTTAATCATCATTATTGGAAACCTAATTGATAATGCTTTTGATGCAGTTAGTACGCAAGATGACAAGAAAGTATCGTTTTTTATTACCGATATTGGTCAAGACATCATTATTGAAGTAAGTGATAATGGAAGTGGAATTTCAGAAGAAATAATTGATAAATTGTTTTCAAAAGGATTTTCGACGAAAGGACAAAACCGAGGATATGGGCTTTCAAACGTGAAAGAAATGATCGATGAGCTTCAAGGTTGGATTGACATTCATCCTGAAGAAGAAGGTACCACATTCTCTGTTTATCTACCGAAGCAAAAGTAGACGCAATTGGGATGAGAGAAAATCAAACAAAGGAGAGAGACATCATGTTAAAAGTAGCCATTGCAGAGGATGATTTTCGAATCGCTCAGGTTCAAGAACGATTTTTACAAGAAATAGAGAATGTGAAAGTGGTAGGAAAAGCTTTAAATGCTAAAGAAGCGATAGAGATGCTCGAGCAAGAACCTATCGATTTGCTTATTTTGGATATTTATATGCCTGATGAAATGGGAACGGATTTATTACCACGTATTCGAGAACGATTTCCGGAAGTAGATGTCATTGTGGTGACGGCTGCCACTGAAAGGGATATTTTAGAGCGATGTTTGCGAAATGGTGTTGTTAATTACTTGATTAAGCCTGTAAAAATGGAGTCATTCATTGAAGCAATTGAAGGGTACCAGAAAAAAAGAAGCTTGCTGCAAGCTCGAGATGAAGTGGACCAATCGTTTGTTAATTCGTATTTTGGCTATGATAAGCAGCAGTCGCCAGTGGAAAAAGTCTTACCATCTGGAATTGACGGTATCACGTTAAAGCAGGTGAAAGCTATTTTAAAAGGCCTCACAGAAGGTATTACAATCGAAGAAATGGGCAAAAAGATGGGCGTATCTCGAACGACGGCTCGTCGTTACTTAGAATATTTAGTATCTGTGCAAGAATGTCATGTTCAGTATGATTATGGCATTGTTGGTCGACCAGAGCGAAAGTATCATTTGACATAGGTCAGGATGAATTATATGAAGAAGTGGATTAGTTTAGTAAGCATAATACTTGTGTTAATGAGCTGTAGTAATCATGATCAAAGTGTGCACTTTGATCACGTAGAATTAGTGGCCCCAGGAGCGGTTGGAGGTGGAGCGGATTTAACCGCTAGGACCATGCAGCACGTGTTACAACAAGAAGTAATGGATGTACCTGTTTCTGTTGTCAATAAAACACAAAGTCAAGGAGAAGAAGCGTGGCGTTATGTACAGCAACTTGAAGGGGGAAACGTCATTTCAGGTAACTCTAGCTTATTGATTACGAATCATTTATTGGGGCAAAGTCAGCTAACGTATAAAAACTTTACGCCTCTTGCGATTTTGGCAACCGAATGGGAAGTCATCGTTGTTCCATCCTCTTCCTCCATTATGACAATGAAGAGCTTGATGGATGCTTTAAAAGAAAATCATCATCCATTAAAGATTGGATTATCTCCTCGGTTAGGTAATGATGATCATTTGTCGTTTGTGCAAGCAGCGCAAAAAGCAAAAGTTGAAACGTCTCGCTTAGCTTTTTACGTATATGGAAGTAGCCATGGCGTGCTGGACGCGCTCCAAGAGAATGAAGTTCAAGTAGCTCCTATGTCGTTATCAGAAGCGAAGGATGCGTATGAGCGAGGGGATGTTCGGATTTTGGGCGTTTCAGCTCCGCGGCGCTTAGCAGAATTTAATGACGTTCCAACGTGGAAAGAAGAAGGAATTGACGTTGTTTTTAGCCATTGGAGAGGATTAATGGGTCCACCAAATATGACGCAAGAAGAAATTGATTACTGGAATCAAGCCATATACAAAATGGTCAATACGAAGGCGTGGAAACAGCTTTTAAAAGAAAATGATTTTTATCCTTTTTATAAAAACAGCAGCGGTGCCTCTGTGTTTTTGGAAAGACAAAGTAAGCTATATGAAGAATTAATGAGCGGCAAGTAAAAGAGTTTGGGACATAACAAAATGATTGCTTCTAAAAGACGAACACTAGCTGTTCCCATCTCTTTAGTTTGTCTCAACACATTCGTTCCATTGCGCTACGGTCACTCGCTTTCCGCGGGGAGGAACCTGAGCTTCCTCGCTGCGCTGCGGGATCTCAGTTTTCCCTCTCTTTCCCGCAGGAGTCGAGTGTCCTACGCTCCATTCCACCCTGTTTCCAACATTGTTTTCACAATCAACCAAAAAACCTGAACGATTAAAAGTGAGAAACTCTCAATCGTTCAGGTTTATCATTGGCTGAATTACTTATGTCCCAGCCTCCTTACTTGTTTAATGAATATCATGCAAATCAATCTCTTCAATAAACTCAATGAATGCTTTTACAATTTTAATTTCAAGTGACTCCTCATGAAAGTACATCCACGTTTTTCGAAGCAAAGCAGTCCCATCTTCGTTTTGCATCGGAATGACGTGAAGCCCTTCAACATCTTCAACTAGCATGTGGGGAAGCATCGCGTAACCAAGGCCGTTTTCTACCATCTTTTTACATGTATCTGCTTTATCTACGTGAATGCTGACGCTTGGAGGCTGATTGAAATTTTCGCTCCACCAATGGTCGACAGCTGTTTTCAAAAAGCGGTCTTGATGATAATCAATGCGAGGTAGACGCGGAAGATCGTTTAGCTCGATCGGTGTCTTTGAAGCAATACACACCGTTTCTTCAAAGATAAGCCGCTTTTCGTTGCGCCAGTTATAATCACCTTTTACAAAAGCAATATGAACATCTTGGTGATGCAGGAGGTTTACAACGTCGCTGCTCCAGCCGGTTGTTACTTTAAATTCAACATCCGGATACTTATCTTTAAACAAACGCAAGAGTCCGGGTAATTTATAATCTGTGAAGAAATTCGAGACGCCAAGCCTTAGTGTGCCTGTTAATTTATCGCCCATATTTAAGACGTGGTCTTTTATGTGCTGGAGATGCGCAATCATTTTATCAGCAGATTTTGCTAAATATTCTCCTTGAGGTGTAAAGTGGATACCTCTGCGCCCACGGTTAACAATCTGTACACCAAATTCTTTTTCCATCTGTTGCAGGCGGTTCGTCAGGGCTGGTTGTGAGATATAAAGTAGTTTTGCAGCTTTTGTGATGTTTTTCTCTTGGTATAAAAGCTGTAAAATGAGCCAATCGCGATCGTCCATGTCTTCCTCCTTTATTCAGGCATTAATTTTTTTTATCTTTCTACATACAAATCCGATATTTCAATTATCTCTAAAAGTATACTATAGTTTAGATAGATAGAAAACGTAAAGTTTATGCGTAAGAGCAAGGGGACTTAAACCGCTTGTTTTGTTTTTTAACTGACAAAGTAATCGTAGCAAAAATAGAAAGAAGGATTTGAAATGAAAGCAACATTATCTTTTTCATCTACGCTTTTATTGATTATACTAAGCGCTTTAGGCGGACTGTTATTGTCTTCATTAGGAATGTCAATCGGTTGGATTAAAATAGCGTGTATCATATCCTTTGTCTTTTAAAACAGGAACTTCATGGTTAATATAAGCCCCGATTACCGCGTCGACTTTTTTGGTTACAACTGAAGACCCTAATTCAAAGCCTACGTCAGCCATTTTTACCTTGTCCGGATTCCCTCCGTCCGTTTTGATCATCCTTTTCAGCAGAGCTTCATTTAAAGGAATTCCCGTATAGCCTACCGTCTTGCCTTCTAAATCTTTTGGGCGTTTAACAGGACTTTCGTCTAAAAACACAACGTGATTTAACGGAGAACGGACAATAGCTCCTACTGACTTCACCGGAACGTTTTCGTTGGCTCTTGCCATTACGACATCTGGCTGATAGTAAAAACCTAACGTGACTTTACCCGTAGCCGCTAGATTTAGCGGGTCGGTTGGGTTGGCAGGATATTGAATATCTACCTTTACACCTTCTTCTTCAAAATAACCTTTTTCTTGTGCTACGTATAAAAAGCTATGTACAGCGTTTGGATACCAATCGAGCATCACCGTTACTTCCTTTAAATCTTTTTTATTAATTGATGAGCTTGTAGCGTCTTTCCCACAAGCTGCCGTTACTACTACTAAAAGCAGCAATGATAAACTAACTAGCCATTTTTTCATTTAAATTTCCTCCACTTCAGTGATTTACGTTCAATCCATGTAATGCCAATAAAAGAGATGATGCCGATAAGGGATAACACAACGATTGGAGCGAATACACCAGCCCCATCAAACTGTGTCATCATCCGTCGACTGAAATAACCTAAACCGGCTTGTGCACCGAGCCATTCACCGATCGCAGCGCCAATAACGCTTAAGGTTACCGCTACTTTTAAACCTGAATAAAAATGAGGTAAAGCGGCTGGAACACTTAGCTTCATAAAAAGATCTCGTTTAGTCGCTCCCATCGTTTTTAAAAGTTCAACGTGTTCACGTCTCGTTGAGCGAAGACCATCAAACGTGTTAACGGTAATGGGGAAAAACGTAATTAAGACCGTTACAACTACTTTGCTCCAGATTGAATAGCCAAACCAAAGTACAAAAATAGGCGCTAGCGCTATGATTGGAATGGTTTGCGAAGCTACTAAAATAGGATAGATAGCCCGCTCAATGGTTTTGTTGTTATTCATCCAAATCGCAACCACCACGCCTACAACAATTGAAATGGCTAAACCTATTAAAATAATCCGTAGCGTTGAAGGTAAATGTTCAATGAACAGCACATCTTTTAGCTCCCATATTCTCACGCACACCTCAACTGGAGATGGTAAAATAAAGGGCATCGCCACAACATAAGCGATAACCTGCCAAATAAGCAGCAACATGAGCGTTAAAATAATAGATGAACTCCACTCTTTTACCTTCTTCATGCATCCACCTTCATTCTGAGCTCTTCCATCAGTTGATGCTTTAGCTTTACAATCTCTGGTCGATCTATATCCTTCAGAGACCTTGGCCTTTCAAGAGGTACCTTGACCTGCTGAAATTCCTTTAAAGGCTGCTTATCAAAGATAAAGATTCGATCTGATAAAAACAGCGCTTCCTGTACATCATGGGTGATAAACAAAATGGTTTGCTTACGCTTTTGCCACTGTTCAAGCAGCCACTCCTGCATGGATAGACGAGTAATGGCATCCAAGGCACTAAACGGTTCATCTAGCAAAAGTACGTTTGACCCGCTTAGCACGCTACGAAGAAACGAAACCCGCTGCTTCATTCCTCCTGATAAATTGGCAGGAAATCGATGTTCATACCCTTCTAACCCAAATTCACTTAGCAGCTCTTTTACTTGTGTATATGCTTTTCCCTTCGCTACTCCTTTTAACTCTAAAGGTAAAGCAGCGTTATCTAGAATCGTCCTCCAAGGTAAAAGAAGATCTTCTTGGGGCATGTATCCCACATGACCCAATCTACTATGATGCTGCTGACCATTAATTAAAATCCTTCCCGTCTGCTCTATCTCTAACCCGGTAATGAGTCGAAAAAGCGTGCTCTTTCCTGAACCGCTTGCACCAACAATGCTGACAAACTCTCCTTCTTTAATATCAAAATTAAGAGATTCTAAGATTGCTCCTTTGCTTTCTTCATATGAGAAAGTCACCTTTTCAAACTCCAAAGCTTTTTTATACATGAACAGGCCACATCGCTTTTTCATAAGCCATATCCCAGAATAAGTATTCAAAGCGCGTCGTATTAATAAAGATTTCTTCTAGCTTGTTAAGCTCTGCTTCTGATTTTCCTTCTGCTAGCTGATCCATTAGATCGATGCACCAAGTCGCAAGCTCACCAAATTCAGCTGAGCTGTACATGTGAATCCACTCACTATAAAGCTCATGAGCTGCTCCAGGCTGAGTGGAAAGCTCTTTGCCAATTTCCCAATAGCTCCACATGCACGGGAGCAGTGCGGCAACAAGCTCAGCTAGCGTTCCGTTTTGAGAAACGTGAAGCATATAGTGCGTGTAAGCAAGCGTTGTTGGCGCGGGCTCTGCTGTTTCTAGTTCTTCAGGAGTAATTAAAAAACGTTTTGCATATTGTCTATGTAGCTCCATCTCTTCGTTGATTGTTGAATGTAATAACGCTGCAAATTTCCCCATCGTTTGAACATCTGTTGCTTTTACTGCTCCAAGTGCAAATAGCTTCGCATAATCAATTAAATACACGTAATCTTGTACCATATAAAAGCGAAACTTCTCTTGCTCTAACGTCCCTTCTCCCATCCCCTTTACAAAGGGATGCTCATGCGTTTGCTTCCAAATAGGCTTTACTTTTTCATATAAACGTTCACTGAATCTCATTAGGCACTCTCCTTTTTTGTATGTAGCCACTCATAAATAAACTGAACCATCACTTTCGTGTAATCGAGTAATTGATCAACGGACAGCTTTTCATTAACAGCGTGTGCTTCCGTTAATTCGCCTGGGCCATAAATAACTGTAGCTATACCTGCATCAGCTAGCCAGCCACCGTCCGTAACCGTTGGAGAAACGTTGACTTTCGCTTCTTTCATTGTCACTTCTCTATGAGCACTGACTAACGAGTGAACTGCTGGGTGATTTCTATCTACTTCAAATGCAGGGAAAATTTCACCTCTATCTTCAATCATTGATGTTCCTCCCCACTTAAACGTTGGGAGATTTTCTCTTAGCCACCGATCTGCTTTTGCAACCTGTAACAGATGGTCTTCTACTTCTTTCGCTACTTCTTCATACGATTCATTTGGATAATAATGAACGGTCACCCACAGCCTGCACTCATCTGCGATAAACGCTGCGTGGCGACCACCTTCAATAACCGCTGGATTGATTGTATTTGTTCCAGGCGGAAAGCCAGGGTAGCTTTTGACAACAGCCCAGTGGCGCTCTAACTCTTGTAGTGCACCAATTAATTTCATCATTTTTTCAATTGCACTGGCTCCCAACAAACCGCCGCCGGCATGAATCATTTGTCTTCTTGTGGCATCATGATATGTTTGCTTACTTTTCACAGTTATCCACCCGGTAATGACTCCACCTTGACCTTGGATTTGCAAATCACTTGTATCAACCACAACCGCAAAGTCTGCGCTATATCCTCGCTTGCAGCATTCAAGGGTACCTGCCTCTCCAACCTCTTCACCGATAACTGACTGAAACACTAAATCACCAGGAAACTCCACTCCAGCTTCACGTAGAAGCTTAATAGCAAACAGCGCACCAGCGAGTCCGCCTTTCATATCGGCAGCGCCTCTCCCCGTAATAAATTCTTCACCGCACCTCGCTTGAAACGGATCAGCATTCCATCCTTCGTCTTCGTTAACAGCTGCAACATCAATATGTCCATTAATAATCAAGCTCTGGTACCCACTTCGATTTGTTCCCTTTAATGTTCCAACAACGTTAGGATCATTTGGATACACGTCCCACATATCTGTTTCAAAACCATAGCTTTCCAACAGCCGCGCAATATAGCTCTGCGCTTCTTTTGTATTACGTGCAGGTGGTGCTGGTGTTTTGTAAGATATGAGCTTGGTCAAAAGTTCAATAAGCTCATCTCGTTTGTCATCTACTTGCTTTACTACATCCGTAATATTCATGCCAATTCCCTCCTTCTAAACCACATAAAAAAAGCGCTTCTTTTCATAGAAAAGAAGCGCTTGAATATACACATGTATCCCTCTTACATCACGTAAAAGTCATAGATGTAGCACACAATACCTCTTTCCTACGCTAGTATTACCTAGTTCAGGTTATAAGGGTTAAGACAAGCGTCTCTCTCAGCTTTGAAAAGCACCCCTAGTGGTTTGATAATGACTATTTTTTTGTAAAACTATCTGATTATTACCTCTATTAGTTGTACCACACTACCTTATATAGTTCAATACAATTTGCAGAATTCTAATTTGACCTTCAAAGCCACAATAGCGTTATGTTTAATTCTATCGGATGCCTACCAAGTATAGAAGACTAGGGACGAGCTATTCAGCTTAAAATCCCTCCTTTTCTATACTTACTTCTTTTGACAAGTTGGACAGTAATACAACCGCCTCATATTCCGTTCCCAAAAATACACTTAGAACCATAGAAAGTGGAGCTAATGCTAGCTTCACTTTTTTTAATGACTTACCTGTTCAATTACTTCTTGCAACGACTTCTCTTTCATAGAGGCAATGCGTAAGTGATACGTTTCAAACGTCAAATGTGCAGAGAGACGATTCGGCACAATTACACATTGTAAACCCGCAGCAATCGCAGCTTTTGCACCGTTGGCTGAGTCTTCAAAAGCAATGGCTTCAGAAGGTTTTACGCCTAGCTTTTCAACTGTTTGCTTATAAAGAGCTGGATCTGGCTTAACTTTTTCCACGTCGCCACGCGTTTGCATCACTTCGAAATGACCAAGGAGATCTAATTCCTTTAAAAACGACGTAACCCATGCACGGTCTGAACTGCTAGCTAAACCAATTTTCAGTCCTAATTCTTTCGCTTCTTTTAAATACTCAAGAACGCCTTCACGAGCTGCAAGCTGCTTCATTTTTTCTCGGTGACGCTTTAATGACTCTTTTGCAATTTCTTCCTTCGTTAATTCACGACCAAACTGCTCATATAAAAAGTCGTAAAGCGCTTTAGTATCCGTTCCTATATAAGACGCAAACTCTTCAATTTTCAAATGTACGCCACGAGGTTCTAGCATATCGCAGTATACTTCATACCAAACTGATTCTGTATCTACAATTAATCCATCAAAGTCAAACACAATTGCTTTAATCATCTTTCATACCGCCTTTATATCTCAATTCTAGTTAATATCCTATCACGTTCTTATGAGTAGGGCTACAAATGTATACTTCAGCTAGCACATCGACATATGGATATCATTTGCATTTTTTTCATTTCTTTACGCTCAACTTTTCTATTTCAGTTGATGAGCAAACAATACCCCCTATATAATTAAGGTACATTTTGAACTATAGGTTCATTTTATCGAACTGTATGCACAAAAAGTTTAGAGAGCATTTACTCTTTTCCATCTCTATAGAAGGAGGAACGAACAATGAAACAAGAAGTAATTCCGGTAACTGAGATACCAAACTAACGCTGTTAGATCCACCTGATCACCGTAAAGCACGCTCTTTACTTTCTGCTGCTTTTACACCACGTAGCTTAAAGAACTGGGAGCCACGCATTCGTCAAATTGCTGCTAATCTTGTCAAAGACATCGAAGTGAATACAACTGTAGATATTGTCGAAGTTTTTGCATCGCCTTTACCTAGCTACGTGATTGCAGATTTATTCGGCGTACCGATTGAAGACCGTCACCAGTTCAAACATTGGATAGACGTATTATTTCAACCTTACGATAAAGAGCTCCTTCATGAACTCGAACAAGAAAAACAACAGGCAGCTAAAGAATATTTTGAATATCTCTATCCACTTGTCGTTCAAAAACGTTCAAATCTTGCAGATGACATTATTTCGGATTTAATTCAAGTCAATATAGATGGAGAAGGTTTCACAGACGAAGAAATTGTTCAAACAACCATGCTCTTACTTGGAGCTGGTGTTGAAACAACAAGCCACGCTCTCACAGGAGCACGGCTTCTCTTATTTTTTCGCAACAATTAAAACGGATTCTGCTTGAAACGATTGAATGCTTTTACCGTCTGTTTGAATATGAAAGAACGTTTTCAGTTCACTTGAAGCACGCAGCATCTTTTCTATGAGCTCTTGCTTATCGTTTAGCGGTACTTTCATCATTTCACACCAATCATCAAACAGAAATGTTTTTGGAAAACGCGTCATTAGCTCAATTGTGAAGCCCGCTCCCTCTAACATTTTAAACCACTCTGTCTTTTTATAAGCACGCTTATGGCTAGGATCTCGCTTCTTTTCCACTTCGTTATAAAAAGTATCATATGCGTCGCTTTCTGGCGCCACGTTATCCACGACTATAAACGCTCCGTCTTTCTTTAATACCCGAGCTGATTCGTTAACAAAGCTTTGCACATCGGTAAAGTGATGAGGAGCGATTCGGCACGTTACGAGATTAAACGCTTCATCTAAAAACGGTAGTTTCTCTGCTTCACCCTGGACAAACGATACGTTCTCATGACCGTTACTTTTGATAAATTCTTCTGCATAAAGGAGCATTTGTGGAGTAAGATCAAAAGCTACTACCTCACCAAATAAACCGGCAAGCTTATTAGCTACGTGGCCTCCACCCGTTGCGATATCCAAGGCTTTTTCTCCGGCATAATCAGCCGCTACTTCTGTTAAGAAAGCTAAATCAGCTCCTTTGGAATGGCCTTTGCTTTTCACATAGTTTTTAGCATTGCTGCCAAATTGACTCACCACTAGCTCTTTTTCATGATTCATTTCCCACCACTACCTCTCTTCATAAGTCAGCTATTACCTTTCTTGAACCTTAGCATGAGCATGAACTTTCTGCTCCCCAACCTGATAGAACCATCTAAAGATTGGTGGTAATAGCAGCGAAACAATTAAAATACGAAATACTTGAACAGCTACAACAAACGGTGCATCTGCTCCTAGTACAACAGAAGTGGTCGCCATCTCCGCAACTCCTCCTGGAGCAAAAGCAAGTGCTGTTGTAATAAATGGTATGCCTCCAACCTCAGATACGATATATGCACATAGAAACATCGTACCAATTAACACAATTGTGCTAATAAAAGCCACTCCAATCGTTCGCTTCATACCCTGAAACATATCAGCGTGAAAACGTGAACCAATGCTTGTCGCAATGATTACTTGCGCAATAATTAAGACAAGATGTGGCCACCACGCTGTTAAGTTATAGCCTGCAATCGCTGAGCCTGCTACTTGCATGATGCCTACCGTCAGCATCCCTCCAACAAGCCACGGAGCCGGAAATTTGAAACGCTTGCCAATTAGGTATCCAATAAATGCTGCAAAGACTAATACAAATGTCCATAATACTGACTCTAAACTAAAAGAAAAA
>Ga0181466_1000402_pt1 | contig 13998 bp, 16 predicted proteins | sample InSIn4gowninarea_FD_119078 | JGI IMG/M metagenome (GOLD analysis project Ga0181466, IMG submission 119078) | Clean room microbial communities from NASA Spacecraft Assembly Facility at Jet Propulsion Laboratory, Pasadena, California, USA -... ... | reverse complement strand
CCATGGGATATGCCATGAGCCTCTTTTATATGCTGGCGTATGGGCTAATGGCTCTGGCCGCATTTGGTTTATTAGTCGTGATGAGTCAATCAGGTCAGGTTGAGCAAATCAGTGACTTAAGAGGGTTGAATGCGCGTAATCCTTGGCTAGCGTTAATGATGTTGTTAGCGATGTTTTCTATGGCGGGAATTCCACCGACTATCGGCTTTTTTGCTAAATTAGGTATATTAGAATCTCTAATTTCAGCCCATTTACTATGGATAGCCACTTTGGCTATTATTTTTGCTATTATTGGTGCTTATTATTACATTTATATCATAAAAGTGATGTATTTTGAGGAGCCTGAACCCACTATACCCCGTTTAAGCGTAGCCTCTGATGCCTACCTTGCACTGAGTATTAATGCTATACTACTCCTCGTTCTCGGTTTATTTCCCAGTCAGTTAATCTGGCTGGCCAAAGCGGTTTTTTTTACTATTAACCACCCTGTTTATTAGAGGCGAGAAAACGAAATGAAAAAAATTTTTATTATTTTAATCCTATCATTGGGATTACAAGGTTGTCTGGCAGGTGCTTTTGTAGCCGGTAGTGCAACGACCGGCAGTTTGGTGACCGATCCGCGTCCTATTAATAGGATTAAAGCCGATGAGGAAATAAACTTTAGGGTTAATAGAAAACTGGCTAATGATCCGGTACTCAATGCCGAAACACATATTTCCGCGGTGAGTTATAATCGAGTGGTTTTATTAACAGGTCAAGCCTATGATGAGGCCTTAAAAGCTAAGGCAGAACACTATGCCAAGAGTATTCCGAAAGTCCGACGTGTATTTAATGAAATTGTTCTAGGGATACCCACAACCGTTTACCGACGTGCTCAAGATGTGGGCATCACTTCAGAAGTTAAGGCTAAGATGTTTGCTAATAGAGCGCTTAAATCGAATAATTTTAAGATAGTCACTGAAGACGGCGTGGTGTATATATTGGGGATTGCGACGCCGAAACAAGCTGATTTAGCTGTAACGATAGCAAGAGAGTCTTCGGGTGTGAAAAAGTGGTTAAGTTAATAGAATATAAAGAAGAATAAGAATTAAATTTTATAAATGAACTTTAAGTTCAGCAAACTGACTATACTAAAAGTGACTATTTAGGATAGGCTTAAAATATAAAGAGGTTACTGTGGGAATATTATACGGTGTATTAAATTTATCTTTTTGGGGATATGTCGTTGCCTTATTAATTTTAACGCATATCACTATTGTGGGTGTCACGGTGTATTTGCACCGATCTCAAGCGCATCGTGCTTTAGAGCTGCATCCCGCCATTAGTCATTTCTTCCGATTTTGGATCTGGTTGACCACGGGTATGGAAACCAAAAAATGGGTTTCTATTCACCGTAAACATCATGCTAAGTGTGAAACGGACGAAGATCCACATAGTCCGCAAACTCGAGGCATTAAAAAAGTTTTTTTTGAGGGTGCTGAGTTGTATCGTGACGAAGCTAAAAATCAAGATACGATGGACCGTTATGGTCAAGGGACACCAGATGACTGGTTAGAACGACATGTCTATACTAAGCATAGCGCGGCAGGTATTGGATTGATGTTTATTATTGATCTGATTTTATTTGGTATTCCTGGGATTACCATTTGGGCTTTACAGATGGCTTGGATACCTTTCTTTGCTGCGGGTGTGGTGAATGGTATCGGCCACTATTGGGGCTATCGAAACTTTGAATGTCCTGATGCGGCGCGAAATATTATTCCTTTAGGCGCCTTTATTGGTGGTGAGGAATTGCATAATAATCATCATACCTTTCCAACTTCAGCTAAGTTCTCGGTCAAATGGTGGGAATTTGATTTGGGTTGGGTTTATATTCGCTTATTACAATTTTTAGGTTTATCCAAGGTAAAACGAGTTTCACCCAAACTTGAGAATATTCCAGGAAAATCACTGATTGATTCAGATACTTTAGCCGCATTGATTACGAATCGTTTTCAAGTGTTGGCGCGCTATAGTCGTGAGGTGTTATTACCGGTCTTACATGAAGAAAAGCTAAAAGCGAATACTAGCAGTAAAGCGTTATTAAAGCGGGCTAAGATCGCATTAATTCGTACTGAGTCTTTATTAAACGAAGAAGGTAAACAGCAAATAGCTGAAGTGATAGATAATCATCATATGTTAGCGTTAGTTTATCAGTACCGTCTTAAACTACAGGCGATTTGGGGCCGTACCACAGCAACGCAGCGCGAGTTATTAGAAGCCTTACAGGATTGGTGTAAACAAGCCGAGGCAACGGGTGTGCATGCGTTACGGAAATTTGCGATAAGTTTAGCCGGATTTTCGACGCAAAAAAAATTAACTTAAAATAATAAATAGGACCTATAAAAAATAATTTTTCTGTTCATATTATTTTCTTTATGTTTGAAACGGCACCCATTATTCAAAAAATCAAAGAACTTGAAAACCGTAGTAGTGAATTACGGAGGTACCTTTGACTATCCAAGTAAACTTGAAAAACTCCAAGAGTTAAATCATGAGTTACAAGATCCGACTCTCTGGAATGATCCTGGAAAAGCTCAACAATTAGGCAAAGAGCGCGCGCAATTGCAGCAAATTGTCGAGATCTTTCAGCAATTGAAAAAGGGTCTTAGCGATATCAAAGATCTGCATGATTTAGCTGTTAATGAAGGGGCTGATGATTTATTAGCTACACTGCCTCAAGAATTGAAATTATTAGAAACCCGTCTAGAACAACTCGAATTTAGACGAATGTTTCCACATGAATTAGATAAAAATTCTGCATATTTGGAAATACAAGCCGGCTCAGGGGGTACTGAAGCGCAAGATTGGGCAGAAATGTTATTACGTATGTATCTACGTTGGGGAGAACAAAATTATTTTAAAGTTGATTTAATAGAAGTCTCTGCCGGCGAAGTTGCAGGAATAAAAAGTGCCACGATTAAATTTGAAGGTGAATGTGCTTATGGTTGGTTGCGTACCGAAACCGGCGTGCATCGCTTAGTCCGTTTATCGCCTTTTGATGCGAACAAACGCCGTCATACGTCCTTTGCAGCAGTATTTGTATCACCCGAAGTTGATGAGTCCATCGATATAGAAATTAATGCAGCAGATTTACGTATTGATACCTATCGTGCTAGTGGTGCAGGTGGACAGCATGTTAATCGTACCGATTCGGCAGTGCGTATCACACATATTCCTAGCGGTGTAGTGGTGCAATCACAAAGCGATCGATCACAGCATAAAAACCGTGATCAAGCAATGAAGCAATTACGTGCAAAATTATACGAACTGGAATTACGAAAACGCGCTGAAGAAAAGCAAAATCAAGAGTCTTTGAAACGCGATATTGGTTGGGGTAGTCAGATACGTTCCTATATATTAGATGATGCGCGAATTAAGGATCTTCGCACGGGGGTTGAAACAGGTAATACCCAAGCGGTATTAAATGGTCATCTTAATCCTTTTTTGATAGCCAGTTTAAAGGCAGGATTATAATATACGCTTCGCTATGAGTATATATTGCTGGGAATAATTACTTTTTTCTTGCTATCATCTGCTAAACTAGGACAGATTTAAAATCTGTAAGTTTGGAAAAATTTATCATGAGCCATGAAAAAATAACGATCTCCCATAATACTGAAGATTTATTTTCGCAACGTCTGGCGAAATTAAACGATTTACGACAAATTTCTGATGCTTATCCGAATACTTTTCGTCGCGATAGCTTGGCAGCTGATTTATATATCCAATTTGAACAAGCGAATGCTGAACTATTACAGCAAAAGAATTTCTCTGTCCGACTTGCGGGTCGCGTTATGTTAAAACGTGATATGGGTAAAAGTTTATTTCTCGATATTCAAGATATGTCAGGGAAAATGCAAGTATATGTCAAACAAGACAATATTGGACTAGAAGATTTTGAAATGATTAAACGTTTAGATTTGGGTGATATTGTTGGCATTGTTGGTGTCCTATTCCGTACTAAAACCAATCAACTTTCTATAAAAGCAGAAAAGGTTTATTTATTAAGTAAATCCTTACGTCCATTACCAGATAAATTTCATGGTCTTTCTGAGTCGGATAAAGAACAACGTTATCGACAACGGTATTTAGATTTGATTAGCAACGAAAAAACTCGAAAAACATTTCAAATTCGTTCCCAACTGATCAATGGACTTCGTCAGTTTTTAAATCAGCGTGGTTTTGTTGAAGTTGAAACACCGATGATGCATGTTTTGCCTGGCGGTGCTTTAGCACGACCTTTTATCACCCATCATAATGCCTTAGATATGGAATTGTTTTTACGTGTGGCGCCAGAGTTACATTTAAAACGTTTAGTCGTGGGTGGTATGGAAAAAGTTTTTGAAATTAATCGTAATTTTCGTAACGAGGGGCTTTCGACTCGACATAATCCCGAGTTCACGATGTTGGAATTTTATCAAGCTTATGCCGATTATCATGATTTAATGGATTTAACTGAACAATTAATTCGTGAATTAGCACAAACTATTTTGGACACTGAACAGTTGACTTATCAAGGAGAAACCTATGATTTATCCAAGCCATTTAAACGTTTAAGTGTGATTAATGCCATACTTGAATATAATCCGCAGTGGCAGTTGAAAGATGTGACTGAATTGAGAGCATTACAAAAAATTGCCGCTGATTTAAAGATTCCAGCGAGTGAGTCTGTCGGGCAATTACAGTTTGCTGTATTTGAAGAAACCGTTGAGCAAAAATTAAAACAACCCACGTTTATTACTGAATATCCGATTGATGTATCGCCTTTAGCTAGACGTAATAATGACGACCCACAATTAGCGGAGCGTTTTGAGCTTTACATCGGAGGACGAGAATTAGCAAATGGGTTTTCTGAGTTAAATGATCCAGAAGATCAAGCAGCACGCTTTAAACAACAAAGTCGATCGAAATTGGCGGGTGATTTAGAAGCAATGCCCTATGATGAAGATTATATTTTAGCACTGGAATATGGTTTGCCACCCACTGCTGGTGAGGGTATTGGTATTGATCGATTAGCGATGTTATTTACTGATTCAGCGTCAATTCGAGACGTTATTTTGTTTCCGTTAATGCGTCCAGAAACTAAAAGTGAATAGCGTCTAGCAAGAACACAAAAAAGCCTGCTCGCAAATGGAATCATTTGGGCAGGCTATTAATAGTTTTAACTATTTAATTTTATCTTCTTCAAACACTTCATGTTTGCGAGTGATAGGATCATATTTTTTAAATTTTAATTTATTCGGTGTAGCTTTCTTATTTTTACTAGTCGTGTAGTAGTAGGCACTCGCTGTAGATTTTAATTTAATTTTATCACGCATGATATAATGCTTCCCGGTTTAGACTTTTTCGCCACGCTGACGTAGCGTAGCGAGTACTTTATCAATGCCTTGCTTTTCAATAACCCGTAAACCATGAGCAGTTATTCTTAATTTCACAAAGCGTTTTTCGGCAGCTACCCAAAGGCGCCGAACGTGGAGATTAATCTGAAAACGACGTTTAGTTTTTCGGTTTGAGTGAGATACATTGTGCCCCACCATGGGCTTTTTACCCGTTACCTGACAGACCCTAGCCATAATAGTCCCCAATGCAGATTGATTATATAGAATAATGTCCGCTTTTATACCAAAAATGCAGCAGATTGTCAAAAAATTTACAATAAACCTTGACTAGCAAAAGAGGTCATACGGCCTTCTCCGATAATGATATGGTCTAATAGGCGCACATCAATGGCCGTTAAAATGGTTTTAATTTCTTGTGTAATCCTTTTATCTGCTTCACTGGGTTTAGCAATACCAGAAGGGTGATTGTGTGCCAAAATGACCGCTGCGGCATTATGTTGGTATACTTGCCGGATGAGCTCACGAGGGTAGACAGCTGCTTCGTTAATGCTTCCATGAAAGAGCTCTTTAAAATGAATAAAGCGATGGGCATTATCTAAAAATAAACAGCTAAAGACTTCGTAAGGATAGGATTGCAACTTGTGCGTTAAATACTCATAAACATCCTGTGGGTTTTCGAAGGTGTTACGTTGTTCGAGATTTTCTTGTAAACAGCGTGTTGCTAGCTCTTTTGCGGCTTGGATCTGGACATATTTAGCGAGACCTAATCCCAGCGATTTTGTGAACTGTTCCAAACTGGCTGCAACGATGTAACGTAAGCCACCAAATTGCATAAGAAGTTCACGACTAATATCCAGGGCAGTTTTTCCACGGACACCGGTACGAACGAATAGTGCTAACAATTCTGCATCAGATAAGACGGAGGCGCCATGAGAGAGTAATTTTTCACGGGGACGTTCTTTTGCAGGCCAATCAGTAATAGACATATTTACTTTTCCTTAAGTAGATTATTATTTTTATATATATTCTGCGCACTGGAATTTAAGCATTCCTTCCTTCACTATAGTACGTTGTTAAAATCCAATATTTGTGAGGTAGTTATAGACTCTTCAAGTAAGGATGCTAAGCATATCTTATGCTTGATATGAGTAGAGATTATTATAGTAAATACCTATAATTTTAAATAGAGGTAGAATGCTTAAATGATGTTATTGACGGCATTCTTTTGCCATAATATGTTGCCACTCAAGTGTTGTGATCGGCATAACGGATAAGCGGTTACCTTTTTGTAATAAACGCATTTCTTTTAATTCAGGTTGAATTTTTAAATCTTCTAAAGAAAGGATCGATTTGAAAATTCTTATTAATTGTACATCAACACTATACCATCGCGGCTTACTGAGTGTGCTTTTAGGATCATAATGATGATCACTTACCTGCAAGGCTGTTTTATCTGGATAAGCAGTGTTAACTATTTTGATCATCCCAACGATTCCAGGCTTAGGACAGCTCGAATGATAAAAAAAAGCCAGATCACCTTTTTTCATTGCTTGTAGAAAATTTCGTGCTTGATAATTTCGTACACCATCCCAAGGTTCAGTTTGATGAGGTCGTTTGTCTAGATCTTGAATGCTAAAACAAGTGGGTTCAGATTTCATTAGCCAATAATTCACTTATTTTCCTCTTGTTTTGGATAACTATTAAATAATTTTTATGGAATTAATTTTTTTTGTAAAAAATTAATGATGTCATGATCGGGTAACAAATGCTCATTTTTTTCGGTTCGCGCTTTGTAGGCGATGACTTTCTCTTGTAAGGTTTTTTCACTAATGACTAAACGATGGGGAATACCAATGAGATCATTATCCGCAAACAGTAAACCGGGACGCTCTGCTCGATCATCGAGTAAGACGTCTATGCCTGCATCGCTCAATTGCTGATAGAGTGTATCGGCCGCATGGTTAACTTGTTTCGATCGATGATAGGCAATGGGCACTATCACCACTTGAAACGGGGCCATCGCTTGTGGCCAAATAATACCTTGTTCATCATGATTTTGTTCGATGGCTGCGCCAACAATACGGGATACACCAATTCCATAACACCCCATTTCCATGGGCAATAAACTTCCATCTTCGGTCGTGATGCTGGCATCCATAGCGAGAGAATATTTATTACCTAATTGGAAAATATGACCCACTTCGATACCACGTTCCATTTTTAAATGTCCTTTCCCATCCGGACTGGGATCACCGATTTGCACTTGGCGTAAATCGGCGACCTGCGGAAGTGGGCAATCGCGCTTCCAATTAACATGTGTATAGTGAAAACTTTCTTCATTAGCACCACAGACAAAGTCTGCAAGCACGGCAGCAGAACGATCAACAATTAAAGGGATAGATAAACCAATGGGACCTAAATAACCGATACCAACGCCGGTTATGGCTAAGATATCGGTTTCTTCAGCAAATGTTAAAGGATGAGCGATTTCGTCTAATTTTTTAACCTTAGTAGGATTTAATTCATGATCACCACGTAATATAAGACCCACTAAAGGTTGTTGTTTTCCTTTAACGACTAATAATTTTATACATTGTTGTGGCGATATTTTTAAATAGTTACTCACCGCTGTAATAGTTTTTGTACCGGGTGTTTTTTCTTTTTTGAGTGGTGCCATGGGAGCAGGGCGTTGATTAATGACTAGGCTTTCTGCCAGCTCAGCATTTGCGGCATAATCACTGCTATCACTATAAAAAATTCGATCTTCGCCGGTTTGTGCTAATACTTGAAATTCTTGGGATTGACTCCCACCGATATTTCCTGTATCAGCTAAGACTGCACGAAATTTTAATCCTAAGCGCGTGAAAATTCGGCAATAGCTTTCATACATGTTCTGATAGGTGGCTGCCAACGATGCTTTATCTCGATGAAAAGAATAAGCATCTTTCATGATAAATTCGCGTGCGCGCATCACCCCAAAACGTGGACGAATTTCATCACGAAATTTAGTTTGTATTTGGTAAAAAATAAGGGGTAATTGTTTGTAACTACGTACTTCGTTACGCACTAAAGAGGTAATGACTTCTTCATGTGTCGGACCAAGGCAAAACCAACGTTGATGTCTATCAGTAATACGGAGTAATTCGGGTCCATAGGCATCCCAGCGTTCGGATTTTTGCCAAAGCTCGGCCGGTTGTAGATTGGGCATCAGTACCTCTTGACCGTGGATGCGATTCATCTCTTCGCGCACGATAGCTTCGACTTTGCGTAATACACGCAAACCTAATGGCAGCCACGTGTAAACTCCAGAAGCAAGTTTACGAATCATGCCAGCCCGCAACATCAGTTGATGGCTTTTTATCTCGGCATCGGTGGGTGCTTCTTTGAGTGTGGGTAAATAGAGATGGCTGCTACGCATAATGGATCATGTCAATGGTTATTTAATAGCTAGAGCTTACTATAGAATAGACCTTATGCAAAACCAGCGGGATAATTTCTTTTAAATTTTTATCGGCTGTTTTTTATGAAGGCTAAACCTATTATTTTAGTGAGAACATAACTGATTAACGATATTTCTCTTTTATTTTTTACTTAAACCTCGCTTTGCTGAGAACACTCACGAAAAAGATAGTAAGCGCACGCTGGCCAAAGTGTAAACACTGGATTAAAATGCCGGTTAATATTGTGAGTCGCGCAGGCTATCTTTAGCCCCATCCGTCGGCGCACAATTTAAACGCCAATATCTGAATGAATGCAAAAAAACTGAGGAGTACTATGCCTATCTATGAATATGCATGTAAGGTCTGTGGCCATAAGTTTGATACTATACAAAGCTTTAGTGAAGAGCCTTTGATCGATTGTCCAGTATGTAAAGAACCGGCCTTGAAGAAACTTGTTTCGGCTTCGGCTTTTCATTTAAAGGGCAGTGGTTGGTATGTGACCGATTTTAAAAATCCATCAGTTAAAGCGGATAGCACAGAAAAAAATAAAGCTGAAAACGCAAGCAAGCCGGTAGAACCGAATAAAGAAGTCAATAAAGCTACAGAAGCAAATGCCAAAGACACCGTCGCCGCAAAACCCGTGGATAAAGCCAGTAAAACCGATAAATCGGGCGAAAAGTCCTCTTAAATTCAAACTATTATTATGCAAAGAACACATTATTGTCATCAATTAAATCAAAACTTAGTTAATGAAACTGTACAAGTTTGTGGTTGGATTCATCATCGCCGTGATCATGGCGGCATAATTTTTATCGATGTACGTGACCGCAGCGGTCTTTTGCAAGTGGTATTTAATCCAGAACAGACCGATCTGTTTAAGCAAGCGGAAACATTACGTAATGAATATGTAGTGCAAATTAGCGGAAAAATACGTTTACGTCCTAAAGGGACTGAAAATGCACATTTAAAATCTGGAACGATAGAATTACAGGCTACGCAATTAAATATTTTAAATACTTCAGCACCGTTACCGATTTCTATCGATGCCTATACCCCGGTAAGTGAAGAGGTCGCATTGCGTTATCGTTATTTGGATTTGCGGCGGCCTGAAGTTCAGGAGCGTTTTCGCTTACGCACAGAAGTAGTGAAATTGATTCGACGTTTTTATGAAGATAAAGGATTTTTAGATATCGAAACACCGGTGCTGACGAAAGCGACGCCAGAAGGTGCTCGTGATTATTTAGTACCGAGTCGTGTCCATCCTGGTGAATTTTATGCCTTACCGCAATCACCTCAATTATTTAAGCAATTATTAATGATGTCAGGATTTGATCGTTATTATCAAATCGTGCGTTGCTTTCGTGATGAAGATTTACGTGCTGATCGTCAACCTGAATTTACGCAGCTGGATATGGAGATGTCTTTTTGTAATGAAGAAGAGATACAAACACTCAATGAATCCTTGATTCGTTATTTATTTAAAGAATTATTAGAGGTTAGTTTACCTGATCCTTTTCCGCGCATGACTTATGCAACAGCCATGCAACGTTACGGTAGTGATAAACCGGATTTGCGTATTCCACTTGAATTAGTTGACATTGCGGATTTGGTTAAGGACATTGAATTTAAAGTTTTTTCTGGACCGGCGAATGATACACAGGGACGAGTGACTGCCTTACGCGTTCCTAAAGGCGCTGATTTGAGTCGTAAAGCAATTGAAGATTACACGCAATATGTGACTATCTTTGGTGCTAAAGGCTTGGCTTATATTAAAGTCTCGGATTCTGCATTGGGACTGGAAGGTTTACAGTCGCCAATCTTAAAATTTATTCCGGAAGCAACGGTTCATGCAATATTACAACGCGTGGAGGCAAAAAAGGGCGATATTATTTTTTTTGGTGCCGGTACAGCAAAAATGGTCAGTGAATCCTTGGGTGCTTTACGTGTTAAATTGGGTCATGATTTTAACTGTGTTAAGAATGAATGGTCACCTTTGTGGGTAGTGGACTTTCCGTTATTTGAATTCGACGCACAAGAAAAACGTTGGCAAGCCTTACATCACCCTTTTACTGCACCTAAAGTTAATGATATTTCTGAGTTACAGGCTAATCCAGAATCGTGTCTATCCAGAGCTTTTGATATGGTATTAAACGGTTGCGAAGTTGGTGGCGGATCAATCCGTATTCATGATACGACGATGCAATCGGTGGTGTTTGATTTATTAAATATTAACGAAGCAGAACAGAAAGAAAAATTTGGTTTTTTACTCGAAGCACTTAAATTTGGCTGCCCACCACATGGTGGGTTGGCCTTTGGATTGGATCGTTTGGTGATGTTGATGACGGGAGTAAAATCGATACGTGATGTCATTGCTTTTCCAAAAACACAGACTGCTCGCTGTCCGTTGACGAGTGCTCCGAGCCCCGTTTCCGAGCAACAATTAAAAGAGTTATCATTAGCGATTCGTAAAAAATAACCGATATTTGCTCTATTTAAGGTGAATGACTATCAAATTACTTTTGTAAGGAGTAGGTTTAATTTGCTTGTTGTCAGAGATAGCGTTATTGATAGCCATTCATCAGTATCAGCATATTTTTTTGGATAATTATTTAGCTTATGTCTAACTCTATACCACCGAATTTTTTCAAAGCTGCCAGTGGTGACTATCGTATTCCGATTAAAGCGATCTTTTTGGAGGCTTGGTATCGAGTAAAAGGTATGAAAGTCTCTTATTGGGGGGGCTTTCTTTACTTTATATTGGTGATGGCGTTGGCCTGCCTGGTATTAGGATTAGTATTGGCGTTATATGATGTGTTTGTATTGCCATTGGCTACCGCCCATAACGCCATCGCTTTATATGACTTAAAACTAGGTCTTAAATTTATTGTCGTTGGGATCGTCGAAATTTTACGTTTTTTATTAACTGCCTCGTTAGCGTTTATGGCCTTACAGCACCTACGCAATGAACCTATCCATGCGAGTATGGTTTTTTCTTTTCGTCATGCTTGGCGTCCTTTATTGATTATTGCATTGTTACTCTATCTTTTTAATAGCTTTATTATCTCTAGCACCAATATACTATTGCATAGTGTATTATTTAAACAACAAATGGTTTATTTAGGATCGATTGTTGGTAGTATTTTTTTATTTGTTGTTTTTATAATTGGTTTCTTTTTATACTTCTATTTTTGATAAGATACCTAAAGCCACTTTAGGACCCACACCATTTACTTTTAATAATTGCGTAAATAATGCTCGCTCATCGGACGTGCTAAAACCATACAAAAAATGTCCATCTTCTCGTACAATAAACTGTGTGTATAAAAAAACCTTTTTTCCACACTCTGGCAATTGATAAAAAGTATGCATAGAGGCTTGTACTTCGTAAGTAAATGCATCGGCCACTTCCACCAATAAATAGGGCGGCTGTTTTTCAATTAATATGCCTCGCAGTCGATTGATCATCGTCTTCTACCTCGGCGAAACCCTTGTTTAAGTCCTCGTCCTTCCAATTGTCGCGCTTGTGCATGGCAAATCGCAATGGCTAATGCATCGGCCGCATCGGCTTGTGGTGTTCGATCTAAATTTAATAACAATCGTACCATATGTTGTACTTGTTGCTTATTAGCGGCTCCATAACCGACTACCGATTGTTTGACTTGCCTAGCGGAATATTCACTAATAATTAATTTAGCTAAAGCGGCAGCCACTAATGCAGCGCCCCGAGCTTGACCTAATTTCAGCGCCGCATTCGGATTAATATGCATAAATACTTGTTCGACTGCCGCTTCGTTCGGTGCAAACTGTTGCACTACCGTTTGTAAACCAGTAAATATTTTTTCTAAGCGTTCAGAAAAAACTGCACTTGAGACTTTAATACAACCACTATCCAGATAGCTTAATTGTGAACCTTCAATTTGAATAATGCCATAACCCGTGATGCAAGAACCTGGATCAATACCTAAAATAATTGCATTTTTACTTAAGTTAGTGGTTTCCTGATTCAGCATTAGGCTTGGTTAGTATAGACATTTTGCACATCATCTAAATCTTCTAGCAGTTCAATTAAATGCTCCAATTTTTCTTGATCCTCATCATTGAGTTCAACTTTAGTACTAGCCAACCAAGTCACTTCACTATTCGCCAGATTTAAATTTTTTTCTTGATAGCGTTGAGTTAAGCTCGCTAATTGGCTTTCTTCAATCCAGATATCAATACTATTATCCGGATAAGTAATAGCATCTTCCGCACCTGCCTCTAAAGCAATCTCAAAAATACGCTCTTCTTCAGATCCGGGTGGAAAAGTAATGACTCCTTTTTTACTAAATAAATAACCGACCGATCCCGTCGTGCCTAAATTTCCACCGAATTTACTAAACGCATGCCTTATTTCAGCAACGGTACGATTGCGATTATCAGTTAAGGTATCCACTAAAACAGCGACTCCTTTAGGTCCATATCCTTCATAGCGGATTTCTTCCATTTGTGCACCATCTAAACCACCGGCACCGCGCTTAGTAGCACGATCGATAGTATCTCGAGTCATGTTAGCAGATAATGCTTTATCAACCGCCAAGCGCAAACGTGGATTACTATTTAAATCACCGCCACCCATCCTAGCAGCCACGGTAATCTCACGAATCAATTTAGTAAATAATTTACCCCGCTTCGCATCTTGTTTATTTTTTCGATGCTGTATATTTGCCCATTTACTATGTCCGGCCATAACACTCTCTTTTTATGCGCTTCGCACTTGAATTTTTGCCTGTGTTGTCGCTCAATGCGCAATCTTTCTTCACGGCACTTGCCAAAAATCCCGTTGCTGTGAGTATACTAAACTACTTAAACTATAAACTACCTTCACAAAAAATTTGATTATATTGGATAGCCGTGACTAATGATGTCATTGGTAATAACCAAATTAAACCTATACCTAAACTCATCAAGGTTAAAAGACCAAATACGATACTAGTGACGATAATCAAAGTGATATTTTTTAAAAAATGTTGGTTTATTGATTGAAACGCCAAACGTAAACTTTGTTTACTGGTCATTTTTTGATCTAAAATAAGCAGCACGGTCATAAACACTAAGATTGAAAAATAGAAATATAAAAAGAAACCAATTATAAAAACAACAAATAAAAAAATACTACCAACAATCGATCCTAAATAAAC
>Ga0181466_1000500_pt2 | contig 14038 bp, 11 predicted proteins | sample InSIn4gowninarea_FD_119078 | JGI IMG/M metagenome (GOLD analysis project Ga0181466, IMG submission 119078) | Clean room microbial communities from NASA Spacecraft Assembly Facility at Jet Propulsion Laboratory, Pasadena, California, USA -... ... | reverse complement strand
GGTTTTTTTGGCTTTCATTGTGCTAAGCGTTAGTAATGAATGCACCAACAAATCATGCCAAAGGGAGTAAATGGTTGAATTGTTTTATTGTTCAATTGTTTTATGGTTAGATGGTTTTACTGTTTTATTGGCTCAACTGTTATAGGGTGAGTAGAAGGTTTCAAAGATTAGTTTGTTTCGCTAATGTTAGTTTGGACACCTTCTTAATTGCTTGTTCATCGCTTTAGTCTTAATGCCATTTGGTCTTCTGTAAAATATTTCCCTTTCCACTTTATTGCGTTTTCTTCTGACCTGAAGGTTTTAAAACCAAATTTTTCATAAAGGGTCTTAGCAGTGGTATTATTTGAGATAACTGTTAGGTTATTTGCTCGATATCGTCGATTTTCTTTACCCTGACTAGCAACTCTTCAATTAGTTGGTTTGCAATGCCACGCCCACGAAACTCTTTTGATACGTACATCCTAAAATAAAATTCCTTTATGTCTCAGTTTTTCCCTGTCTTTGCCATCACGTTCAAAACTTACAATCCTCGCAAGTTCGCTGCCAACAAATGCACCAAGAGTAAAACTATCTTCCGTGTCTTTTGTAGGAAACGGAGCATTCAAATCATCTGTTGGAGTAATGCGAAAAACTGTCTTCATCATTCAATAAACCCTGCGAGAAAACTGCTTGTAAACAATTATGTCTTTTGAATTTATTTCTAGAATACTTAATTTTTTCATTGTACCGGATAGTTTTTATTTCGTTAGCTTTAGAAGACCGCAACTTACAAGAGGCGATGCATCTACAATAAAAGAACAAGAACGATGTAAATTTGCAAAACAATTAGAATAGTTACATGAAGGCAAAATATATTAATCCATACACTGACTTCGGATTTAAGAAAATCTTTGGTGAAGAAGCTAGCAAACCGTTATTGATTGACTTCTTAAATGCTCTTTTGCCTCAACAAAATCAAATCATTGCACTGTCATTTAAAAATATAGAACAGTTAGGACAAACTGAAGCAGACAGGAAAGCCATTTACGATATTTATTGTGAGAATGAAAGAGGTGAAAAGTTTATCGTAGAACTACAAAAAGCGAAACAGAATTATTTCAAGGAAAGAACTATTTACTATTCAACATTTCCCATTCGCGAACAAGCTGAAAAAGGTGAATGGAATTACAATTTAAAGGCTGTTTATTGTGTTGGCATTTTAGACTTTACTTTCGGAGACTACGAAAATGAGCCGGAGAAAAGCGAGGTGGTTCATACTATCAAATTGAAGAACCAAAATGGAAAGACTTTTTACGAAAAGCTAACTTACATTTATCTTGAAATGCCAAATTTTAAGCGGACAGAAGCTGAATTAAATACACGTTTGGACAAGTGGCTTTATTTCATAAAACACCTTGAAGACTTTGAAACAATGCCCTCAATTTTTAAAGACGAAGTTTTTATTCAAGCGTTTGAAAAAGCAGAACTTGCTAACCTTGGCCGGGAAGAATTAGACAACTACGAAAATAGTTTAAAAACTTATCGCGACTTAAAAGGTGTTATTGACACTGCTTTTGATGAAGGAAAAATAGAAGGGAAATTAGAAGGGAAATTAGAAGTTGCGAAATCAGCTAAACAAATGGGACTTTCAACTCCTGACATTATTAAGCTAACCGGACTTTCTGAAAGTGAAATTGACAGGCCATAGTACTAAATGCACCAATAACTAACGGAGCTTTTAGTCTCATCAAACAAGCCCAACTCCTTAACTTTAACCACAACTTTTATTGCATCCAATATGAAAAAAATAAGTCTTTTCCTGTTTTTGATGATTTCCACTTTTTATTCTTTCGCTGAAGTTAGGTTGCCATCGGTAATGGCAGACAATATGGTATTGCAGCAACAATCCTCGGTTGCGCTGTGGGGTTGGAGTAATGCTTCGGAAAAAATAGTTGTAACTACTTCATGGAATAACAAAACTGACTCGGTTTATGCCAGTCGTGATGCGAGATGGAAAATAATGGTTCAAACACCTGCCGCGGGTGGACCTTATATCATTACTATCAAAGGAGGTCGGACCATTACATTAAACAATGTGATGATTGGCGAAGTGTGGGTTTGTTCAGGACAGTCAAATATGGAGTTTAATTCTTATTACGCAGGGTCGAGAGACATTGAACCTGAATTTAAAAATCCCCCAAATAACAACATTCATTTTTTCCTTGAAACAAAAGCTACTTCACAATATCCGCAAGACGATTGTAAAGGACAGTGGACGATTAGCGACTCAAATACATTGAAATCATTTAGCCAGGTCGCTTACTTTTTCGCAAAAAGACTAAACAAAGAACTAAACGTTCCTATTGGATTAATCGAAGCTGCATGGGGCGGAACTCCGGCTGAAGTATGGACACCGGCTGAAGTGGTTAATGCTGATGATACGTTAAGAGAATCAGCACATAAACAAAATCCATCCGGCGGCTGGCCCTATTGGCCTGGCTATACCTATAATGCCATGATTGCACCTGTTACAAACTATAATATTGCCGGTGCTATCTGGTACCAGGGCGAAGGCAACACAGTAGCACCGGCTTCTTATGGCCGTTTACTTACTTCTATGATTAGTTCGTGGCGCAGGGCCTGGCAGAAAGACTTTCCTTTTTATTATGTGCAGATAGGGCCATTTACTTATGGTGGTAAATCAGGAAGCCTGTTGCAGGAGCAGCAGACAAGAGTACAATCTTTAGGTAATACAGGGATGGTTGTTATTACCGACCTGGTGCCTGACACAACCAACATACATCCGCCGTTGAAGAGAGAAGTAGGAGAAAGGTTAAGCAACTGGGCACTTGCAAAGACTTATCATAAAACTGGTATTGTGTATGCAAACCCGGTGTACAAAAGCATGGATGTAAAAGGTAATAAGGCAACTATCAGTTTTGACTATGCCGATGACGGATTGACGATGAAGGGTCCATCTGTTTCTCAATTATCCGCGGCCGGAAGCGACAAAGTTTTTTATCCTGCGGAAGGTAAAATAAGTGGTAATAAGTTAATCGTAACGAGCGATAAAGTAAGCGAGCCTGTTGCTGTCCGTTTTGCATTTAGCAGTGCTGCTATTGGTAACTTGTTTGCCAAAAGCGGTTTGCCTGTTACGCCTTTTAGAACTGACAACTGGAATGAAGGCAATGCGAGAAACCGATAGTTTAAAGTTTAGGGTTTAAAGTTTTAAAGTTTAAAGGTTAGGATTATTGCCAAGAGGTTTTGCTCGCAGCTTGTAGTGGTTGCCAAATAAAGAACTAAAAAGTACACGAGTGCGACGCAATAAAAGGTTCATGGATAACCTCCTCTCTGGTAACAAAAAATTCTTGACTTCTACTTCTTTTTCCATAAAAACAAAAAAAGCAACCGATAACAAGCTTGATTAAACTACTCTCTGCATTTTCAAATTTTCAAATTTTCCCATTTTCAAATTCACACTCTTTTTTTCAATACCAACTTATTTGTTTCTTCTTTTTCAACCAGGTTCAATAACCGGCATATATCCTTGTACTCGTCAGCCTTGATGATGTTGTTGTTAAGAATCAGGGTAGAAACAATTTTTATCGTATTCGAAGCCTGCTCGTAATTAACCTGTCGACTGTAAGAGATACAGTCACCCGCTAATTCTTTTTCTTTTGGAAGGTCATCTACTTTAAATGTCGTGGGTAAATGAAAAATTGTGGTATCGACTTTTTTGTATGGATACTGAAAAAGATACTCGGTTTTCCTCGTCTCCTGGGTAGCCAGTTTGTCATTGCTAAGGGTACTAATAGATTTAGGGAAGAAAAACTTTGAACCTGCTTTAAAATCAAACAATTTAGCATAGACAAAATGAAGACTCAACCGATGTCCATTTGATTCATTTTCTTCTGTTAATTTAAGTTCATCCGGTTCTTTATAGTGCAGGTAGTTTACAAATAGTTCATTTTGTCTTGCTCCCTCCGTTTTGGTTACTGCATCCAACAGTTCATAGAAACTTCCGCTGCTGTTTATTCTTGATTTTACTTCTGCTCCGCCTTCTTCATTTATAAAAATATCATTTACTGTTTCAAGTAGATTTTGGTTAAAATTGCTTCTAGGGGTAGGAACTATTACGCCTCCGTTTTCTGTCAACAACAGAGCATTTTTATTTTCCGTAAAACTGCCTAAAAACCCCGCGTCGCTGTTATTGCTTGTACACTCCAGCCAGATTGAGTCTTTAGCCTGAGGCACGCAAAGTATTACATGGTTGAAAATGTTTTCAGGAAACTCAGGATTTGCAGGGGCTTTATTATAGCCGGCATTGATAAGCGCCGGGTATGATTTTATTCCAACAACGGAAAGCAGGTTACGCATATAGTTTGTCAGCGCCTTGCAATCGCCATATTTCTTGTCATCTACAAAACGGGTAGTAAAAGGTTTGTAACCCCCAATGCCGAATTGTATACTTACATACCGCATGTTTTTCTTCAGGTAATCGTATAGTACTTTTATCTTGCTTTGGGCATCGGGCTGGCCGTTAACCATCGCCTTGATTTCAGCCGTCCTTTGTTCGCTAAAACCGGTCTTTTCTTCGTACAAAGAATAGCACCATTTGCCAAAGTCAGCCCAGTTTTTAAATTCACCTTTGTGCCCGTCGTATTCAAATACATTCGGGCTTACCTCCACCTGAGGTAAATATTTGCTGCCTTCATAGCCTCCGGCCTCCATCTTGTTAACTGCTACATTTTTTGTTTCCCACGTATACACTTTCCCCTTTGGGTTATCAGCGATTACAGGCTTTATATCCATGTTGAGTGTGCGATATCTTATATCCATTCCTGCCGGTACCTTCACTGTGTATTTAAACTGTTCAATGGAGCTGGCAGTGTTATTCATATACCAGTTCGGTAAGTCAATATAGCTCGATACCGCCATCACATATTCCACATCAACGGTGCATGGATATTCTCTTGCAGCAAGCGTTAAATGCATCATTTTATCATCAGTAGCCAAAGAAATCCCATCAAAATAATTCTCTACAGTAAAATCTTTCTTTTTATACTTCTGTATTTCGTTGCCTGCGCTGTTGTACAATTTCACCTCAATGTCGTCTACCGCATTAAACTTGTCGAACCAGACCGTTTGCTGCAAATGTCTGGCTCCCTCTTCGTTCAGAACTGTGATAACCTGGTGGGTTTTTAAAGTATATTTTGAAGCAGAAATTACTTCAAGTATTCCTTCGTCGAGCCGGTAAACGGCATTAGCGTCCTTCTTCAGGCTTTCGGATATCCCCGCAGCAGGATAAGATGCAACAACAACTTGCTGCGAATCCCCTGAAAGAATAAAATGAACAAGAATTAAAGTACTTAAAATTTTTTTCATGCTTAGGATTTTGCTTTCAACACAATGGGTTCATTCAATAATTCCAGCATCTGTTTGTAAAAAGCCTGCACCTCAGGATAATCATTGGCACTATACTCTGTTTTAGCAAACAAAATTCTCAATCCTATTCGTAATGTATTTTCTGTTTGACTTACTTCCCTGGCAATCGACATTGACTTATCCGGCATAACCAGTCTTAGATTTTTAGGCAGCGCTTCGGGAGTTAAGTTTTTAGGAAGATTGACTGTTCCCATCACTGTGTACGCATGTTCGCAACCGAAATTAATATCCGAAAACCGTTGTGGCCTGATGAACGGATTTGCATTAAGGCCGGTAAATAAATTATAGTTTAATAAGAAGTAATCCCCCGACCGATTCAGGTTGTAATCCAGCTTTGCATTTTGCAGCATAGGCACCGAATCATCCTCTATTCCGTCAACAATAAACGTGTCAAGATGGGTGACAGGTAATGACGCAAAAAAATCTTTCTTGTACTTCTTTTTGTCCTTGTTATATTTTTCTTTTCTTTCGATTTTTGAATAGTCATAGTTATTTACCGACACTTCCATTTCCATGGAGCCATGCTCATCCACGGTACCTATAAAGTTTACGATGTTGCTATTCTTTCTGTAGCTGTCAGTAATTTTTACAAGGTCTGGATTTTTTTTGTCGATGATAAAGCCGGTGGTGTTTAATAATTTAAAGGGTATTGTAAATGATGGTGTCAGGGTATCGGTGCCATCTAAAATATAATGTTTGTTATCTATAGTGACATAAGCGACTACTTTATCAAACTGGTCAATGTACGGATAAGTCGTATCAACTTTTCCATAATCCCGTTCACTCACCAGTAACGGCTGTACGGCCAGGCCGGCAGTTTTTAATAAGTTAATCAATAAAAGATTGATGTCTCCGCTTGTTCCCGTTTTCTTTTCCCAGGTACTTTTCAATCCGCCGTCAACATATTTTGAATAAATATCGTTCCAGTTGAAATGAGACCTCACATATTCATGTATCGATTTCATTTTTAGAAACTGGCTATTTTGGCTCGCCCATTCCGCTTGCAACACATCTGTAGCATCGAGCTTCTTGTTGAGCTGGCTTCCAAACTCAGAGTTATCCAGTAACTCTCTTGCCATTTCTTTCCATGTGGTTGAATATTTTGTTGTTGTAGACGAAGCGCTGCCATAACCGGCAGCATCAACATGTTTATAACCAGAAAACTGGAATTTAACCCTTTGCAGATAATCTCGTTCTGCACCCATATACGCCTCATCTCTCAACCCCGGAATATTAGCCATTTCAAAAAGAACGCCTCCATCACCTTTGTCAAGCTTTACGTTTACCTGCATATCGGCAGATTTATAAACGCTATAAGCAAATTCAGCATTAGGTACAATTGTTAAGTAATAAGAACTTAACACCACAGGCATATCCCTTTGAAATATCCAATCTTTTAATCCGCCATAGTGTTTCATCTGGCTTTGGTACTTATACTCTATTATGCTTCCAACTTTGATGTTTGGTAACGCAAAGGTTATTTCAGAGTAATACTTGTTGAGCTTTTTGTCATAAACAGACTTTCTGTCCAGTTTGCTCCAGACTTCATTTTTTTGCTTATCAATATTTAAAACGGTAGCCTCAACGTTTGAAATCGCCTCAAAATCATCGCCGCTGTAATAAACAATCCGGATGTTGCCTCTCTCAATCCCCCTCTCTTTTAAAATCTTAAGTCTTATTCTTCTTTCTGTAAGCAGGTTGTAATGATCATTATAACTTGATGTTGCTTTGTCCAGCAGCACTACTGCATCAGCATCTTTATCAAATTCACATTGAGTTAAACTCCTTTCCTGCTGCGAAAATTCACCGAATCTGTTCACTTCATCCTGGCCGCTGCAAACTGACAGGGACAGGGTAAAAACAGTAATAAAGGATGCAATAAATTTAGATTTTTTGAAAAGCATGTAATTGTAATAAAGGATTAGGGAGAACGCTTTGTTAAGCCAACAGAAATTTACTTAATTATTGGTGAATGAGAAATAAATCCACATAGGATTTGTGAAGTGCCGGCAAAACATAAGGGTATCATTGAAAGTGGGTTGTTTAGCAATTTTATACAATATATTCCAAATATTAAACGGAATATCGAAAAATTAATTACTTCTCTTATAGAACTTTTTTAGGAACTGTGAGTATTGAGAATGTAAAATGCGATGCATGAAGGGGAAAAGGGATATGATAAAGCGATCCAGCCTGCCTTCCGCTATTTTTAACTGTTCTCATTTTTTTTGTTCCCGGCATTTGTTTCTTTACTCTGGCTTTCGTTGCGTCGCACACTTGTACTTTTCGCCCTTTATGCTGCTTTTTCTAACAACCTCCAACGACGGTCGAAGGTATCGGGCGGAAGGTAAGGAAAACCACTTTTAGCTTAGAAATGGCAAAGGCGATGGCTAATATGTGCTTAATCAAGGCTTTGAATGAGCCAGAAGCTATAGACAGTGAGTTTCGAGTAAAAATTAGCTAACAGCATAAATTTGGAAAAGCTTGCAGATAAAGGCTAACGGCTTGAAGCTTTCAAATAGGGCTGTATTGCCTTTCTCCAAATAGCGTAACCTTTTTCATTCATATGCAAACTATCAGAAAGGAAAATTTCCGGGATTGCTCTTCCCGTAGGCAAAAGCATGGGATGGAAAACGTCAATAAAAGAAGTGTTTTTCTGGGTTCTTAAAAAGGTTTTAATCAGAGAATTTGTTTCAATCATTTTCGACATTAATTGCTGCCTGCTCGGACTTGGCTTAATCGAAACATAGGTAATAGTAGCCGCTGGAAGTTTGCCACGGATAATATAAAAAAGTTGTTTAAACCTGCGTGTTACGATTTCAGGGGTGATAGTATCGGACGAAGCAAGGTCATTATCTCCGCAATAAACAAGCACCTGCTTTGGGTGATAAGGGATGATGATGTCATCTGCATAACGAATGACATCGGGCAAAACTGAACCACCAAACCCACGATTGATAATCGTGTAGTTTGGAAAGTAAGATTGTACATCCTGCCATTTTCTAAACGAAGAGCTACCCACTAACAATATTGCATTTTTAGGCGGGAATGAAGCGCTGTCTTGTTTTTTAAACTGTTGGATTTCGTTGTAAAAAGAAGCTTGTTGAGCGTAAACTGAATTGCCAGAAAATGTTAGCAGAAATAAAGAAACGAGGTGAGTAAGTAGTGTTTTCATTTGTGGTAGAATTTCGGGTTCAATTTAAATATTTAAGTTGAAAAGTGTTATTCAAGTAGGAGCGCGCTCGTAAAGTTACATTCGCTTTTGCAGTTATTGGTTTTAAAAACCATGTATCTGGTGCAACTTCAACTTCTCACGGCTGCTGCGGCACTATCAATTTCTTACCTGCTAAAATCGTCAATTTTGCACCGTCTGTAATTGTCTGATTCACAGTTAAAATACACTCACCATTTCCTAAAGGGTTAATGATGATCTCGTATGCACCAGCAAGAGTTGCTGGAGGCACAAGGTTATTAGTTCAATTTTCGGGCATATTCCAATTGCCCGCACCAATGAAAATATAGTTTGAGGAAGCAGGAGTATTGCATTCATAGCTTTTTGGAGTACAGACAGGCAAACTACTAGCCCCTAACGCGTTCGAAGTTCCAACCGAAGCCTGGGCAAGAAAAATGAGGCAACAAAAGATACTTCTATGGTTCATATTGCATTTATGCTTTTTGAATGCTGCGGTCATAAGTAACTATAGCTCCTGTCAACACATCCGTTAATTCAATTTTTAGGTAGTCGAACCATATTTGATGGTAAAGCCTTCCGCAATTGCGCATTCAGAGCTCAGGTAAGAGAAATGTGCAATCGTAAGGTCTTTCAATGAAATTTTGTAAAACAAGGTTCCATTTGCATCATTAAATTCAAAAATAACTTCGGGAGTGTGTGTTCCCAATAGAGACCGTTTGAAAAGTTCAGTTGTTGACGCGTCAATTAGCTTCAAAATTATTCAGGTACTAAAAAAGTGTAATCCAGCTATTCCCTTTCAAAAAATTTCCTGACAGCCTCAAACCCAAGCGCAAACCCTACAACCAACAGCGCCCCCACAGCATTCAACCATAAAAAACTCAAATCAAATAATCCTCTTTGATTTAGTATAAACAAAGCGACTACAATTAACTCTGAGATGACTGCACTCCAGAAGACTGCTTGGCCACGGACTTTTTTTATATAAAAAGCAACGAGAAAGATGCCAAGAATAACGCCATAAAAGAGCGAACCGAGCACGTTGACTGCTTCTATAAGGCTGCCCATTTTATAGGCAAATTGTGCAACGATAATACAAAAGATGCCCCAGGCAAAAGTATAGTAACGTGACAGTTTAAACTCTTTTTTAGATTGCTCTTCGCTTATATCTTCATCAGCGTTGTGATAGCGTCGATGGAAATCAATCATAGTACAGGATGCCAACGAATTTAACGCAGCAGCAATAGATCCCCATGCGGCTAAAAATATGATTGCTATCAGCAAGCCAATAAGCCCAACTGGTAAGTAGTCTATCACAAACCGAAGAAAGATATAATTGGTATCGTTGTTATCGTCGGAAGGAAGGGCTTTTTTGATGTACGATTTATAGGATTTTCTAAGCGAGTCTAACTGAGAATTAGCTGATTGGATGCTATCCTTTAATGCATTTGCCTTCACCTGGTTCTTGCTATGAAACGCATGTAAATACTGCATTCCCAGTTCGCCTTGCCTTACATTTTTTACCCTATAAGCTGCCTGGACTGCAGCAAGCGAGTCTTTATAAACTGTTTGCTGAGCTTTGCGTTCCACAGCACCATTATGAAAAACAGGTGAAGGTTTAAACTGGTAAAAAGTAAAAAGCATTGCACCAATCAGGAGGATAAAAAATTGCATTGGCACCTTTACTACTCCGTTTATCAGAAGCCCTAACTTACTTTCTGTACTGTTCTTTGCAGTTAAGTATCTGCCCACCTGGCTTTGGTCTGTTCCAAAATATGATAGGGATAAAAAGAAGCCACCGATGATTCCGCTCCAGATGTTGTATTTATCGTTCCAATCAAAATGGCCGTCTTTTGTTCCGGTGGTGATTACATTCATTTTACCCGACGCTCCACTCACTCTAAGTGCGTCAGCAAAACCGACCCCTGCAGGCAGCAGGTGAATGATCATGAAACCAGCAAGAAACATCCCAATAAAAATGATTACGAATTGCAGTTGTTGGGTATAGGCGACTGCTTTTGCTCCGCCGGTGACGGTGTAAATAATAAGCAGTCCTCCCATCACAATATTGGTAAGAAAAATATCCCAGCCAAGCAGGGAAGAAAGTATAATAGAAGGCGCATAGATGCTGATACCGGTAGATAAACCGCGTTGAAGCAAAAAAAGAAAGGAAGTAAGCAGCCTTGTTTTTATGTCAAAACGCTTTTCTAAAAACTCGTATGCCGTGTAAACCTTCAGCCTGCTGAATAATGGGACAAACGTAATACACAAGACTACCATCGCTAATGGAAGCCCGAAATAGTATTGCACGAAGCGCATTCCATCACTATAAGCCTGGCCGGGAGCTGAGAGAAAAGTTACAGCGCTTGCCTGTGTACCCATAATGCTAAGCAAAACGAGATACCAGGGCATGCTTCTGTTGCTTAGAAAATAGCCGTCCAAATCTTTTGACGTACGGCTTTTGTACAAGCCATACGCGATGATACCTAACAGGGTCAATGACAATACAATCCAATCAATCCCACTCATGAAAAATAATTAGTAAACCAGGTGAGGAAGATAATGAATGCCATTAAAAACAGAATCACAAACCAGTACCAGTGGCTCCATTTTTTAAAAAGAGGAATGCTGTCGTATTCTTGTTTCATGTGTCGTGTCGGATTCAGAATGGTAGGTGCTAAAAAATAGACGCTATTATTACCTTTTTATTTTCAAATTACCTTTTTTTCTTTTTAGTTTCCAGGCTTTATTCTCTTAATAACTGACATACTCTATCCAACAGAATTGTATCCGTCTGTTCAAGGATATGGCTATAAGGCGTAATAAGCCTCCCTATATGTTAGATTTACTGATACCACCTATCATCTATCTAAAATGGGACAAATCTACGACCTACGCCGGATAGCAAATACTGTCCCCGATACTTTCTTTGGTACACCGATTTGTTCCCTGTTGTTTCGCAATGATTTGTGTGGGATTTTGTTTTCAATCTCTTCAGTTGTATCAAAACAAGACCGTTGTAACCGGAAACCGGCAACTCCCCCACTAGCTTCCCTTCTGCAACTCTTCCCAATATTCCGCAGCGCGACGTGTATGTGGTATCACTATCGTACCTCCAACAATATTTGCAACTGCAAAAATCTCGTACATCTGCTCTGATGTCACCCCCAATTCATAGCTCTTTCCTAAGTGATATTTTATACAATCATCACAACGCAAAACCATACTTGCAACAAGACCGAGCATTTCCTTCGTCTTTTTATCTAAAGCTCCCTCGTCATAAGTATTTGTATCGAGGTTCCACAACCTTTTCATCACAAGGTTGTTTTTACTAAGTATCACCTCATTCATTTTTACCCTGTAATCATTAAACTCTTCAATCATCTTGCTCATAATATAAATTTTAAGCAAAATTACATGCGAAGACTCACATCTAAAATGCTGTGCAACAAGCGATAAAAGGGCGCGGCTTATTTTTTGCTTATTATATATTATGGAATTAAATACAGCATAAAAGGAACAAATGCCGAGACTTCATATCTATAAAAACGAAAAAGAGACCTGTTACGCATTTGCAGAGTGGTTCGCCGATGTTGTAAAAGAAACACTAGACAAACAAGACAGGTTTACAATCGCATTATCAGGAAGCTACATTCCTAAGCTGGTATATAAAATACTGGCAGCGGAATATGTAACTAAAATAGACTGGAACAAAATTCATATCTTCTTTGGGGATGAGCGACTGGTTTGTTACCCTGATGAAAAGCACAATGCTGCAACAGCTTTAAAATTGCTTACTGATAGTGCACCTCTTGCCAAAGAACATATACATGTAATAAGAACTGACATTGACCCTAAAGAGGCTGCGAAACAATATGAAGATTTATTGCACAGTTATTTTGAAGACAGACAAAAATCTTTTGATCTTGTCATTTTAGGAATGGGCGAACAAGGCAACCTGCTTTCACTGCTGCCTTATGAAGAAGAGACGAATTATAGAGATGCATGGGTGGTTCCGGTTTATGATAAACAGGAAGACGTATTTAAAGTCACTTTAACTATTGCTGCAATCAATGCCTCATCTGCAAAAGCTTTTCTTGTAACCGGCAAAAAGAAAGAAGATGTTGTACAACAGGTATTAAAGGGTAAATATGAACCGGAAAAATACCCTGCCCAATTAATAGTTACAGCAGGTAAAACCGTTCATTGGTTTTTGGATGAAGGATCTGCCGGCAAATTAATTAAGCCGATTTCCTGATTAATCTTAGCCAGTCTCTTATCCCCTTGTAAATTTTTTTCGCCACTTCCTTTTGAAACTTTGAATCCAGGATTTTCTTCTCGTCGTCCACGTTGCTAAGAAAACCGATTTCAACCAACGCGTCTGGAAAATCAGTAGGTGCGTTTAAAGTAAAGTTGAAATTTCCGACGTTTCCAAACTCACTCAAATCAAGCTGCAACATCCGGTCTAAAATACTTGTCGTAAAAGACCTGTATCCTATGTGTTTGTAATATGTGCTAACACCTTTTACGCTTTCGTTTCCCGAAGAATTTAAGTGCAGACTGATTAATAAATGAGGCATTAGATTCTGTAACATCAGCACCCTGTCTACGTTATTGAAGGTCGTATCAGAAGTCCTTGTCATTATTACCTTCGCGCCCTTTCGTTTCAGGTACTTTTCCAGTTCGTTTGCAAACCGTATTGTATAATTTTTCTCCAGCACCTTGCTTGTTATTCCGTCTGCCCCGTTATTGGTGCCACCGTGACCAGCATCAACTGCAATAACTAAATGCTTTACTTTAAGTGCAGCAGGTTGTCTTCGCACCCTTATTGAAAGTATATTCTTTTTATAATTAATGCTGTATCCCCAATGCTGGTTGTGGGTTAACTCAATAACAACCCTTACGACATCATCTTCTACCTGGGTTAAGATTACATTTTTTATTTCTTTCGCACTTCGTAAGGTTGTTAGCCAGTTTGTATTGCTTTGTACTCCATAGAGGTCAACATAAATTTTAGCGGGATTTATTTCCATCCAGCTTTTGTAAGGTAATTTTTCATCGACATTTACATTTACATAATCGTACTCATCATCACCCTTTACACTAACAGAGTTGGTAAGATAAAAAGGTTTTGGTTTAAAATTGAAATCTGCTTTTACATCTGCTTTATTTATCCATGCAGAGTGGGACTTTGATATGTTGACGAAGTAACTGTCTTTAGTACTGTCAACTATTTGCAATAATATTCCCGTATCAATATATCCCGCTTTCGCGCTTCCAAGCCTGTCTTCGCCCAAGCCATATCCAAGCATTGTAAGCTTTCCACTTGACCGCGCATAAAACTTCTGCGGCAGGTTTGATGTCTGACCCGAAGCTATTAGGGAGAATAGTAAAAATGAAATTGCTAGTACTTTCATAATAAAA
>Ga0181466_1000540_pt1 | contig 14063 bp, 12 predicted proteins | sample InSIn4gowninarea_FD_119078 | JGI IMG/M metagenome (GOLD analysis project Ga0181466, IMG submission 119078) | Clean room microbial communities from NASA Spacecraft Assembly Facility at Jet Propulsion Laboratory, Pasadena, California, USA -... ... | reverse complement strand
TCGACTGTTAAGGCCGCCATCGAGAGGATGCGTAAGCAGGCTCGACTGTTAAGGCCGCCATCACCTTTAGGTGCTCGACCATAAGGGAGAGGATGCGGTAGCAGGCTCGACTGTTTTGGTTACTTATTTGAGAGGGGCAATAAGTAAACCCTAACCTTTAGGTACTCGACCATAAGGACCTTTAGGTGCTCGACCATAAGGGAGAGGATGCGGTAGCAGGCTCGACTGTTTTGGTTACTTATTTGAGAGGGGCAATAAGTAAACCCTAACCTTTAGGTACTCGACCATAAGCCCCCACCCAATAAGTAAACCCAAGAGGGCCGCCATCGAGAGGAGAGGAAAGATGCTATTCAAACCAATAAGGGGGGGGGTGTAATTATTCTTCCAATTGTTACGGTGAAGCTTGTAAATTGGGGGGTGTAATTATTAATTGTTACGGTGAAACTTGTAAATTGGGGGGGTGTAATTATTCTTCCAATTGTTACGGTGAACCTTGTAAATTGAAGGGTATAGCGATAAGCTTACAAGCGTTAACAGAATACCTCATGTGATTGATAAGTAAATGATTTTCACCCCAACTATGGAAGGCCAACCACGCCTACCATGGTGCCTAGCCCTCGGTGAATCCGTCCTCCCCGCCTTCATTTCATTTACTATTCCCTTGGTCATAGGAATTCTTGTGGAATCACTATGGGAGGGGCCTAACGGACCAAAGATGGTCGGTCAAGCCCATCGCTTCACCCCAGCACGAAAATCGGCGAGCCTATGAATACTGTCAGGTCAGGGCTAAGATTGGACTTCGAGCCGAGCTGTATCAGGACTATCCTGAGACTTCGGGGCAATGCCTCGAGAAACTGAATCCATGGCTGGAGACAGTTCATGCATGTCCCGAAGCGCGGGAGGTCATCCGATGACCGGACGCGTCCCATAGAGGGAAGAAATCGTCCCTTCAGTGATCGTCTGTTCGAGCTCTCTGCGTAGCCTGCGCCCGAGTTCAATCGATTCTATCGAGTTCAGGTTCTAGGTTTTAGGGGAATTTGGTGACTCGAATGGTTTTAGGCGGTAAGAGATTTCCCCAGTTCCATTCAAAGCTGAATATTAGGCGAAGTTTCACCAATCAGTCCACTCTTACTGTCCTCCCTCTGCTCTGGGTCCACTTCCTCTCCCTTATGGTCGAGCCGCCCCTGTTCAATGAATTTTCTTTCTTCATCCCTGTGTCTCTTCTGGTTCCTTGTGCCTGTACCCGGTCTCTAGGGCCTTGTCTGGGGCGTTTGCAAGTTCCGGAAGAGGGAGAACGGGATCCAGGGAGATAACCTAAGGGGGGGATATGATCCATGGGGAGGGGATAGCTCGAGTGTCATGGTGATGCTTGGCTGTTCCCTTCGATAGAAGATCGCCACTTCATTCCTTTTCATCATAGGGGTGATGTTCGTTTGACCAAGCTCTGGCCCTGGGATGGAGTGTAATGCGAGTGGGAGACGGGCCGCCTACTTCCCGTAATGTAGATTCATTGTATAATTCGAAGGTTGTTCCCGCACCCCACCAGGTGTGTCTAACGCACCCAACAATTTTCTCCAGAACGCACTCTACGCCGGAGTCGACGCGATGGCCCATTATCGCGTTCGCGGGACTATGTCTTTGCTCTCCCACCCATGAAGCATGGGCTTGTGGAATAGATCCAGCCCATTTAGGTGCCAGCCGTCCAGCTGGGCCAACAATTAGGATAGGTGCCATCCATCTTTTCTTTTGCACCTACGTATGGTTCGATGAACCGACCTTGTTTCGATGTAGAAGGAAGTGATTCTTCGATGCATCCGTTCCCTTCCAGAGAATGAGAGATATTATATATGTCATTATGGTTTTGGGTTTCACCCATATTTCTTTTTTTTCACACGGGGATTGGGGTGGGTGGGTAAATAGTTTCCCCACCCTTCCCTTCCAGAGAATGAGAGATATTATATATGTCATTATGGTCGATCCCCCATACCATGCTCTTCGAGTCTCGCTTCCCTTTCAGGTAGATAGAATGCTAGGGGTAGGCTTTCAAGAGAGAATGACGGGCTTTTTGGTCCCCGCAGGGAATTAACACGCCCAGGCTATATAGTAGGGGGCCAGGGAGGCCTCTTTCACACTTACGAAATGCCCGTGCCTACCATGAATCGATCAATCAGATTCGAGCCATATACCCTCTTTCCAGATGAATCACTCGGCTTGGCCTTCAATGAGTGGGAAAAGGGAGGACCGGAGGGCGATGGCGGCCCTCTTCGCGTTCCTCTCCTCTCCCTTATGGTCGAGCCCCCTAAAGGGTCCTTATCAGTCGAGCCCCCTAAAGGGTCCTCTCTTTTGGGGCAGGGGGTGCTTATTTGGTGAGGGGCCCCAAAAGAGAGTTGTTCGTCTCCTCACACGTTACCTCACCCTATATTTATTACTTAGGGGCGGAGCCACTCACTATTCATATGGTGAGGGGTCCTTGCACTAGGAAGCGCAAGCCCCAACCACCAGCTCTCCCCGGGCAGCAGCAAAAGTGACTGGATAGTTTTCTTCTCTGGGGCTTGTCGAGGAAGGCAAAGTTGCACCCGCATTGGTTGTTCCCCTAGCTGTCATTATATATGAATCTACACTATGAATAACTGGATAGATTTCTTCAACTGGATAGCCTTTTCGCAATGATCAATTCCACTACTCTACTTGTCACCGGCTCTCCTGCTCCCCTGCTCCCCTGGCTCCTATGGATAGGTTTCTTTGACTGGGTGGGCTTAGCGCACGTTGCCCACGTTACCCTAGTCGCGTTTTCCCCTATCTTTTGACCTATCTATATGGGTGGGTAAGTCTGGGTGTGGTTAAGTCAAAGTGAACCGCGTTACCCAAGCCTTTGAATCAAGTGAACCTAGCTTTTTCGCCTGCTGGATAGCCTTAATGGTTGTTCCCCTAGCTGTCATTATCATAGAAGTGATTGGATATATTCTCTTTCTTGGAGAAAAGGGATACCGGGCCCGAGGAAGGCGTAGCTTGCCTGGATAGATTGATTGGTTTGATTCGCTTCCCAACCACTAGACCCTAGACCTTGACCCTCGACCCTCGAACTCCGTACCTGCCTCACTCCCGAGTAGCTATCTTTCTCTGTACCACCTAAGCTTCTAACTGTCCTGCTTCACTGCGTGCCTTCCTTCCTCTAGCTCTATGCCCTGCCTCACCCTACTACTTAGTTTATGGATGGAGGGACTGTTGCCTGCCCTTACCAACCCATTGAGTCAGCCCGGAATGCCTAGTGGGTAGACACTATCGCTATTCACCAACCTTTCACTTGACCGGCTCTATTACCTGCTGAACTTAGAGCATTGTTGGTTGCACGGGCGTTCAACAACAAACAAACCACTTGCTGAATGAATCTTAGGAGGTACGACTATAGAATACCCGGGCAGGATGGGATGGGATGGGATGGAAGAATGGACGGAGGTTAACACTTAGAACTTTGAATATTGACCCGCTATGCCCCTGATGCTTACTTACCTTATACTCTTACCATTTCAAGGGACCTCGTTCACCTATAGATACTGCCTGCTCTTACTTACTGCATTGGATCGAATGGTGGGATGGAGGGATGGAAGGGAAGGTCCGGAGGGTCTTGCGCTTCCGAGTGCAAGGACTTCAACATAGAGCATTTTGGACGGGCCTTCAGACAGCTAGGAGATGCTTTCATTTTAGTACCTGTGACATAAATGCTTCTTCTTTCAAAAACCTATAGTATATATACTCTGCCTGCCTCACTTATTTGTTTGGATGAAAGGAATATATGAAATGCCGCTCCGCAAATCGAGTTGACTATAGCAAAATTTGAGTTATCAACCTTATGCCGCCTCCGAACCCTGATCAACACGGGTGTTATATAGCAAAAACCGCATCTGAGAAGGTTCATCGCTACGCCCTTTGACTTTCAAATTATGACACCCAGGCTCAAGCCGGAAGGAATTAGGAAATGAATCGAGTTGGATAAATCAAAATGTGAGTTCGGGAACCCAGATGAAATCAGATGCCTACGAACCCGTCAAACCACGTAATGCCTTTGTCCAAAGCGTGTTTGAATACGTTTTTAGGATTGACCGGACCGGACCAACCTGGTACCTATTGAAGATGGGAATCTTGTATTGTTCCTCAACTGTTGATCTTGGGCCTTTATATATGTCATTTCAGGCAGGCTTTATATTGACTTTTCAATGCTTACTTTATACAGGAAATGGAGTAGCATAGGAACCACCAGTCAAGTCACAGTCCTTGGATCCTTGGAACTGTCGGATTGATTCTATATAGCTAGAACTTATGAAAGAAACACGGCTGGATGGTCAATAGTCAATAGGGTTTTTTCCCTTTCTCACAATTCTCATGCTGCTGGAGGATGACATGGCACGACACGGATTCTCATTTTCACTCCTTTGCGCAGTTGGACAGCTCTGTTTTGGTATGGGATCGTGGAAACTGCTTGGATTGATTCTAGAACCTTTAGCAGCAGATATCGTGCAACTACCGGATGGATTGATTCACTAAAGCCAGAACTTAAGAGAAATCTTATGGAGGTGGGTGGGCACGAAGAACATTGCTATGAACCTTCTCAGCTTCGCACTTTGACTTCACGTGTGACCGTGCTACCAACCTTTTGCTTTCCTTGAACTACCTAACCTTACTTCACTTAGTTGATAAATAGATGGAGTGCTGCCCACCCATGACTTGATCTTAGAAGCACCGGATGGATGGGTCAATTAGCCGAAAGAGAGTTTCCCATTAGCCGCTGATATCGTTGAACTGCCACCAGATAGCTTCTTGATTATGGTCCATCAGAGAAGAGAGGTTGGACGGGCTTCAGACATTGATAGGATATGATGGATGCCCAGACCAACACTGCCAGGATATGCTTTGATCAGACAGATCACACTTACTTAATAAGCGCTTAGGAGGGAGGTACAACTATGAACCCTTTTAGCATGAATGGCATGAAACCTTCTTACCCTTATACCTTACTTCTGTCACTTATTACCTGCTGCCCACCCATAGACTTAGACCTGTTAACCCTATACCCATCGGATGAATGAATCTTAGGAGAAAGGAGGTCAGGTACAGCTATAGACCCGAGCAGATTGATTGAATGGCATTGCAGGCATGATACAACCTTCTTACCCTTACCTCCCCCTTACTTCTGTGTTTCATAACTATATGCACTAGACCAATTGGATGAATGAGGCGCTTAAGAGATATCGAGCGCTAGGAACCCTTCTAGTCTCTGGGCAGAATGGCACGGCACGCACGGATTCTATCATTTACCCATACCCTTTGCGCAGTTGGAAAGCTCTGTTGTTTGTGTGATGTGGCATCGTCTGCCCTATTGATTCATTCATTACTGACAGAACCTTTAGCAGATATACTGGGAACTGCCGCATTGATTCATTACAGCCAGAAAGAACTTCAGAAAAATGAAGGGATGGATGGACGGGCGGGCTTCGGATACAGCAATTCAACTTGATAACCAACACTTGCTGCTAAGACATATTCTTACTTATACCATTAGATACTTCTCTTGTCGGGCCCCGGCCAGTTCTTAATTAAGACCCAACATTCATTGCCAGGATATTGATTGATTGATCCCAGTCAGCTAGGTCACTAGGATATTGACTATTTCTCCTACCCTTGTCTTCTGGGTACCACGTATGAAGAACTTATGGTACCCATGTTCCCGCCGAGGAGCCAATACGATACTCGGAATCCATGAGAACCCTATTGCTAGGAATATGTAATATATAAGAAACTAGAATGTCCATTTCAGAGGTTTCTATCTCATCAGGTTGGTTCAAAATAAGTCAACGCTGCAGCTTCTCTAGCAGCAGTGGATTCTGTTGATCCAGTGGATACATCCGATAGGCCACCCTTTCAATAGCAAATTGACCATCCCATAGAACTGTCTCTCCCTGCTATGTCATTGGTCCGTGTGCCCCGTTCGTTGTACAACCCCCCTACACATCATCTTCCTTCGTCCGGTGGACCACCACATACAGAAACATCTAGCCAGCAGCCAGCCCGCCACCATGTGGGTAAATGTATGATTTGGTAGGACTAAAATGAAAGGATCGCAGAGATTTCCTTCCTAGAATGCAGTGGGTTCTAAGTGATTCCGAGTATCGGCAAGGCTCCTCGGTGAGAACAATAGGTCATAGTGGTACCCAGAAGGTGATATGTGGTACTCATAAGAAGTCATAAGGTAAGGTAAGGTAAGGTAATAGGAGAAAGGGTTAATAGCAATGCTGTGCCAACCCACCCAAGCAAGCCTGTCCAATCTCTAAGTTCTGGTTTGTGAGCCGGTCTAGAAAGGATAGTGAACACAATTGTTGGTAGCATGGGACAAACATGAATTCAGTAGGCCAGCATAATGAAAATGGGTGCATCCTATATAATCCTATTGATAAAGGCCCGATATGACATAGGTAGTATGGAGAAAGAACATATATAAAGGCCAGGCGCGGAGCGGTGAGGTGCGGAGCAATAAGATCCCCATATCAAATTCCGGTTTGGTCTGTGTAATAGATTCTTCGTGAGTGCTGCATCCGAAACAAAACATAAGTCTTCATGTGGGTTATGCCCAAGCCCGTAAGTTCTCAATGTGGAGTCTGGCTGTCTATCTCCTAACTGTATTCAATCCAAGTTGGCTGTTAACACGATTGGCTGTTGGTCGCTTCGTTGTAGGTCGAAGAGAAAGTCAAAGTGTAGGCTGAAAAAGAAAGGTAAATATGCTCTAAGTGCCCAAGCCCTTGCAATCTAAAGATTCCGGCTATATGAAAAAAGGGTAGTAGTTCCCACCCACGCCACGACTGAGCTGTCCAAAAGAAAGTCATCCTGTAGGTAGGCAGAGAAATCCCTCTCCTTAGCAGTCGAGTGTACTAACGCACCCTCACCCATCGGAATGAGTGAGTGACTCCGTCGATGGCGGCCTTAACAGTCGAGCCCCTGCCGGTCCTCACCATCGGAATGGTGAGCCCCTACCGGGCCCCGGGGATTGGGGTGGGTGGGTAAATAGTGGTCGAGCCCCCTAAAGGGTGATGGCGGCCTCTCGATGGCGGCCTTATCAGTCGAGCACCTAAAGGTCCTTTTGGTCGAGCACCTAAAGGTTAGGGTTTACTTATTGGGTGGGGGGCTTATGGTCGAGCCTGCTTGCGCATTCAATTTACTTATTGGGTGGGGGGGCTTATGGTCGAGCACCTAAAGGTCCTTAACAGTCGAGCCTGCTTGCGCATCCTCTCGATGGCGGCCTTAACAGTCGAGCACCTAAAGGTCCTTATGGTCGAGCACCTAAAGGTGATGGCGGCCTTATCAGTCGAGCCTGCTTGCGCATCCTCTCGATGGCGGCCTTAACAGTCGAGCACCTAAAGGTCCTTATGGTCGAGCACCTAAAGGTCCTTATCAGTCGAGCCCCCTAAAGGGTGATGGCGGCCTTAACAGTCGAGCCTGCTTGCGCATTCAATTTACTTATTGGGTGGGGGGGCTTATGGTCGAGCACCTAAAGGTCCTTATCAGTCGAGCCCCCTAAAGGGTCCTTAACAGTCGAGCCTGCTTACGCATCCTTGGCGGAGGTTTTTCAAGATCTCCCTAATAATTAGGCCCCACGAGGAGGCGGAGGTTTTGACAGGCTATGGAACCGACCTTTACGACCTCAAAGGTATATTATAGGTAAGGTTAGGAAATATGGATACAGATCGAGCAGTACGCGCACGCTCACTCTTCACCGCCCCTCACTCATCATAGAATAGCATATGAATTCTCCTTCCAATCAAAATATCCATTAGTAAGAGAAGCCAGTCAGCTAGCTCAAAAAGAAAATAGCATATACAAGACCGAGATCTTACCTACGGGATACTGCCGGGCTCCTCATGCAGTCAGGATATCCAATAGCTCTTAGGCCAGGCAGTTGTTTCGTTAAGCTGCTCTTAGGTCAGTTGGTTCATTAAGCCGCTCTACTAAGGTAGGCCGCGATTTGACCTACGGGATACTGCCGAACTCCTCCTTCCAATCAAGAACAATATCCAGACAAGGCTCCTCGCTCACGATCGTAAATGAAGCTAGCCAGTCAGCCAGCTAAGGCTTTTCACTAACGCTCTTAGGCCAGTGACTTAGAATGGGACTGACTGATAGGCCGATTTCTTTCGTCCAGTAGAAGGGTAGAAAAGAGACCCAACCTTGAAACTGATTGAATGGAAACGAGCCTGCACCCACTCAACTAATTGAATGGGACTTATGGGACTGACTGGGACTGACCTGCACCTGGGACTGACCTGCACCTGGGGCTTAGACTGATTGACTGAGAATGGGACTGACTGATGATTGGGACTGATAGGGCTGATTAGGCCAGCGCCCCACTCATTAGGCCAGTATAAGAGACCCATCCAGTAGAACCTATCTTTCCATCCGTTAGAAAAGCCAGTAGAAGAGACTCTTTCGCCCAACTGATTGAATGGCTTTCCATCCGTTAGAACTGATTGAATGGGTTGGATGTGCCATGATTTCTTGTGATGATGCCATGATGTGATGATGTTACATGATGATGACATGATGATGCTATATCTTTCAGTTTCAGCCAGGATGCATGATACTTATCAGTTGTTATTCATGCTACATATGTTTATGGTTCGTGATGGTTGTATTATGCTCATTTAGGATGAAGAATGTGTTTAAGATTACATTCATGTTATACTTGCAAAACCCTGCTAATACATAGATTCAAGTCCAATGATGTGTCCTAATCTTTCCTACCATACTGGGTCTAGGTGTTTCTTTGATCTCCTAATATTTCTTTGTCCATATGTTTTAGCCCGTTATACATCCATACTTCGTTTTTCATCCGTATCCATATTTTCATCACCCTATTGACGAAGGTTTACTTGTTACCAAAAGAATGGAATCTCTTTTCCCAGTTGTATTTCGTTTAGAGCGTAATGCCTTATAGCCAAAGTCTGGATTACACTACACTGGTGTGACCTACTCTATCAGAGATGGATTGAGCGAGTGTTTTGTAAACACTTACAGGAGCTATAGTACCAGTCAGCATTCCCTATCCTCGTACCTATCATTCGGGATGCCCATATTCCCTATGCCTATCATTGGGAGGATACCTATCCTCGTGCCTATCATTGGGAGGATTATAGTCTTTGTGCCATCATCGGAAAGACTATGCATACTGCAGCAGATATCCTATATGTACCTATATACTTTCCAACATTTGAAGATGAAGATTGAAGGGAACCAAGTGAAAGCTCATGTATTAGACTCTCCCCTTTGGCTTACAACTGGATGGTTACTTATGATTCATAGTCCATAAACATATACATGCAAGTTCCTTAGTCAATCCACTTATCTAGCCAATCTCCATCTCCTTCCACCTCACCAAAGAAAGACTTAGGCTCTCTACCACAAACCCTTTCAGGTCATATTAGGGCGCAACATTAGAACTTGAATCCCCAAATAGCAGGTTAAGGAAATAGAAAGGTATATTTAAGTAGTTGACTTTTGCACATCATCCTGAGTATTGTATTGCCATTATGGGTCATGGATGACGTAGTATTGATACATGTATATGAGATGTTATGATGTTATATTGCTTTACTACTTTGATGCATCTCCTTCATATATGATACATGTCTATCTGCCACCTGTGGGGCTTCTTGTACCACAGACTGTATGGGTACATGAAGATACTTTGTCACTTTTCAATTCTGCGATTTCCCCAAGTTCTACATCATTTTTCAGACAAATGGTCAAGGCTATGCTTAGATTATCATATGATATACCACGATATGTGCTATTATTCAGATGCCAGTGCTTTTGATGTGCTTTCAGTTATGCAGTTATGTGCCATATCTTTCTATTTCAGCACTATATGTAATGCCATACTTTATGATGTGATGATGCCATGTGATATATGCTACATTCAGAGTTCATGCTTCAGTCAGATGTGTTGTTCCAGTTCATGCTCAGATATGCTTTATATATTGCTCATGATAGTTTATAGTGTTTATGGTGAGTGTGTACTTGATGCACTTCAAGGCGACATAGACTTTCTAATTCATGATGCTTATTAGTCTTCCTTATAAATACTACACCTACCTGAGTGTTTCCTTAAATGTCAAAACCACCCTTCTTTGGTCCCCCCACATTTTTTGATCCTGTTATACATCCATCTCCGTTTATATATCATCCATATCCATCTCTCGGTTACCCATTGATTAAGGCTTGCTTGTTGTCCGACAAAGTGTGACCTTACCTATTCCCAGTTGTACTTTATTAAGTGCTAAATGCCTTAGCCAAAGTACTGGACCTCACTACACTGGTGAGGCCAACTCTAACAAAGAGTAGGTTGATGCAAGTGTTTTTTCAACAATCACATGAGTGGAATCAGCCATCATTCCTTAGAATCCTTGTGCTGCACACTGGAAAGATTCTGCAGAATCAGTTTGAGAAACCCTCTCCTCTCCTCTCCTCTCCTTATCAGTCGAGCCCCCTAAAGGGTGATGGCGGCCTCTCCCTTTTGGTCGAGCACCTAAAGGTCCTTATCAGTCGAGCCTGCTTACGCATCCTCTCGATGGCGGCCTTAACAGTCGAGCACCTAAAGGTGATGGCGGCCTTAACAGTCGAGCCTGCTTGCGCATTCAATTTACTTATTGGGTCTCAAATAAGTAACTAAAAGGCGGTGGTCGAGCACCTAAAGGTTAGGGTTTACTTATTGCCCCTCTCAAATAAGTAACCAAAACAGTCGAGCATGCTAACGCATCCTCTCCTCTCCCTTATGGTCGAGCCCCCTAAAGGGTCCTTATCAGTCGAGCACCTAAAGGTCCTTATGGTCGAGCACCTAAAGGTCCTTATCAGTCGAGCCCCCTAAAGGGTGATGGCGGCCTCTCCCTTTTGGTCGAGCACCTAAAGGTGATGGCGGCCTTAACAGTCGAGCCTGCTTGCGCATCCTTAACAGTCGAGCCTGCTTGCGCATCCTTATCAGTCGAGCCCCCTAAAGGGTCCTGGACAGTCGAGTGTGCTTACGCACCCTCACCATATGAATAGTGAGTGACTCCGTCCCTTACCTTCCTTCCTGACCTTATAGCTCGCTCTTTGAGGGGAATATGAGGGTGAGTAAGCGAACTCTCGACCAGGGGGAGAGGGATAACCTGACCTACCTGTGTTTTCTCTATTCTTTTTAGCCCACCCAGATGAAAAATAGCAGGAATGAAAATACCCACCCTTACCTATAGATTTCTATCACACTCTTCACCTAATACCCCTCTTATTACCTCTCCAATTACTTGCTTAGGAATTACCCACAACCAATAGAAAGTCTAAGATCTAGGAGCAGTAGCATAGAAAGTAATAGCTTAATAAGGAGGAGTAGATGCATAGTCTGTCCCCTATTGAACCACCAGCATATACAGGAGGAGCATGACCAGTTTCAGCATATGATATAGGACCAGTAGAAGATGCACTCTGTGGGACAATAGCTTATTAATAACCAGTTGTCTAAGAACCATCAGACTAGTTTCCACCGAGTTTAGGGTGTGTTAGGTACTCTATCCCTTTAGCTGGATTTCAGAAAGTGTTTATGCTTGGTGTCTGATCCGGTGTTGGAATGATGGAATTGCTGATCGTGTGGTTTTATGGATGGAAACACATGGTAAACATTGTGGGTGATTGTTACTGATAGGGATGCCTGTCTAATTCATGGGTTTTTGGGCTCTGTGATGTGTTCCCTGCCTGTAAATAGAATACTAAGGGCAAAGCTAAGTTGTATCGGTGTGGAGTAATGAGCAATAAAAAGAGATATAAAAGGGTGTTCTGGTTGCCCAAGTGCGAGATGGATACGCCCGGCCAGTAGTTATAGTTGCAGTTCTTTATCGAGACGCATAGTCTACATGAGGATAGGTAGCAGTACTAGTCCCAATAGTATCATAGGGATCATCTTATCCAGATCGATAGGGATAATAGTGCGTTGGTAATCTAGTGCATAGCTGTTAGATGGCTTGGTGTAGTTCCATACCCATACTAAGTAGGAGTAGTTGGAGTCTAATAATAGGTTGTTAGAGAAGCTACGGTGTCTGTAGGAGTTCGAGATGTATCCCTCACCATATGAATAGTGAGTGACCCCTAAATAATATAGGGCCCTGTTCTCTAGGCCTAATGAAGTAGCTTGAGGAAGTAGCTGTAGGAGCAGGAGGAGCTTGAGGAAGGAGCTTATCCTCTAAAACCCCACCTGTCTTTCTTGTTGGATATTGCTCCCCCTTTCCTGTCCTGTATCCCCTTCAGTCTTCTCTCTCGGTGTTGTTGTTTTCGAACCGTTAGCACCATCCATCCTGCCCTGCCTGCCTGCCTTCTGTCTGTCTGTAAGTGTTCGGCCCCCGGAGTTTATTAGAAGGGGTCAAGCCATCCCGCCATGCGATAAAGCCCCATGCGATCCAGCCAGCCAGCAATCGAAAAACAATCCCGATCCCGCCAGCCAGCAATCCTTCCGTCCTTCCATCCTTCTATCTTCGGCTTATTAACTTCAGCTTCAGTAAGTATAAGCAGCTTTAGCAGCGTAGGCTCAGCGCTTGTTGCGTTCGTCAGAAGGATGCGTCATAAGTCGTAGCGTCAGAAGGATTAGTCAAACCAAACCTGTCCTGTCCTTTGCACCCAACCAACCCACCTTCCTTGTTGCGTCAGTGTGGTGGTATCCCCCCTTTTCCCTCCATTCGTCAATTTCCATTGTCCCGCTACTAAGTGTGGTAACCCATAAGGCTATGCGATGGTTGGGTGGTGCCTGGATGACTCAATAGCGTGAGTCCCCTGATGTCTGAGGTCTCTCGAGGGGTATTGAAGGGCTGCCTGCTCTGTGTTCCCTGCAGGCTAAACCGAAACCGTAGAATGTGAGTCGAACCATGGGTAGCTCTTACCGGAAAAAGATCAAAATTAGCTCATGCTCTCAGGAGGTTGGATTTGCCCAACCATCCGTATTGGTATAGTCATGTTCCCCTTTCCCGTCGTTATTTCCCCTGTCTTGTGGTCCGTTGGCTCTCGATGTTCCGATTGTTAGCTCTCGATGAAGAGTGGCCACACTAAGCTTCCAATTGGCTTTTATGATTGGTATGGTTGATAGTGTAAATCCCTCTCTCTGTGTTTGGTGTGACTCAAATTACCCCTAAAGTTGTTAACGCTTATGGCAATAAGTCAAAAGGAAGGCAAGGTCATAAGGTAAAGGAAGGGCTGCACAGTGTTCCCTGCTGGCTGAACCGAACCGTAGAATGTGAGTTTCACCACGGGCGTTAGGATAATCCCCCCAAGAAGCTGTGAAATCGGTCACGCTAGAGAAGGCAAGGGACGGAGTCACTCACTCATTCCGACCTTAGTGACGAGAGGGGCCACCCAATAAGCATCTTTGATCAATTCTTCGAGAGAACGTAATGACATATATAACGAGCATCATTCAATCTCTCAAGAATGACTAATGAATCACATCGAATCTGGTATGACACATATATCGATGCAGTCATTCATTATATACGTAATTACGCTTTAGCAGATCATGCATATATGGGCAACGGATCTGTACCTTACTTCCCTTCATGCTCATGGAGATGCCGTTTCTTTATATACGCTATTTCTAATGGAGCCACTTGTGGTAATCGATATAATCCAAAACGAATAGTTTCTTCTGCTCAACCCTCCGCCTCAGGGGATTGGGGTGGGTGGGTAAATAGTGGTCGAGCCTGCTTGCGCATCCCCAAATGGCCAAATTATTAGGGTTATATTCAGTCTACGCAGGGGAAAAGGCTTGGGCGTGTAAAGTAGCCGTAAAACGCACGCAAATGGCCTTTCAGACTGGATTCCACGTCTGATTCATGCATCTGGACAACTACCGCAACATAGATAAGATATTTCAGTCATTCCGCTAATGGAATCAGGATGCGTAAGCATGCTCGACTGTTAAGGGATAGAGTACCTAACACACCCTAAACTCGGTGGAAACTAGTCTGATGGTTCTTAGACAACTGGTTATTAATAAGCTATTGTCC
>Ga0181466_1000485_pt1 | contig 14116 bp, 13 predicted proteins | sample InSIn4gowninarea_FD_119078 | JGI IMG/M metagenome (GOLD analysis project Ga0181466, IMG submission 119078) | Clean room microbial communities from NASA Spacecraft Assembly Facility at Jet Propulsion Laboratory, Pasadena, California, USA -... ... | reverse complement strand
AGTGTTTCCATCTAGCAGATATTCCAAGTTTAACTTAAAAAAGACGTAGTCGTACAAATACAAAAGGTAACTGACCACTGGTCATCAATCTGTCTGTCTTCCCAGCGCAGACGAGAGAAAGAAAAAAAGATGGTAAAGTAGGTACCCAGACCACACACACACACACACTTACTCACAAAATCTTTCTCCCATATCAATTACCCATATGCAGCCCATTTATGATCCAAAAAAACTCCTTCCTCCACCCCGCTTCCCTCGCCATGCTAATATATGTAACCCTCACCCACACACCTGACTATGCAACCTAGATGACAGATTCCCTCCGCCTTCCACCCCCTAAACCTGGTCTCCAGATTGAGACGATCATTTCTTGACGATAACAGCAGAAAAATAGCAGAATAAAGGAAGGAAAAAAAAAGTTTTTTGTACCGCTTGAACCAAGGCGGCATGAATGATGCTAAATATAAGAAAACTGGCAGGCAGCAGGTATACAAAATGACCCAGGCAAGGAAAATAAAAAAGTGACGGCGTGTCTGAGATACGGGTTGAGAAAAACCCCAAAAATGTGCAAGAGCCATCCTCATCCCGCCTTGTCATACAAAGCAAGCGTCGTGGTGAGAAGACATATCTACTCAACGTGACCAACCCCATTCTCCCCATTCACCACATTGTGAAACCGCTCCGGAGCCGGACTCGACTTTTTCACGGGCGGATCGAGAATCGTAGGACTGGAAAGGGGTTCCAAGCTCTGCACGGGCGGAAAGACGGGGGTCTCAGACATGTGGTGGCTGGACAGTGGTCTCATGCCGTCATGTTTCGAGGGCGCGGGGATCGGGTCTGGGAGCATCTGTGCGGGCATCTGGGATGAGGGCGAGGGCGCTATGCGCATGGGGGCTGGGGCGGGAGACGACATTGTTGTTGGGAGGGGCGCTGGCGAGCTGTGCTTTGTGGGGGAGAAGGAAGGGCGGTGGGCGGAGGAAGGCGGGAAGGAGGAGTGGGGGCTGTTGAAGTTGAAGCTTGGGGGGAGCCCGTTGTTGTGGCGCGGTGAGGCGACGGGCGAGTGCTTTACTGGTGAGCCGCCTGCGCCTGCTGCTGAGGCTGGGCGGCTGAAGCTGCGCGAGTAGGGTGCGGGTTGCGGTGGGCCAAAGGGATTGGAGTTGAAGGGGTTGGGGCCACCAAAGGATGTGCCGTTTTGCTGCGGTTGCGCCATGTGCGAGCCCTTGGTTGGACTGCTGGGTATCCGTTGGAGATTGTAAGGTGGAGGTGAAGATGTAGGGGATGCGTGACGGGGTCGTATTGGTGACGACATGCTGCCGTTCGCGCCCTTGGTGGGCGATCCGTACGCAGCCTCTGATCTCTGTATACCAGGCGGACCAAGAGCTTGACCCCGAGGAGACAGGCTTGGACCATCGACCCAGGGTTGCGCGGGGTGCATGGACGGTTGGAAGGCTTGCGGAGCAAACGATTGCGGCGCTGGTATTTGGATGGAGTCGAGCCCGGAGGACACAGCACCATTTTTTTGCACTTCGTTGGATGAGGGTGATTGTGATGTTAGGCGTAACTTGAGAGACTGAGGTTTCGGTCGATCTGCGTCTGCCTCTTTGCGTTTGCAAGAAGTGCAGACGAACACGAACTTGGGGTCTTCGGTCTGATCATCCGTGATTCCATGGCAATTCATATGTTGCCAAACATTGCACTTCTCACATGATATCTGAGGCGTGTCGTCGTTCTGTCAGTGTTAGTGTTGGATGAGAAGAGTTAGGCCAGGAAGCCTACCAAGTTGGAACCATATTTGCCGCACTTTTCGCAATCAAAGAACCAATCCTCTTCCTCATTTAGTCTTTTAAGATCGCTTTCGTGCTTCTTCATCATGGCCTTCAGGTGTCGCTCCGATAGCCTCGCGTTGTTTGAAGCCAGCTTCTGCTCATTTTCTTGTAGTTTGCGCAGCTCCTCCTCTTTCAGAATTTTGGCAGTCTCCCGCTCCTTAAGCCGCTGCTCGCGCGTCATTCTCCGGGAATCCTGTGCCTCCTCAAGCTTCTTTTGCTTCTCTTGCTCGGCTTTGGCCATGGCCAGTTCTTCTTGCCTCTTGCGTTCTGCTGTCTCGGCCTCCTCAACCTCCTTTTGCTTCTCAAGACGCGATGAAATTCGGGATGAGCGTTTGGCCATGGCGAGTTTTTGCATATTTTCCAGTTCCTTCATCTTGCGAGCCTGCTTCTTCGCTTGCTCTTCAGCCAGACCCTCCATGACAGGGATGACATCTTCCTGGAGACGTTTATACAATATCTTCTCGTTTGGATCTCGGCTCTTCCGAATACTGTTCATGTACTCCTGGTAGTCTTCCAGGGTGACGCAAAGGCATTCCCACTTCTTGCCCCCAAAGCCATCGTCTGCTTCTTCCGATTGCTCGTTCGCTGCTTGCTCCTCCCCAGTAGCCTCCTCGGGCTCGGGAGTGAGCACCCTTTGCCGCTTGCTTGCCCGTGAGCCTCTCGACTTCTTTGGCTTCGGTTTCGATTTGGTCTTTGTAGGTTCGGGAGGGGGCGGGGGATCCGTCATTCGGTACATGCGATTGTCGTCAAGAATAAAGATGGACCTCTCCTGTGAGTCCCAGCCGGTGGGCTCCATGCGCTAGAGTCGGCGTTAGCTACGTTCCACACAGCAAGTAATATGGTGCTTACCCAGAGCGTCTGCTCGCCATCTGTCGCAGCTATTCTCTCTCTTATTGTGTTGGGGTTGTTGAGTGTCCACACGGATAATTGCTGTAGCACGCGTATCTTTGTGAAGACGTCGAAATCGTTAAATTTGAGGGGCTCCTCGTCCTCGCCATAGGGGTTTCTGGCGGGCGCCTTGGCGACATACTGCCGGCGGGTGTATTCATCGAAAATCTCGGGTCTGGCATCGTGTTAGCGGTCGCGCGACATGCGCAATGGCAGAGACGTACGTGAGGCCCTTATGTGACGACACATGCTTCAGCAGCGCTAGACCAATCTGTGCCAGTTTCTCAGAGGGCTGGGGCTTGAGGCATTCGGATTCCAGTTCCTATACGTTTGTAAGCACATATCCAGTCGATCACACGTCGCCGCAGCCTCAGTGGAGTTGGGCGCAAGTTGACGTACCTCGATGTCAAGGTCCTTGTCGATCTTGACCGCATCGCCAAACAGACTGATGTACTGCGCCAAATTGGCAAACTGCCACATATTGCGCAGTTTCTGTAGTGTGCTTGGCTCCTCGGCAGGTGCTTCGACCTCCATTTCGTCGGCGGCGCGTTTTCGAGACGGCATGGCTGCGATGCCTCGCGTGCGGCGACGCGTGTAATTAACGGTGCGAGGACGGCGAGGGTATGAGGGGATTGGCGGTCTATTCGTATATTCAGGTAGTGATGAAGGATGTGGTGGTCGTCGGTCGTCGCGTGGTCAAGGCGGTGATGTGAGAGCGGCTCTACCACTTTGGTGTAGTAGAGAGCACGAAGTCGCGACGGTGAATCGGAAACCCGCCTTACCGTTTTCGGACTCCCGCGGATCTTGCGCCAGGTTTAGGGGAGCCTCAAGCGGTATGGTGGCTGTTCGATCGATGACCTCTACGCCTATGACACGCATGTGACGATTGTAAGCTGGCATTTGGGTAGGAATGGCTCTTTTATCATGAGTGCTGATGAGGGGGGTTTTTTTTTTCTAAATTTTATTAATTGCCTATTGTATGCTATCTACTGTACTTCCAAGGCTGGGCCGTGTTTGTACGAACATGTCCGTTTGTCAAAAAGTCGGACTCAAAGCAAGACGTATCAAACTGCGTCACATTTCGCATCTGTCGAAATAACGAGGGCTTCCACGCGAAATTATCATTACGCGTTGGTCCTGAGGATGACGACCCAAGACCTATTTACAGCGGGTGGGTGGAAACTCGGCTGAATCTCACATTCGGCCACGTCAGCCACGCGAGCACGCGCCACAGCTGTGTGGCTGAAAAGTGGGGTGCCAGGGGCATCTGCATATTGCCCAGCTGCATAGTCAGCAGTAAGCTGTTTCGGCGTGTCAACGGTTATGTTGGTTCTTTGTGTGCGTGAGACTACAGGTGCAAGAAGGACTTTAGCGCAGCATGGCATCATGTGTAGTCGTTCAGTAGGGACAAGCCCGTCACAGGTACCTGACAAGGTGTTGGACTAAAAATACATCAACCCTCACCATAGGTATACCCAGATGTCCGTTCCTGCGGAGTCCAGCCCTAGCCTAACCGTCTTAGCAATCGGCGTCGTCGGATCCTTGTTCAGTGTGGCTCGCTCAGGGCTGCGGGTCAGCGCCGCCATCCCGCTGTTCTTGAACCACTACTCGTAAACTTTCCTATACACACGACGAGCGCCCTTGGAATCCTGCGCTGAGCTCACCTCTCCCACCAACGCCCGTCTCCGCCCTCACTACCGTTCCACACTCGCTTATCCGCTATTCGGACCCTGCATGATCGCGCGATAGCCCATCGAGAGAGCTGAAGCTGGGGCAGATGCCGAGTTCCAGGACGTAAGCCAGACAGGACGCTCCAATGTCCTACCCAGATCCCAACCACAGCCGACCACATACCGACCAGTCAATACCTTTGCAAGACCTCAATCGCCCGCCAGACGAACCAGGCAATCCCGCGCCGCATCAGCATAGGCGCACGCTTAGCGACCGCGGGCGCAATCTGCTCAGACAGACGGGCGCGATAGCAACAGGACACTTTCGAGATGCGCAGTACTCTCCCATCGCCGAGGTATCGCCCAGCCCCACGCGATATGCGCCCCGCCCACAGATAAACACCAACGTCGCTCCCGCGAGCAATAGCATACGGAGGATAGAAGATGACGGGCCTGGCTCGCCCTTGGACGCGACCGCATTCCAGAATGCCATCGGCTTTGGCATGGGTATGGAGTTCCAAGGCAACACATCACCACCCATGCCCACGCCAGGGTCGCAAATGTCATACACACCCTACGAACACGAATCATATCCTCAAAGAGCAACCTCGGAAGACCAAGGCTACTTTTCTCCCACCTACGATGATACCGCCCGCCTGACAGACCCGCGCCATCTCCAACCCATAAGCGGAGCGGCAGCCCCTTCCACCCCAATCGAGCAGGACCGCTCTAGTTTCCAGAGCGTGCGCTTTCTCAGTCCGGGAGATGCCTCGCCAGGTGCTCGCCTTGGCGACGATATTGGACAGGCCGAGGCTGCGACTGGCAATTCGAGAGATTCGAGAGGAAGGAGCCGATCGCTATCGCCCGGTCAATTTGGTTCGCCTCTGCATCGAGCTGGAACTATCATGCGGAACATGTCCCAACGTGTTGTCAATGTTACCAACGATTCCTCTGTTGCTGAGCGGACTATAAGAAGAAAGTCGTCGGTGCGCCACGCCCGCCTTCCCGGTCCTCCGCCATTTCCAGCATTGCCAGAGTACGCCACGGATGGCCCGACATCGCCTGTTCCATCCACACCAATAGAGAAGCCACCTTCGCCTATCGTTTACTCAAGAACACCAAGTTGGCAGCGTCCTCCAAACCCTTTGCGTGGGAAAAGCCTGGGCATCTTCCCTGCCGACAGCAAGTTGAGGATCAAGTTATGCGATCTATTGGTGCATCCCGTCACTGAACCGCTGCTTCTCGTACTCATTGTCATCCAAACCATCCTCTTAGCCGTCGATGCGCGCGACAAGGCCGAGTACAACCCTGACCACAGGAAAGATATTTCCAAGTTCACACCTATCGACTACGCTCTGCTAGTTCTCTTCGTCGTGTACACAGTGGAAATAATCATTCGCATCATAGTGTCTGGCTTCATTATCAATCCTGTCGAGTACAGTACCATCAACCGTCAGGTTGGGCTAAGAGAAGCTGTCATGAACAAAGCAGACCAGATTTTCGGCGGGTTTCAGCGACAACCATCACAGAGAAGAAGTGGTACCAACACAGACCCTACCCGAGATCCCCAGCAGCCTTCAGTACTGCGCACCTTTACCACTGCACAGATGCACCCAGATGTTGGTCTGGATGATGCACGTCAACAACAACGTATTCGTCTGGCGCATCGCGCCTATCTGAGGCATTCCTTTAACCGGACTGACTTCGTGGCAGTAGTCTCGTATTGGATTGCCTTTCTTTTGGGTGCATGGGGTATCGAAAATAGTCGGGTAATTCTTGTTTTTGATATGCTGAGCTGTTTGCGTATTATCCGACTTTTGAACCTCACTAGTGGTACCTCGGTAAGTTCTGACGCGTGCTTTGCTTTGACAACGACGTTAACCATCACCAAGGTCATTCTCCGAAGTTTAAAGAAGGCTGCACCGTTGCTGGTCAATGTAGCCTTTTTGATCGGCTTTTTCTGGCTCCTTTTCTCAATCGTCGGTGTCCAAAGCTTCAAGTCAAGTCTCAGAAGAAATTGCGTATGGATAGACCCAGAGCGCAAAAACAATTACACAAACTCCGGCCAATTCTGCGGCGGACAATTGAGGAATGAGCCAGGAAACATACCCGAAGGATACATACCTGCTCCGGGCAGGCCAGCAGGGCCCGAAGACGGTAAAGGCTTCCTATGTCCAAAGGGCTCATTGTGTATCGAGAGCGACAACCCGTTTAACGATACAAAAAGCTTCGACAACATTCTTCAGTCGCTCGAGCTGGTGTTCGTGATCATGTCATCAAACACCTGGTCTGACTTGCTCTACACTGTAGCGGACACTGACTATCTCATCAGCTCTCTATTCTTTGTCGTTGGGATGCTCATCTTGAGTTTGTGGTTGATCTCGCTGTTGATCGCTGTCATCACCTCTTCGTTCCAAATCATCCGCGAAGAGAGCAAAACCAGTGCGTTTACTGGCGAAGAGATCAAAGAAGAGGATGCCGAGGACAGTGGAGAGAAGCAGCGCGTCAGCACTCTCAAACGTTTCTACGACAAGACTAGATGGGCATGGGTGTTCGTAATAGCGTTTGGGCTTGTTGCCCAGATGATGAGAAGCGCCGAGATGAGCCACTTTCGTAGCACTTTCATCGACGCCACGGAAACTATCATCACCCTCATTTTATTCGTGGAAATCATCATCCGGTTCATCGTTGATTGGAGACACTTCTTCAGGAGCAAGCGAAACATTGTCGATCTCATGATTGCCATTATCACGGTGGTCATTCAATTACCAGCCATCAAGACCGCACATAACGGCAAAGCGTACGCTTGGTTGACGATCTTTCAGATCCTTCGCGTCTATCGCGTTGTCCTGGCTGTGCCAATGACACGCGACCTTATTGTGGGTGCTTTTGTTTGTATTCTGGAGAACTTCTGCTAACTGGTAATTAGATGATCGTGTTCGGAAATGCCGGTGGTCTGCTGAACCTCATTCTCTTCGTGTTCCTTCTCACCTTTCTCGCATCCATCTTTGCGTCGCAACTCTTCCGGGGCGAGATTCCTGAAGAAGACGACGACGGAGAGATGATCCGGGTACCATTCTTCGACATCTACAATTCCTTCCTGGGCATGTATCAGATCTTTTCCAGTGAAAATTGGACCGAGATCTTGTACAACGTCACCTCATTCCAGAAACCATACGGTGTGTCTTGGATAGGGGCATCATTCTGTATTCTATGGTTCATTTTTGCCAACTGTAAGCCAAAAAGCTATGTGCGTTGGAGTTGAGATGCTAACCTCTGCGCAGTCATTGTCTTGAATATGTTTATTGCTGTCATCCAGGAAAACTTCGATGTTTCCGAGGACGAAAAACGTTTACAGCAAGTCAAGGCGTTTCTTCAACAGAAGGAGGATGGTCTCAGTTCATCGACTGGGTATGTAACGAGAATCCTTCAGAACCACATCGGCCGCTTACCAACTATAGCAACCTGTCTCTCTCATCCATCTTCAAGCTTGGCCAGGCACAACGTCGTGATCCTCTAGATTATGGCTCTGCTGCTACAGAAATGCTTCTCAAAGACGCTGTTGTACGAGACTTTCTCGACGAAGGTGATGGCAATGAAAGTCCTCACGATGAAGATCCTCGACCCGGAATCCGTCCCGCAAAGACTGTAGTAGGATCCGGCATCATGTCTACCATGTGGCAACGATTTCTGCGCCGCATTGTCCATCGCGAACCAAATCCGTTCTACGCACCATTGGACTTTGGTCGCGCATACGAGGACCTTGATCCTAGAAGCATGGCAAAGGAGGTGGTTTCGGCAACGGAGAGGCGAAAGAAGGCCCAGCGCGAGTACCTGCGCAATCACCCGAACTACAACGTGTCCCTGTTCGTATTTCCTGTTCACAACCCGATACGTAAGCTGTGTCAGCGTGTCGTAGGCCCTGGCCGAGGTGGCGACCGCATCGAAGGAGTCGCGCCGTCCGTCCCCATATGGTACGCATTCTCCGCATTCATATATGCAGCGATCATTGCCATGGTACTGTTGGCATGTATAACCACGCCGTTGTACCAACGAGAGTACTTTATGAGTCACGAGTTTAGTGTCAGGAACTGGTTCGTGTGGGTAGACATGGGTTTCGCTATTCTCTTCAGTGCCGAAGCTCTCATCAAGGTCATTGCGGATGGTTTCTTCTGGACTCCAAATGCCTACTTTCGCGGCTCCTGGGGCTTTATCGATGGGATTGTGTTGATCACTCTTTGGGTCAATGTTGGTACATCTTTCTTGAACGAGGGTCAGGTCACTCGAACCGTAGGCGCCTTTAAAGCATTGCGAGCTCTTCGGTTGCTCAACATCAGCGATAGCGCGCGCAATCACTTCCATGCCCTCATCGTCCGCGGTTGGTGGAAACTCTTCTCGGTGAGCAAAGACCATTGTTGCTCATGAATGTCGCTAATAAAAGACCAGGCTGCTTTCGTCTCATTGAGTTTGCTCATCCCATTTGCCATCTACGGTCTGAATCTCTTCGTCGGTCAGCTACAGTCCTGCAACGACGGCAACTTCGAAGGAGGCCGTAATCTCAAGGATTGTGTTGGGGAATACAGCAGCCAGCCGTTTGACTGGGACGTCTTAGCTCCGCGGCAGGCCTCAAATCCCTACTACGATTTCGACAATTTTGGAGACTCCCTCTTCATCCTGTTCCAGATTGTATCCCAAGAAGGCTGGACCGACAACATGTGGACTGCGATGAGTATCACCGGGGTTTATACACAGCCAGAAGATCGTGCGTCACAGGGCAATTCGGTCTACTTCATCATCTTCAACTTGCTTGGTGCGGTCTTCGTCTTGACCCTGTTTGTTTCCGTCTTCATGCGTAACTACACAGAACAAACTGGAGTTGCCTTCCTTACAACAGACCAGCGGTCCTGGCTCGAGTTGCGAAAACTTCTTCGTCAAGTCTCTCCCTCCAAAAGGCCATCATCCACCAAGCAACGAGAGAGTTGGGAAGAATGGTGTTACCGCCGAGCTGTTACCAAGACTGGGCATTGGCAGAGGTGCATCACCGGCTTCTTGATATTGCATCTCTTACTGCTCTGCTTGGAATGGTACCCAGGCTATGGTCCTTGGGAGACTGCTAGGGACTACATCTTCCTTGCCCTTACCATCACCTTTATCGCAAACGTGGTCATCCGAATCATTGGTCTCTCTTGGCATCGTTTCCGGAAGAGTGCTTGGGATGTGTTCTCCATCTTCTCCGTCACGGGCACCTTTGTAACATCCATTCTTGTGCTCGCGAGAAACGATGTTAGGGTTTTCGTTCAGCTTCACAAGCTCTGCCTCGTCTCAATTGCTCTTTTGCTCATCCCCCGGAACAATCAGCTCGACCAGTTGTTCAAGACCGCCGCGGCAAGTCTCGCAGCTATCGCTAATCTTCTCGCTACGTGGTTCGTGCTGTTCCTGGTGTACGCCATCGCTCTTACTCAAACCTTCGGTCTCACTCGATTCGGACCCAACGAGACTGGGAACATCAATTTCCGAACCGTGCCTAAAGCGCTCATCTTTCTTTTCATCACGAGTGGTGGTGAAGGCTGGAACGAGTTTATGGAAGACTTTGCCAATGTCGACAAGCCCTACTGCACGGTAGGAGACAGATACTTCAACAGCGACTGCGGCAGTCCTGAGTGGGCGCGAGCACTCTTCATTACTTGGAACATTTTGAGCATGTACATCTTCGTCAACTTGTTCGTCTCGCTGATCTACGAGAGTTTCTCGTACGTCTATCAGCGGAGTAGTGGATTGTCGGTCATCAGCCGAGAAGAAATACGTCGCTTCAAACAAGCTTGGGCAGAGTTTGATCCCAACGGAACGGGCTACATATCGCGGGATGTGTTCCCAAGGCTCCTTGGTGTAAGTATTCCATCACCACCTAGAAGGCACAACTGACATCAACAGGAACTCTCTGGTATCTTCGAGATGCGCATTTATGACGGTGACTTTACCGTGAATGCCCTCATGGAAGAGTGCGGTGTAGCGCCTCGACGAGAGTCAAACTTGCCTGTATCAGGCCGTGAACCGACAAAGGAGATTGATATTGACAAACTGAATCGTCGCCTAGCAATGCTACCAATTGCAGAAATCCGTCGCAGGCGAGCACGCATGAACACTTTCTATGAGGAGGTGCTTGTGTCAAGCGACCCAGACCGAGGCATTCAGTTCTCTTCGCTCCTGATGATTTTGGCTCATCACAAAGTCATCAACGATAACAAGAGCTTGAGACTGGAAGAGTTCTTGAGACGCAGAGCTCGTCTACAACGAGTTGAAGAAGCTGTTCGCCGCAACGTAGTTGTCGGTTTCTTTGACACATTGTACTGGGCCCGACGCTTCCGCCGCGCCATGGAACAAAAGAAACAAGGACGCATGGCAACGATTCCGCAGTTCACTGTCCCCGAGATTTTCATCGACGACGAAGACATTACCGATGCTCAACGGGGTCAGTCATCTGCAAACGGCAGTCCTCTGTTCTCACCTCAAGATCTCTACGCTCCGTCCCCAAGAACTTCCGCTGGCCGTTCGCCACCGCCACCGCATCTCCAGTTCGACCAAACTCGGAGCAGAAACAATTCAATTCAACAAACACCGACCGGCTCGCCCACGCGAGCAAGCACACAGCCGCCATCGCCCTTCTCACTCACTGGTAGCGAGCAAGACTGGCAATTTGCCTCCGCACTCAGTCGGCCACCTAGCCCGCTCGAAGCCGACCCTGGCCAGGCGGATGCTCGCAGCCGGGCGAATAGCGCAGTCAGCGCAGCTTCTGTTTTGGAAGTGCTTGACAATTCCGCATGGGGTGAAAGTATTAGGAGGAGTTTCACACAACGAAGACGCAGTTAGTATTCGAGAAGATATGTAGCAGAGATACTCCAGGATGAGGTCATGCTAGTCAGGGAGTTGCATAGATGGATGCAAATAATGGCGATCAAAAGGGATCGGCGTTCGTTTGGCAATGGGTTGAAAATTTGGGAAGCCTGGCGTGCAGGCAATGGTCACTGATGCGAAAACTGTTGCATGAACGTCTGGAATGGCCGGACACGTACGCGACCAGCATCACCCGACACACAACATTAGCTTGATGTGCGCGAAAGGGTTAAGACTCCAGTGGACGGACTGGGTGTAGGAATAGTGTTTGTACAGGTGTAATGGTGGTGTGGCGTAGACTTTTGGCATTGCATAGCGTCGGCGTTGAGCGATTCATCACAATACCTGACACATTACCTATTCGAACGCTTCACTTCTTTTAGTTCAGTTGCATGCATGTGATTCGTGGCTTGTTCAACAGTAGGAAATGAGGTATAATGCGCCCGTTGTTGCTGACATATTGGTGCCTCTGAAGTACGGTACACTACTCAACGTCCACCTGGTGGCCGCAGGCTCACCGTATCCCAACGCTCCGGAGGCCCTGCCCGTACTACTGGGTAGTATGGCAGGTCTGCAGTAGCATCGTGAATAAGCAGCCACAGCAACAAGGTTCTCGAAGTACACTCCTGCGGCGACATCTCTTACGCAGGATTGGAAGGGGCACAATAATAGCCGGCCTTGGTCCACAGCTCATCTCCCAACTTTTCCCATCCTGCTGACCCCACAGAGCCTGCACATCCCCTTCCACTACTCCACACGAGATCTCTTCGCCTCCCGTAAAATAGACGCACGTCGACTTGAAACATGCAGTCGCCCATCAGACAGGAGTGAGTGCTAAAAGCGCATTCGAGTGTGACATCCACATGAAGGGCGGGTGCCAACTCGCCGTCTCGCATCACCACGATGAGCACATTGCACGCTTGTCCTTTGGTACACTATCAATGAGCCGTAGATGTCTCCGACGCATCACAATAGCGTCTGGATTTGTACAGAGACCGACACATCTGAAACGCTGGACTGCCGTCAGACAGCTCGGCAAACCAGTCTATCCCGCATCTGGACACACTCGTCTGTCGCAGATTGTTGCGTCACACAAGCTGTTCCGGGTCTCGAGACAGGTCGGTTGGACGTGGAGACGCTGTGAGCTTCATATGCTGGGTGATGCCTTCTTGTGGGTTGGCTGGATGTACGCAGGAAACAACGCGTAGGGACGACCGCGTCTGAGCCGGCTGAACTGGTACTTTTGTTCCGGCAGCAGTTCATGGTGGGTGGAAGACACTCCGGTCGACGTGCTTGTTCAACGGTTTGTGGCGTGCGCTGACTGATGCTAGAAGAAGCTCATTGTCGATGCAGGACGCCGGTGTGTACACGACAGCAACCCAACACCTGCAGGGCTCGTCGCGTCCCAGAAGGGTAGCAGCAACAAAAAACAAAAAACCACCAGGCATGCACTTCTTGACCGAAGCAACAATAGCATCATCTCAACCCTCGAAATTCCTTCTTGAGCCACCGACGTGTGGCAAGCCTCAACGTGATTTTGAGCAGAGGATAATCCCCGTCGCCTCATAGCATGACCTAATCTCCTATCGATTGCAGGCCTCCTTGAAATGAGAAAAAGCAATCTGTCCGCGGCGCACTTGCACTCGCAGGTGCGTCTCCCGCTCGCTTGTTTCTAGACGGGCGATCAAACAGGGCCCCGACCCCTCACTTCACGCGTTCCTGACAGGGATCTTGGCTGTTCCGGGCCTTCCTAGGTTTTAGTCCTGGGACGTAACACGCACTGGCATAACGCACATGCGACACGCTGCTTAAGGATCCGCGGATCCGCGCATTTTCAAAAGGGCCTGGATACATTGTGCATACTTCCGCTCCTTTACCTGCTCTCCCTCCTCCTTCCCCCATACCTTCGTTTCGTGGCTTTGTACGCGCCCAGTTCTGTTCTTGACATTCTATACTTCACCACGAAGCATATACATATACAACAGAGTTGATCTCCCCTTCTTGGTCGACTGCCGGAAAAATATATAACTCGGACCTGGCCCTATACGAAACTTTGTTGAGCTTCGGCCTCGTCATCCACCGTGTTCCACGTCATCTCCATCTGATTCGCAAGCCGATCTCAGATCCAACCTTCGTTGTCTTACCAACCACCTTTTTTGCCCTTCCTTGCTTGCGCTTCTGCACTTTGTAAGGATAAACCGCATCACCTTCAACACGGGCCGTCCTTCACCTGCAATCTTCCGACCCTGAACAAACGATCAACCTGACACTACTACGGAAAGTCACAGCACCGTAGAACGGCAATCACACACCAACGCAAATCATACACCACCACCACCTACTTTCCCCATCTGCCTTTCCGACTCAACCAACAATGCCTTCCCCAAGCCGCACCAACCGCTTCCAATCCTTCACCCCTCTCCGCAGCACAACCGGATCCCTCCGCCGTCTCAAGACAGCCTTCAGCCCAACCCGCAACTCGCTGCGCTCCGCCTCACCCTCCTCCATCATGACCTCATCGACCACATCGCCACTGACGCGCAACTCGTCGCCGCACAGCCACCGCTCCTCGGGCTCCTCGATCCGCGAGCTGCTCGCCGTACGCCGCAAGCCCAGCGTCCTGGAATTCGACCTCGAGGAGGAAAAGCATCTTTTCGAGCAGGAGCTCGATGTCCTTGAGCCGAGACCTAGTCTGGGGAGGGGGTCGAGCGAGGTTCATGTCGTGGGTATCTTTGAGGTGTTGGATGGCAAGTGCTAGGCCTAGTGCTCAATTCTTGGATTGAGGGGACAGGGGCGTGGATACCCTTTTGCTCCTCGTCTTAACCTTCGATATGCGATATG
>Ga0181466_1000306_pt1 | contig 14126 bp, 13 predicted proteins | sample InSIn4gowninarea_FD_119078 | JGI IMG/M metagenome (GOLD analysis project Ga0181466, IMG submission 119078) | Clean room microbial communities from NASA Spacecraft Assembly Facility at Jet Propulsion Laboratory, Pasadena, California, USA -... ... | reverse complement strand
TACTGCAGCCAGGCGAAGTAGCAGCAACAGCAGGCACATCCGGAGTAATTTATGGTGTAAGTGATCAACTCATCTACGACAAACAATCGCGTGTTAACACATTTGCCCATGTTAATCATATAACAGATGGTAGAAGGTTAGGCGTATTGCTATGTATAAATGGAACAGGGATTTTAAACCGGTGGTTAAGAGATGCAGTAACGCCGGGAATCTCGTACAACCAGATAAATGACGAAGCAGCTAAAATACCTGCCGGAAGCAATGGGTTAAAAGTATTGCCATTTGGAAATGGCGCGGAACGAATGCTCAATAATAAATTGATAGGTGCTCACTTCGATGGCATCGATCTTAACACACACACCCGTTCGCACCTGTTCAGGGCTGCGCAGGAAGGAATTGCTTTTGCTTTCCGTTATGGTCTTGATATCATGCGCGAAAATAACATGAAACCAAAAGTGATCAGGGCGGGCAAATCGAATATGTTTTTAAGTAAAGTGTTTACAGAGGCTTTTGTGAACGCTACCAACGTACCTGTTGAACTTTATGCAAACGATGGAAGTGTAGGCGCCGCAATTGGTGCCGGAATAGGCGTAAAAGCTTTTAATAACGAACAGGAAGCTTTTAATAAAATGAAACCATTGCAACTTGTGGAGCCTGATAAAGCAGACATCTATAACCAGGAGTACAGCCAATGGTTGAAGGTGTTGGAAAAACATCTTTCCTAAAGAAGATAGCTAAGAGCTTAAGCTTACCGTTATTTGCGACTCTGAAGTAGCAACGTCAAATTCAAAAGTCAAAAGTCAAAACTCAAAACTCAAAAGTCAAAACTCAAAACTCACATTTAATAACTGTAATCAAGGCTCCACACTCATCATTCATCACTCATAACTCATAACTCATAACTCATAACTCATCACTCATCACTCATAACTCACAACTCATCATTCATAACTCAACACTCAACACTCAACACTCAACATTCATCATTCAAAAAAATACAAACTATGGCAGTTTTAACGGGAGATAAAGAATACTTCAAAGGAATACCTGAAGTAAAATTTGAAGGAATTGAAAGCGATAATCCTTTTGCTTTTCGTTGGTACGACGAGAACAGGGTGGTAGCGGGAAAGACATTAAAAGAACACTTCAAGTTTTCTTGCGCTTACTGGCATTCTTTTGTAAACGACGGAACAGATCCTTTCGGTGGCCCAACACATGTTTTTAACTGGAACCAGAAAGGTGACGCTGTTGAAAGGGCAAAGGATAAAATGGATGCTGCTTTTGAATTCATCACTAAAATGAATTTAAATTACTATTGTTTTCATGATGTAGATGTAGTTGACTACACAGACGACATTGCAGAAAATGACCGGAGACTACAGGCAATGGTGGAATATGCAAAACAAAAACAGCAACAAAGTGGGGTAAAGCTGCTGTGGGGAACTGCGAATCTTTTCTCGCATAAACGTTATATGAACGGTGCCTCTACCAATCCTGATTTTTTAGTGTTAGCTCACGGCGCGGCACAGGTAAAAGCAGCATTGGATGCAACAATAGCACTTGGCGGAGAAAATTATGTTTTTTGGGGAGGGCGTGAAGGTTATATGACCTTACTCAATACCAACATGCAAAAAGAAAAGGAGCATTTTGCAAGATTTTTGCATACCGCAAAGGATTATGCAAGAAAACAGGGCTTCAAAGGAAACTTCTTTATCGAGCCTAAACCAATGGAACCAACAAAGCATCAGTACGACTACGACTGCGAAACTGTAATAGGATTTTTAAGACAATATGATCTGCTTGGCGATTTTAAAATTAATATAGAAGTGAATCACGCTACCCTTGCCGGTCATACCTTTCAACACGAAATACAGGTGGCGGCAGACGCAGGCGTTCTTGGTTCACTTGATGCTAACCGCGGCGATTACCAGAACGGTTGGGACACTGACCAGTTTCCGAATAACCTGAATGAATTAGCCGAAGCTATGTTGGTTTTTCTCGAGGTAGGAGGAATGAAAGGTGGTGGCGTAAATTTCGATGCCAAAATAAGAAGAAATTCTACTGATCCTCAGGATTTATTCTTTGCTCATATTGGTGGGATGGATACATTTGCACGAGCCTTAATTGTTGCAGATAATATTCTTCAACATTCCGACTATAAAAATTTCCGCGAAAACCGTTATGCTTCGTTCAACACCGGTAAAGGAAAAGAATTTGAAGAAGGAAAATTATCTTTGGAAGATCTAAGAGCTTATGCAGTTGAGAATGGGGAGCCTGAAGTTAGAAGCGGCAGACAGGAATATTTAGAGAATCTAATAAATAAGTATATTTAAAAATTAACCCTTAAAATTAAACAGCGCAAACCATAATGAAAAGTCTCTCAACTGCCGATTACATTGTATTCCTGGTTTATTTTGTTATTGTAGCTTCTTACGGCTATTGGATATATCACAAAAAAAAGAAAGCAAGCATTAGCGCCTCACACGATTACTTTCTGGCTGAAGGATCTCTTACCTGGTGGGCCATTGGCGCGTCACTAATTGCTTCTAATATTTCTGCAGAACAATTTATTGGTATGAGCGGAAGCGGCTTTAAAATGGGCCTTGCCATTTCTACTTACGAATGGATGGCGGCCGCTACCCTTATGATCGTAGCCATCTTCTTTATCCCTGTTTATTTGAAGAACAAGATCTATACAATGCCGCAATTTCTGCATACCAGGTACAACGGAACGGTAGCCATGATTATGGCTGTATTCTGGTTGTTGCTTTACGTGGTGGTTAACCTTACCTCTATTCTTTATTTAGGTGCATTAGCCATTCATAGTATTTCAGGCCTTAATACCACCTTATGTATGTACGTACTGGCCATTTTTGCCATCTTTATTACATTAGGTGGTATGAAGGTTATTGGTTACACCGACGTTATCCAGGTTTTCTTTTTAATACTCGGTGGACTGGTGACCACTTACCTGGCTTTGAATCTTGTGTCTGAGAAATTTGGTACCACCGGTACTGTTAACGGCTTTAAGCTGATGATGGAGCATGCGAACGATCACTTCCATATGATATTTAAAAGAGATAATCCTAATTATATGGATTTACCCGGTCTTACCTTGTTATTAGGCGGCATGTGGATCGTAAACCTGAATTATTGGGGTTGTAACCAGTATATTACACAACGTGCTTTAGGTGCAGATTTACCAACAGCAAGAAGCGGTATCCTGTTTGCGGCTTTTCTTAAATTGCTGATGCCTGTAATAGTAGTACTTCCCGGTATTGCGGCATATGTGCTCTATCAAAAAGGTTTCTTTCAAAAGGAGATGCTTGAAGGAGGAGAAGTTAACCCGGACTATGCTTACCCGGTATTATTAAATCTTTTAGGACCAGGCTTGAAAGGCGTTGCTTTCGCGGCACTTACTGCAGCCATCGTTGCATCACTTGCTGGTAAAGTAAATAGTATTTCTACCATTTTCACCCTCGATATTTACAAGAAAAAAATCGATCCTGATGCAGACGAAGCAAAGCAGGTTAGGGTGGGACGTATAGTGGTAGTAGTTGCTATGATCCTTGGAGTAATCATTGCTCCGTTATTGGGTATTGATAAAAAAGGCGGCTTCCAATATATCCAGGAGTATACAGGTTTTGTATCACCCGGTATTTTCGCCATGTTTATTTTAGGATTTTTCTGGAAAAAAGCTACCTCTAACGCCGCGCTGTTTGCTACCATCGGTGGTTTTCTTATGTCACTTTTCTTAAAATTTTTACCCGGTTTCGCTGACTTGTCTTTCCTTGCACCTTTTGGTTTCTCAGTTCCCAATACGCAGGGGGTTTACGAAATACCATTCTTAGATCGCATGGGCTTCGTATTTATATTCTGTATTATCGGGATGGTTATCATCAGCTTATTCGAAAACAGGAAAGGAGCGAGACCACACAGCCTTGAAGTGGACACCAGCATGTTTAAAATGAAGCCCGGGTTTGCAGCAGGAGCACTCATCATCTGCGGTGTTCTGGCAGCCTTGTTCTCCATTTTCTGGTAATAAAAACCATCTCACTTCACCAATTTGAACTACTATTAATATGAAATTTTTTATTGACACCTCTAACCGTGTTCAAATTAAGGAAGCGAACGACCTTGGTATACTCGACGGTGTAACTACCAACCCCTCTTTAATGGCGAAAGAGGGAATAAAAGGGGAAGAAGCTGTGAACCAGCATTATAAGACCATTTGCGGCCTGGTAGATGGTGATATATCTGCAGAAGTTTTGTCAACCGATTTTGATACGATTATTGAAGAAGGTAAGAAATTAGCTGCTCTTCATCCAAACATTGTGGTAAAGGTTCCCATGATAAAGGCAGGCGTAAAAGCAATTAAATGGTTTACCGACAACGGGATAAGAACAAATTGCACGCTAATATTTTCTGCCGGACAGGCCATTCTTGCCGCTAAAGCAGGAGCTGCCTACATCTCTCCGTTTATCGGTCGCATTGACGACAGTGGATGGGACGGCATGTTACTAATAGAGCAGATTGCACAGATCTTTGCAGTACAGGAATACAAAACTGAGATACTTGCTGCTTCCATTCGTAGTCCTAATCATATTATTCGCGCTGCCGAACTTGGCGCGCATGTATGTACCTGTCCCCTCGATTCAATTCTTGGTCTTCTTAAACATCCGCTTACTGATATAGGTCTTGCCAAATTTGTGGAAGACTCAAAAAAAATGGGTAAAGTAGTAGAAGATCTTTAAAGAAAGTTTTATTAACCACAGATAAAATCAAAACTGACGTTGAAATGAATATTGAAAAATTAGAAAATATAGCCAAACAAGTACGACGAGATATTGTACGTATGGTACATGGTTGCCAATCGGGCCACCCTGGTGGTTCGCTTGGTTGCACAGACTTTTTTGTTGCCTTATATTTTCATGTAATGAAGCACGATCCTAAATTTAATATGGACGGGCTGGGCGAGGATCTCTTCTTTTTGTCAAATGGTCATATTTCGCCGGTATGGTATAGTGTATTGGCACGATCAGGATATTTTGAGGTAGAGGAATTAGCTACTTTCAGAAAAATTAATTCAAGAGTGCAGGGACATCCTACTACTCACGAACACCTTCCGGGCATTCGTATAGCATCAGGTTCCTTAGGACAAGGAATGTCGGTAGCGATAGGCGCTGCTTTGACAAAAAAATTAAAAGGAGATAATCACCTTGTTTTTTCTTTACACGGAGATGGTGAATTACAGGAAGGTCAAACCTGGGAAGCAGCGATGTACGCTCCGCATAATAAGGTTGACAATCTTATTTCAACTATCGATGTAAACGGGCAGCAAATTGATGGACCAACAGAAAGAGTCTTATCGCTGGGCAACCTCCGCGCAAAGTGGGAAGCTTTTGGATGGGAAGTTTTAGAAATGAACGGTAATGATTTAACTGATGTGATCAGGGTTTTAGAACTGGCTAAAGCGAAAGCATTTAAAGGTAAACCGATCATGATACTCATGCAAACAAACATGGGACACGGCGTAGATTTTATGATGGGTTCGCATAAATGGCATGGAGTAGCACCTAACGACGAGCAACTCCAGGAAGCATTATACCAACTCGAAAGCTCGTTACTCGATTATTAACCCTAAACTTCCCTAACAGGAAAATCAAACTTAAAAATAAGTCCTTTTGCAAGGATTAGCGAGGTTATGAAGAAATATACATTTACTGAAAAGAAGGATACGCGTTCAGGATTTGGCGCGGGGTTGCTTGAAGCCGGCAGAAGAAATGAAAATGTTGTAGCACTTTGTGTTGATCTTGTGGGATCGTTAAAAATGGAGGCTTTTATAAAGGAATTTCCTAAACGTTTTTTCCAAATTGGTATAGCCGAAGCTAATATGATGGGTATTGCTGCAGGTATGACGATTGGAGGAAGCGTTCCTTTCACCGGAACTTTCGCGAATTTTTCTACCGGCCGTGTTTACGATCAAATTAGACAGTCTATTGCTTATTCTAATAAAAATGTAAAGATCTGTGCTTCTCACGCTGGTTTAACCCTGGGTGAAGATGGTGCCACGCACCAGATCCTCGAGGATATCGGCATGATGAAAATGCTTCCCGGCATGACGGTTATTAATCCTTGCGATTTTAACCAGACAAAAGCTGCCACTATAGCCATAGCTGACTATGCCGGTCCCGTTTATTTGCGCTTTGGCCGTCCGGTAATTCCTATTTTTACTGATCCCGATCAGAAATTTGAAATAGGTAAGGCATGGATGGTAAACGAAGGAAAAGACGTAACTATTGTAGCTACCGGTCACCTGGTATGGGAGGCTATACAGGCAGGAGAGATACTGGAAGGAATGGGCATTGACGCGGAGATTATTAACATCCACACCATCAAGCCGCTTGATGAAGAAGCTATATTGAAATCAATTGCGAAAACAGGTTGCATAGTTACTGCAGAAGAGCATAATCGTTTTGGTGGCTTGGGAGACAGTGTTGCACAGTTACTGGTAACAAAACAACTGGTTCCCCAGGAATATGTAGCCGTAAACGATACATTCGGAGAAAGCGGTAAGCCGGCTGACCTGATGAAAAAATATGGTCTTGATGCTGAGCACGTAGTGAAAGCTGTTCAGAAAGTACTCGAAAGAAAGAAAGCAGTGCAGTAAAAACAAACGTTGGCAGTTGAGTCAAAGGGCAGCGATTTAAAAGGAATGACAATTCCGGATTATTAGTTGCGGTGGTATTGACGAGTGTGGAAAAACGCACTTGATAAAAAAGCAGAAGGTGTTCTTTCTGCTTTTTTATTTTAGCCAAAGACGGCATATAAAAGTTGTAGCGACGTGCATCCATTCATGCATAAGACCGATAACTTCAGCTGGTACCCGGGGCAATTAACGTGTTAACGATAAGTACTAAATCAACAGGTGCTGCAGGGTTAATATGGGGAGGTAACGAACGTGGGGAATACGGCAAAACAGGAGAAACCATAATTCCAACGATTGAAACAGTAGACAGAGCTGATGGATATTTAGTTGAAGGGTCGACGTTGAAATCAGTTAACCTATTTTCGAAAAATGTTATTGCAATCGGTTACATTACTGTAAAAAGTATTATTTTAGTAGCATTACTCAAGATTGATCCTGCCTTTTATGAAAGTCTTATTGCGTGCATATCACTCCTTATATGCTTTAAAGCCAGGAGCATTTTTGGCCGAAAAGACGGTGACAGCGGGTTGTGGCGTTTCAGTAATTCCTACAAATGATACCTAGTCTTGAACACCGTTCCCCCTGCACGGGTTATACAAGAAGACCTGGTTGCCATCGTTTTCTATTCCTATCGTAAATGCTTGACCAATTTAAAAGATACAATGAAAGCTGCAGAAGTCTTATTTACCTATTTTCTTTTAGCCATAAGCATAACGATTGATGCACAGGAAAAAGAGCCGTGGCATAATAAAAAATGTTCAGTTGCCCTTACTTATGACGATGCCTTAAATGTGGATCTTGATAATGCTGTTCCACTTTTGGATTCGTTAGGCCTTAAAGCTACTTTTTACCTGTCGGGCTATTCTGGCGTATTAAACAACAGGATAGAGGAGTGGCGGGCCATAGCATTGAAGGGGCATGAGTTGGGCAATCACACCCTCTATCATCCCTGCCTTGGGAAACGGCCGGGAAGGGAGTTTGTAACTGCTGATTACGACTTGAGCAATTATAGCTTTAGGCGAATAACGGATGAAATAAGAATGACCAATACGCTACTAAAAGCAATTGATGGTAAAACAAAAAGAACATTTGCTTATCCATGTGGCGATACTAAGATTGGTGATTCTTCCTATCTGGATCCCATTAAAAAAGATTTTGTAGCCGCACGTGGGGTTAGGAGCGAAATGTTGAAAATTAACAGTGTTGATCTTTATAATATTGGCTGCTATACCATAAACGGGCAAACGGGGCAACAACTTATTGAACTGGTTAAAAAAGCTATCACCGAAAAAGCGCTTCTTGTTTTCCTTTTTCATGGGGTTGGAGGAGAGCATTCACTTAACGTATCGCTACCTGCACACCGGCAGCTTTTGCAATTCCTAAAAGAAAATGAAAAAGACATTTGGGTGGCGCCCATGATCGAGATCGCGGAATACATCGAAAAAAATAATGGCAATAACAGGTAACGGGAATGAAAGAGCCTTCCGTTATTCCTTAGAACGCCTCATAAAATTTCATAAAAATGTCTCTGTTCTTCTCTGCAAGCATAATACAACATTTTCCCGCGGGGTGACCGGACAGGTAGATCCGGAGCAGATAAAGTGATTTAGACCACCTCTTGAAACAACTCGTATCTATTACTTAATTCCTTCTTTCCATTATTCAAACTATACTCAAAAAAAATGAAAAAATTTTTACTAACGATTGTCGTCCTGCTATTTTTAGGTGTACTTGCCCGGGCACAAAATTCGGTAACTTTTGAAGCCGAATCAGGTACACTGGGATCTGAATTTAATAAACTGTCAGCAGCAGGAGTAACTTACATTACCGTTACCACCGACCTTGTAGCATCTCAAAATCCGGGCAGCCCAAATCGTGTGGCAACTTACACGGTAACTTTTCCTTTTGCCGGAACCTATGATTTATACGGCCGTGTTCGGGTAGGTTCAGCAGGAGCTAATGATGACAGTTATTTTTATGGAAACGGTTTTGGCATTAAGACAACTGCCGCCACTGGCACCGCTAGTGACAACGATTGGATTACGGTAAATAATCTGAATAATGTGGGCTATTCGGCTGCCACCGATGTAGTGCAGGGTGGAGGATCTGTGGCTACAAACGGCGTATGGAAGTGGCTAAATATGTCGAAATTTAACGGCGGCGAAACGCCTGTCTCTTTTGTTGTGCCTGTAGGTGGCCTTACCCAGACTTTTCAGATAGGAGGGCGTGAAAACGGGCTCGATTTTGACAAGATTGTTTTCGGTTTCTCAGGTTATTATTATACCGTTACTAACCTTAACAACGGCGAACCGGGAACTTTAAATCCTCCTCCTCCGCCCTTTGTACCTTCAGGCCCACCATTGGCTACAGGTAAACCGAAGTTCCTGGGTTGTGCATACAGCCCCGCTCAAAAGACAAATTTTACCGCTTACTGGAACCAGGTTACTCCTGAGAATGGTGGTAAGTGGGGAAGCGTAGAGGCTACGCGCAATGTGATGGATTGGTCAGAACTGGATTCGGCCTACAAACTGGCAAAAGACAACGGGTTTCCGTTTAAATTCCATACTTTAATCTGGGGGAATCAACAGCCGGCATGGATAGAGACACTTGATTCTGCAACACAGCTTGCTGAAATAAGAGAATGGTTTCAGGCAGTCGCTCAACGATATCCTGCCATCGATATGATCGAGGTAGTAAACGAGCCAACAAATGATCCACCTAATACGCCGGGCAATGGTGGTGGAAATTATATCAAAGCTCTTGGCGGCAGCGGAGTAACCGGTTGGGACTGGGTAATTAATTCTTTCAGGATGGCCAGGCAATATTTTCCTGCCGCGACCAAATTATGGATCAATGATTATAACGTAGTCAGCAGTTCTTCGAGAACGCAAACTTATCTTAACATCATAAACCTGTTAAAAGCTGAAAACCTGATCGATGGGATAGGTGTGCAGGCACATGCCTTTTCCACTACTGTTGCTTCCTCAATAATCACCACAAATTTAAACTCGCTTGCAGCCTCCGGATTGCCGATTTACGCAACAGAACTCGACATAGACGGCCCACCGGCAGACACAGGAGAAGGAGACACGATTCAATTACAACAATATCAACGCGTATTTCCGCTTTTTTGGGAACATCCCGCTGTAAAAGGAATTACACTTTGGGGTTATCGTCCTGGTCATTGGAGAACCGCACAGGGCGCGCCCCTTGTTTATGCAAATGCAGCAGAAAAACCGGCTCTTATCTGGCTAAGACAATATGTTAGGAATACTGTGCTCCCTATAAAACTCTCTTCTTTTGAGGCGGTTAAAAACAATAACAAAGTAATTTTAAACTGGACGGCGACATCGGAATTGAATAATGACAGATATGTAATTGAACATTCTGATAACGGCAGAACGTATACTACTTTACTCACCATTAGGCCAGGTGCTACTCATTTTAATTATATGGCTACTGACGATCATCCGTCTCCAGGAACAAATTACTATAGGCTGGTACAATACGACAAGGATGGTAATAAAACTTACTTTGGAGTAAGAATTATAAACTTTGGCGGCGATGGAGCGCCTTACGTTCAGGTTTATCCCAACCCCGCTTCCTCTTATTTCACTATACGAACAGAAGCAGGCAGGGGAACAAAAGACGTGGTAAGCATCACCAATGCGCTGGGACTTGTTGTAAAAACTTTTGTTTTGAACTCTACAGGCACTCAAACTGTTTTTACAGGCGACCTCGCTAACGGTGCCTATCAGGTACAGTTAAATTCAAACGGAACTGTTAGAACAAGTAAAATAGTTATTTTAAAAAATTAAAAACACAGCTATTAATAAGCCTGCTTAAAATCGGGCTTATTAATAGTCGCTTTAAGCGCAGCGTATGGTGAGGGAGAAAAACCAGGCAAAACAGTAGCGGCGTTAATGTGTGAACGATTAGTTAAGTTGCAACAAATAAAGTTAGTTGAACCAACTTAGGAGCGTAGTAAATTAAAAAACAGTAATTATGTTAATGGAGCAAACAATGCGTTGGTATGGTTCCAACGATCCTGTTAGTCTCGCCGATATCCGGCAGGCAGGGTGCACGGGAGTGGTTACAGCTTTACATCATATTCCGGTAGGCGAAATATGGAGTATTGAAGAGATTAACAGGAGAAAACAAATGGTGGAAGATGCAGGACTATCATGGACGGTTATTGAAAGTCTTCCTGTACATGAAGACATCAAAAAGCATAATGGGAACTTTGAGCAGTTTATTGAGAACTATAAAGAAAGTTTGCGAAACGTGGCAAAATGTGGGTTAAAAGTGGTCACTTATAACTTCATGCCCATTCTCGACTGGATGCGAACAGATATTTCTTACACTATGCCTGACGGAAGTAAAGCCCTATTTTTTGAAAAGGCTCCCTTTATAGCTTTTGATTTATTCCTGTTGCGGCGGCCGGGCGCGGAAAACGATTATACTCAGGAGGAGATCAACAAGGCTAAGCAGCGATTGGATGCTATGACAGATACTGAAAAAGAGACGTTGTACACCAATGCGTTACTGGGATTACCCGGGAGTGAAGAAAGGTTTACTGTAGAACAAATTTTAACGGCATTGAAAACATACGAGGGCATCGACGCTCAAAAATTAAAACAGCATCTCTTTTACTTCTTGCAACAAGTCGTTCCGGTAGCGGAAGAAACAGGTTTAAAGATGGCCATTCATCCTGACGACCCACCTTATCCTATCCTTGGGCTTCCCCGCATAGTAAGTACTGAACAGGACGCTTTAGACTTGCTTCATGCGGCGCCCTCGCCCGCAAACGGACTGTGCTATTGTACGGGTTCTTACGGAGTAAGACCAGACAACGATCTGGCTGGGATGGTTCGAAGACTGGGTGATCATATTCACTTTATCCATTTAAGAAATACAAGGAGAAATGCCGAAGGAAATTTTTATGAGGCGGATCATTTAGACGGTGATACCGACATGTTTGCAGTAGTAAAAGAAATTGTAATAACTATGAAAAGGAGAGGCGTGTCCATTCCTATGCGTCCTGATCACGGGCACCAGATGCTGGATGACCTGAAAAAGAAAACATACCCGGGCTATAGTGCGATCGGTCGCCTACGCGCACTTGCAGAACTAAGAGGTCTGGAGTTAGGTATTAGCAGAAGTCTTTCGTGATTGCCTGCACTACCAATTAGGTACGGCTTTAATCCGTTAAACAATACTTCCCCCATAATTCCCGTTGCAAACAGGACGTTGATCCCAATCACGTCCTGTTGTTATTTACACAAGGTTGTGAAAGACGGGTGTAGCCGTAGCTTTTTGTTACCGGATGACCAAATCTTTCATAAATGAAGCTTCAACTGACCCTGGCTTTGACTTTGCACTGGTACATATTAAATGCCGTCTCTTAGTTAATTCTGCTCTTTCTAAATGTTAAGGAAATAGACTGTAAAGAGAGTTTGATGCTAAACCAAAACCTCAAATATTACATAGTATGCAAAAAATGATAAAAGTGATAACATGATGAGCAAGCTGAAGGTTTTTTGAACCCTATCGGTCATTTTTGATGGCTGCGAAAATTCCATGCTTCCCTCGGGAGGAATGGTCTCTGAAAACCTACCCTGACTAATATCAATAATAAAGTAGAGACAAAACTTAGCTAACAGGATAACGCCTGTCAGGAACATTGCTAATTGTAACATAGCTGTTAGTTTATTAAATTGTTAGGCAGCGGAGCCAACTAAAATACACTGGTTTTTTTATTATTGCAAGCCTTATTGCGTATTTCTCTGTTATACATTTTAATAAAACTCAACCCGCGAGTTATTACCAAACGATAGTAAGACCGGTGGACAGGTTTTTACAGTTCTGCAAATGTTAATTATTTAAAATAATCAATTACTATTCTGCTATCTGATGCAATGATTTAAACTCGTCGTAATAGTCGCCACCCAGGTTTAACAGGATTAATTAACACATGATATCCATTAATAAAGAGTACTTTACACTACCACCAGCGTAATATAGTTCCTTGTTAATTATCACTCTCACGCAAAGTGCCTTGTTTAAGGCATAAATAGAATTTAAAAAAAAATCAAATCATGATACCTCCAAATGAGGTAAGAATGGATAACTGGGTTTTAAAAGTTGACAGAAATTATTTTAAAATTATTTCGGGATCTGAGATGCAGAAAAAGACTGTAACCAGCGCAGCAATAAAATTATATCACTATCAATTAAATAAAGAATCATGAAAAAGAATCTCCAGCTACTTTGCTTCTCTTTACTATTATTCGTAAGCCTGTCGGCACACTCTCAAAAATATCGGTCTGCTTCCGATACAGTTAAATTAAATAAGGAATATGTAAAAGTAGGCAACGAAATTTCTGAACTTACCTCCCGGTTGGCAATCGCACAAAATAACCGGCCAGAATACCAGGCTAAAGCGAAGGAGGCTGCTAACAATGCGCAAAATGCGGCAGATGTAAGTAGTGATCAGGCGTTAAAAGCTACTGACGGAAGTGTAAAGGAAGCAAAAAGAGCTAAAAGAAAGGCTAAACATTCTTATAACGAGGCAAAAGACGCAAGATCAGCAAACGATAATGTAGATAAACAGGACGATAAGATTTCCTCTCTTACCGCGCAGTTGAACAAAAAGAAACAGCGTTTACAGGAATTGGATGAAATGCGTACTGCTATTAATGCTCAATCAGCGGCCACAATACAAGACTAGCAGTGTGCCCATTTATCCGTACCTGAAAAGAATCGACGGTAGCAATTTAATTAGCCTTTGTTCGCATAATATCGGATCAATGCGTTTTGGCCTTTTTATAGCAAAGCTTTTGAAGCGAAACATCAATAATGCAACGGGAATGCGAAAGGATGATGCCTTGCAAAAAGCAAAACTAGCTTTTATGGAAAGCAATGGGAACGAAAGTTTATTGCCTTATTATTGGGCAAATTTGATTTTAGCGGGTAATGGAGAACCTGTTAATCTTACTAAAAACGATTACGGGATCTGGATACTAACCACGGTCTCTATTCTGCTTGCAACACTATTCGTCATTTTTTTTCGTCGTAAAAAAAAGTTACCACTTCTGGCGCGGAACGGGGTTCCGCATACGAATAAGTCCTGAAAGCTTTTCTAATTATGCTATTATTTCTTTTATTTCTCTAACCTTCTGTATTACTGCTAACCATGTTTTTAATATCCTCAACCGTAGCATTTTTTAGCACATCAATTTTTAAGGGTTTTCCTATTAGTCCATGATGGCCATAAAAAGCCAGGAAGCAAGAGTCCGAGGTCATCTTGTTACCATACAGGTCATTCTCCATTACAAACACATTATCTAAGTGTGGATATTCAAATACTCTACCGTCAAGCGCAACCTGCGCGTTTATAGCTTTATCAGATAGTTGT